>ENA-ORBV01000415-ORBV01000415.1-microbial-mat-metagenome-genome-assembly--contig:-NODE-415-length-98531-cov-36.172080_pt1 | contig 98531 bp, 94 predicted proteins | sample MGYA00237777_ERZ505514 | MGnify/ENA primary metagenome ERZ505514 (study PRJEB26160, sample SAMN06269048) | microbial mat metagenome | isolation source: Oligotrophic lake microbial mat | place...
GCAAGGGGGGATCGCGGGTCGGCCACTGACGCCGGTTCGCTGTCCGCCCTCCCCCCAACCCCCTCCCGGAGTACCAAGAGGGGGAGAGTGCGCGTCATCGCCATCCATGCGATAATCGGTGCCAATGCCACCACATGCGGTTTCACGCCGGCGGCGATGGCGAGCGCGATCATTGCCATCACCGGCCAACCGCGCAGCACCATCAACAGTGCAACGGCGACGAAAAGTACGCCAAAAATGTCCACATGACTGTGACCGGCGGTCTCCATGATGGTCAGCGGGTTCCACGCGAACACCGCCGCGTACCAGGGGCTTCGATCCATCGTCGATAGAGCGCTCAGCAGCACCGCCGTCGTCAGGAGCGACGCGATCGTCGCCAGCAACCGCATCGCCGGCGAAAACGCCGCCGAGTGGCGGAGCGGCAGGCCGGCTCTCCAACTCACCATCGTATCGATCGGATACCACGTGCTGCCGTTGGGGCGTAACTTCGGGCCGAGATAGTTTGCCGCGCGAAACACGGCCTGCGCCGTGGGCGGATAGATCGTGGCGAGTTCGGCGTGCCGGGTGAGCAGATCGATGCCGGCTTCGTGCGGCGTTGATGAGGGCTTCAATCGCGCCGCATCGTTTTTCTGATACGGCGAATAGCCCCCCGCCGCCAGCCGGGCATCGAGGCGATAGCGAAACCCGTCTTCGGAAAGTTCCGGCGTCACCATCACGAGGCAGGCGGCGTGCAACACTGCGCTGCCGACGAGAACGATCAGCTGGCTCACGGCTGGCTGAAGTTTAATGGCGTCGGCAGGCGTAGTGGCCAACAGCCCGACCAATGCGACGATCACAAAGCCCAATCCCGCCCAGCCCACGAACAGCGTTAAACCCCCCAGCGCGTAGCCATTGGTAAACAAAAATCCGAACCATGCGAGTCCGCCGGAGAACAGCGTTGCGACGATGAACACCCACGCTGCGAACCGGCGTTGTGCGGCGCGCGAGGGTTGAGTCGCCTGCTCATATTCAAGCGTGGGGAGAGGATCGGTCGGTCGAGGATTCAACTTTGGTGATCAGTTGCCACCGGGTTTTTGGCCGGCGCCGGTGACGTTATCGAGCTGGCGCTGCAGGCTGCCGCGGTCATCTTTTGGTTTGGGGGCTTGCGCGGGTTGAACGGGTATCACTTGGCCGGGTGCGGGAAGGCCGCCGGGCAAGGTGATCTTGATGTCGTCGCGCACGACGGTGATGGTTTGTTTGCGCTGGTATGCATCCATCAGATAGTCGAGCGCTGCATCCGAATCGCCCATTTCTTTCACGGGCAGGGGGCCGATTTCGGTGACTAAGTCGCCGCGGGTCAGGCCGAAATACGTCGCGGCGGGGCCGGCGGATTCGACTTTCTCGACCAGCAGCGCCACCGTCTTCCCGCCGGCGGATTGGCCGTCGACCTTGATCGACTCCTTAAAGGTCATTTCGCCATCGCGCGCCTTGCCGGCGATCTGGTTCACATCGGCAGTGCCCCTGTCACCGGCCTGCTTCACTTCTTTAACGTAGTCAAGCCCGCCGCCGCTTTTGCCCATAATCCACACGATCACACCGACGACCGCAAGAATGCCCACTAAGCCGAATGCTGCTTTCATAAAGAGTCCTTCGTTTGCTGCTTGATCGATATAGTATGCGCGAGGTCGAGTCGATGGCGAAACACGGGGTATGGTTTATTGGGCAGCAACCCTCAGGCTTCGCGTGTGGCCATAAGCTGGTAGACCGTATCGCCTTCCAGTTCGCGTTCGAAGGTAATGTATTGGTGGATGTTCAGGAAGCAGATCTGCATGTGAACATCGACATGCTTCAGGTCGTCGGAGCGGTCGAAGCGGACGTCGATTATCTTGAAGCCGGCTCTCTTAAACCGCAGTACGCAGTCGGAAATGCAGTTGGGGCGCCAATCGGTGCGGAGCGTGATGGTGCGGTAGCGCACTTTGGGAAGGGCCTCTTCCACGTAATCGAGCAACCACAGGGCGATAAGCATCAGCACCGCCGCCATCATGCCGAAGAGGTACAGCCCGAATCCGATGGCCAGCCCCACACCCGCGATGCACCAAATGCCCGCCGCGGTGGTTAATCCGCGCACGCTGCCCTTGCCGTGTACGATCACGCCGGCGCCGAGGAAGCCGATGCCCGTCATCACGCCATAGGCAATGCGGGCGGGGTCGACGTTGATATTTGTCCCCACCGGCGGTTGAAACTGAAAGCTGGCGAACCGCGTCGATACCACCATGACAACCGCGCTGCCCAGGCACACCAGCATGTAAGTTCGAAACCCCGCCTGGCGGCCCCGCAATTCACGCTCCAACCCCACCAGCCCCCCGGCCACGGCGGCGGTGAGAATGCGCAGGATGCCCTCGACCGGCCATCCGAGGTTTGTTGCCCATGTTGTGAACGATTGATCGTATTGCTGGATGAATGCGAGCATCAAGCGCGATACCTTAACACAATCTTAATATTTGGGAAGGGGTTTTTCTGATTGCGCCCAGAGTTCCGCGAAGCTGCAAGCGAGTGCTTGATCAAACAAAGACTTTTAACGCTTCTTTTTGTGACGGCTTAATAGTCAGAATTTTGTCCAATCGGGTGATCTTAATCAGTTGCATCAGCTTTTCGCCAACACCACAGAGCACCAACTTGCTGTGCGGCAGCGCGGCAAGCTTCTTATTCATCGTCAACACGATGCCGATCGCCTGCGAAGACAAATACTGCACTTTCTCGAAATCCAGCACAATCTTGCGGCGGTCTTCAGCATCCACCAGGTGATACAGGCTCTTGCCGATCTGCTCGAGCAAGACCGGGTCCATCAAAGACGGCTGACGGAACTCCACGACGGTGAATTTTTCCACCTGCTGAACAATGAACGGCTGTGTACCAACGGGTTCCATCATGCAGAGCGTGATTCTGTGGGCAAACGCAGGCGGACGCAACTACCGCATAACGATTGACGATTAAGCAGATCGCGCTATTCGGGGAACAATCGCACTTCTTCAATCGTCAATCGTCAATCGTTACTTCCTGGCTTTTCCATCCAGCGCCAATTTCAACACCTGGTCTACATTTTCGACAAAGTGAAATTTAAGCGTCTTCTTTACTTCATCCGGGATGTCGACCATGTCCTTCTCATTTCGCTTCGGCACGATCACCTGCTTGATGCCGGCTCGTTTCGCTGCCAGCGTTTTTTCTTTGAGGCCGCCGATGGGGAGCACTAAGCCGCGCAGTGTAATTTCGCCGGTCATGGCGATGTCGGGCCGCACGGCGCGGTTAAGCAGCAGCGACGACAGCGCGGTATACATCGCCACGCCGGCGCTTGGGCCGTCTTTGGGCACAGCGCCGGCGGGAACGTGCAGGTGAACATCACTGTCGGCCAGCATCTTGGGGTCGATGCCCAACTCTGTCGCGTGCGAACGAATCAAGCTGAACGCCGCCACGGCGCTTTCGCGCATCACATCGCCAATTTGCCCGGTGAGCGTGATTCCGCCTTTGCCGGGCATGCGCGTCGCTTCGATGAACAGGATGTCGCCCCCGAAGGGGGTGTAGGCCATGCCAGTGGCCACGCCGGGGACTTTGGTGCGCTGGGCTAACTCAGGTTCGAACCGCGTGGGGCCGAGTACCTTGGAGACGTATTTTTCGTCAACGGCGACCTTCGTCGTTTTCCCGCCGACGATCTCGGCGGCGATAGCGCGGCTGACCGAGCCGATCGATCGTTCGAGATTCCGCACGCCCGCTTCGCGCGTATACGATTCAATAATCAGCTTCAGCGCGCCGGCGCCGAACCTTGCCTGCCCCATTTTCAAACCATTGGCTTCCAGTTGCCGCGGGACGAGGTATCGCTTGGCGATATCGAGCTTGTCGCTGCTGGTGTAGCCAGGGATTTCAATCACTTCCATGCGGTCGCGCAGCGGGCCGGGCACGGTTTCCATCGTGTTGGCGGTGGCGATGAAAAGCACCTTGCTTAAGTCGAACGCCAGATCGAGATAGTGATCAGTGAAGGAATGGTTTTGTGCCGGGTCGAGCACTTCAAGCAATGCGCTGGCTGGGTCGCCGCGGAAATCGGTGCCGACTTTGTCGATCTCATCGAGCATCATCACCGGGTTGCGCGTCTTAATCTTGCGCAATTCGGAAATGATTCGTCCGGGCATCGAACCAATGTAAGTTCGCCGGTGCCCGCGGATTTCGGATTCGTCGCGCACGCCGCCCAGCGCCACGCGAATGAACTTGCGGCCCATCGCTTCGGCGATTGATTTGCCGAGCGATGTCTTGCCCACGCCCGGCGGCCCGAGGAAGCACAAGATCGCCCCCGCGCCGCCGCCATCGGGGCTGACGCCGCGCTTGAGCTTAAGCACGGCCAGATATTCGATGATGCGCCGCTTCACCTTCTCCAGGTCGTGATGATCGCGATCGAGAATTTTCTGTGCTTCGGGAAGATCGAGCTTATCCTGCGTTTCGGTCGTCCACGGCAGGTCCGACATGATCTCCAGATACGTTCGTATCACGCCGTATTCGGGTGATGCCGACGGAATGGCTTCGAGCCGATTCAATTCGCGATCGGCTTCCTTCATGGCGTATTCGGGCAGGTTGGCATCGGTAAGCTTTTTGCGAAGCTGCTCGCCGTCGCTCAGCCCGGCGGCGTCGCCTTCGCCGAGTTCTTTGCGAATCGCCTTAAGCTGTTCCTGCAGGTAATACCGCCGCTGGCTCTTGTCGATGTTCTCTTTAACCTGCGACTGAATCTTATTCTGCAATTCCAGCACATCAAGTTGATTGGCCAGTCGTCCGGTGATGAGTTGGAGGCGTTTTTGCACGTCCAGCTCTTCGAGCATTTTCTGCGTTTCGACCACGTCGGCCTGCATGTTGGCGGCGACGAAGTCGGCCAGCGCCGATGCCTGCGTGATGCTGTTAAGCACCTGCGCGGCCTCGTCCGGCGTGTTCGGCGAAAGCTCGATCACGCGATTGGCTTGTGCGCGCACGCTGTTGACGAGCGCTTGAAGCTCCGGGCCTTCGGTGATCTGATCTTCCATGATCTCGATCCGGCCCAGTGCAAACGGCTCGTCCTGCTCGATGCCAATGAGCTTAAACCGCGCCATGCCATGAACAATGATCGATTGATTGCCGTCGGGGAGCTTGAACAGTTTGAGAATGGCGCACACGGTGCCGACGCTGTAAATATCGGTCTGTTTGGGATCTTCGGTGTCGGCATTCCGCTGTGTGATCACGCCGATGAGTTTTTCCGCCGGCATGACTTCATCCAGCAGCGATTTGCTCTTTGGCCTGCCGACGTTGAGCGGGCGAACCGTGCCGGGAAAGACGATGATATTGCGAATGGGCAGGATCGGCAGCAGGCTGGGAACGACCAGTTGCTGGCCATTTCCCCCCGCGCGGATCGTGGTTTGTGTCGGGTCGCGGCTGATGACGATTGATTCGGTCATGGGTTTGGCGAGTGAAGTTTACAGCAAGAGGCATTACCGCGGGGTTTTGGGAAGTTCGATCCACAGCATGCCATTGCGGTAGTTGGCGATGATCGTGTCCTGGCTTACGTTCTCGGGCAGTTCCACTTCGCGACTGAACGCGCCATGATCGATTTCCATCAGGTGAAGCTTTACCTTCCTGCCGCGCAGGTCGGATTCTCCCGACTCTGCGTTGCTCGGCACCGGCCGGCTGCCCCGGAGTTTGAGGCGATGATTGTCGACCGTCAGTTCGATCTTCTCTTTATCCACGCCGGCCAGATCGACGCACACCAAGTAAGCCGTCTCCGTTTCGTAGAGGTTGACGTTGGGCGTCCACGTTTCGTTCGGATAGAAGCTGCTGTACCCGCGGTGTAGTTGGTCGTAGAGCTTATTCAGCGGCTTAGAGATATTGGAAAACGGCGGATCGGAAGTGGCTGTAAGCGACATCGGCGGGCCTCACTTGGTTACGAACAATCGTCCGGTTGGCTATTGTATCTGGCCATGTGAAAAATATCGATCATGGTTGGCGAAATCATCGGCCGGTCGTTGTGCCCAAAACCCATACAGGTTTGACACTTACAGCACCCCCCGGCACAATCCAACGCTGGAGACACCATAAGATGTTTGCACCCTTGAATCGATGGGCCCGCTGGTCTTTAGCGGCGGCGGTGGCGGCAGTTATTCCGACGCTGGTCGGATGCGACTCGCCGTCGAATGAAGCCGACCGCAAAGCCAAAGCTGACGTGGAAGAAGCGCAATCGGTGCTGCTCACCGAAGAAGTGCTCGATAAACCGATTCAGTTGTTGCAAACCGCCGCCGGCTCGGCGGAGGCAGCGCCGGCCACGCGTATGCGCGCCAGCTCGCTGCTGGGCCAACTGCTGGCTCGGCAAGCGCGCGATGCGGGGTGGAAAGTGGATCGGCTCGATCGCGACGCGCAGCGGCTGGCGATGGAAATCGGCCAGCTATCCGGTCAGGTGCAATTAGCGAACCAACTGGCCGCCGGCTACAAACTGCTCGACCCTACGCCGATCGTCAACAACTTAAGCAAGCAAGCCGACGACGCCCGAGGCGGCGCCGATCGACCAATTTGGTTTGAAGCCGAAGGCATCAAGTTCGCCACCCTGAACACGGTTTCCAACGAACTATCAAAAATCGAAGGCGAAGTCGCCCAAAAACAACAACAGATTCAGGCACTGCAGGTGCAGCGAGATTCCGCCCTGGGCGCCGCCGAATCGGCCGCCAAAGACGCCGAAGGCAAGGCCGGCCGCGAGTCGGTCGATGCATTCATTCAGTCCAGCAACGCGCGAAAGCAGGCAAGCGACTTGGCCGCGCAGCTCGAAACGTTCACGAACGAGCTTGAGCTGATGAATCGCGAACTGGCGATCGTCGACGCCCGCAAAGGCTATGTGACCAATGCCGCAAAGCAATTGGAAGAAGGGGGATCATCGCTGCAGGCCGGCTGGGCAACGATCCAGAAGGCCGTTGCGGCGCAGCGCGAGTTGGTGAAATCCATCGCCACGGGCACCGGGGGCGCGGTGATCCTGCCACAGCCCGAAGGGATGATGATTGCCGTCGAAACACTTCCCGCGGGCTCAATCGCCGAGAAGGCCGTGAAGTTGGTTGAGATCGCCAAATCGGCCGACGATCTGCGGGCCGACGTCCTTGAAAAACTCAACGCCGCGTCGAAGCACTTTGCCGACGCCGTCACCTCCGCCGATGCGGCCCGGTCGGCCATTGAAAAACAACGAGCCGAGCAAGCCAGCGCCGGCGACGCGCAGAAAAAGGCTTGGGACGTCGCCCGCAACAGCCTCAGCGGCGCGACCTATCGCGTCGAGCAGGCCGATGTGCTTCGACAGCTTGCCGGCGTTCACGCCGCGCATGCAGCGTCGCTGGACGTGCGGCTGCAGCTTCAGTCGCTGGTCACTTCGGCGATGCAGGGCACTGGCATTGCGCCGCCGGAATCGCTGGTCGATACGCAGATTCAGGCGCAGTACGAGCAGGCGCTGAAGGAGGCCGATGAGGCGTACAAGTCCGCCGACGAATTGCTCGACACCGTGCTGCAATCCGGCCAGGCGACCGATGTCGAGAAGGCAGCATTCGAATCGGCACAAATCAGCCGAATTTACGGTCTGTACCGGTGGTCGCAGTTGACGGCGGACATGGGCGCGGCCGACCAATCAAAGCAGCACCTGGATTTGGCTCGAAGCATCGTGACGGACATGGCGTCCACCGGCGCGATGATGCCGAAGCTCCCGCCGGAACTGGCGTCGGCGGCGATGGTTGCGAAGCCCACGCCCGAAGGGCCCGCTCCGTCGGGCGATCAAACGGCAACACAACCCACCGGCGATCAACCCCCGACGACCGATGCAAGTCCGGTCGAACAACCGATCCGCGACCAACCGGCAGATAGGCCGGCTGAGCAACCTCCGACCGAGCCTCCCCCCGCGGAACAACCCGCCGGCGGTGGTCCTGGCTGAATAAGGCGGCGCGGTTTGGTCTTCCCCCGCATGTACTCGGCGCGGCGGTTGGGCCAGACTGCATCGCGGCGTGCACAAGCTTCCAACTTGGTTGAAAACATAATCTGATCGCCGCTTCGTGCCATCGCGATGTAAGATTCAGAGCTCTGTGCAATCCGAACCGATCATCATCCCCAACACGTTTGCGAACCTGCGCCTGCCCGATCATCGCGGGGGCGTGTTTGATTTTGAACGCGCGATGCAGTCGCCGCCGTTGCTGGTCGTTTTTATCCGGGGCCACTGGTGCCCCTACTGCCGGCGCTACCTATGCAAACTGCAGCAGCACCTGCCGCGCATCCGTGAAACGGGGGCGAAAGTTGTCGTCATCAGCCCCGAGCCGCAAGCCACGTCGGCGGCGATGGCGCAACAGCTTCGGGTGGCCATTCCCATTCTCAGCGACAGCGACGGCAAGGCCATCGAACTGTTCGGCGTGCGCAACGGCTTCGCCTCGGCTTTCGTTTCCGGGCGATCATTGATGCCCCACCCGGCGGTTTACATCCTTGGCAAAGCGGGCGTTGTGCAGTTCCGGTCGATTGATCGCAACTACAAAAAGCGCACATCGGTCCGCACCATCCTCAACGCACTGCGGGCGCCGAGCCAAGAATAAACTTCAACGTGCCGCACGTCGCCACCGTGGTAAGTACCGAAGCGAGCAAAACCAGTGCGCGCGGTCGATCGGCTAATTGGTTTATAAACACGGCCGCGGGAATCACCACGAGCGGCGTGATGAAGACCCACACCCGCGCCACCTCCGCCGGCAGCATGTGCGCGCCTGCCGCCAGCACGACCGTGCCGGCTGCGATCCACGCGATCTGCCGCGATCCATGGCCGCAACGTTTCGAGAACATCGCCGCGACGAACGCGACGGCCACCGGCCAGCCGATTCCCAGCGCCCCGTCGCTTAAGTTGAACAGCGACGCGCCGGGCGTGAACCACTGCGGGCTTTGCCGCGCCCATTCGGCCTGGTTGATGAAGCACGATTTGATCACCGCTATCGGCGCATACCCAAACGTGAGCGCCATGGTTGCGTAGAGACCGATCGTCAAAGCGACGACGATTGGAGCGAACGCCAGCGAGCGCTTCGCGATCTGCTTCGCCGATAACCGGCCAGCCACGAAAGGCGCGGCGATCACCGCGATGCCAATGCACAGCAGGTGCAGGCTCATGAGCGTGCCGATGAAAAGAATCAGCGCGGACATGCATATCGCGATGAGCCTCTTGTGTTCGACCGCCGATAGCCAGGTGAGGATAAGGCTGCAGGTGAACAATGGATACGCGGCGTCGAATGACGGCGTGGTGAGAAGAAACCCCGGCGAAAGCGCCATCAGCGCCGCGGCGAGAATGCTACTCTGTGTCGAAACGCCGAGTCGCATCGCGATTCGCCAGACACCCAGCGGGGTAAGGCTCGTGAGTGCCATCAGCGTCAGCGCGCCGACCAGCGGTGCATGTTCGTCACCCACCGCCGACCGCCACGCCATCCAGTAAATAACCCCACCCGCCGGTTTGGTGGCGGTGTGTACGCTCGTTTGTGGATGAAACTCATCGTACAGCCCCAGCCAATGCCGCACCGATTCTCCGGCGGCGCGGCGGGCGTCGGCGTGATCAATCAATCTCACGCCGTCGTAATAGTAACTCGTGGCGGACTCGCTGCGGACGAGCTGATCGATCTCGCCCAAACCGAGCGCCGGCTGAAGATACAGCACCACCACGGCCCGCAGCATCGCGCCCGCCACCGTGATGACCACAACGGCGCGCAATGTGTCGCGCGAGTTGGTGACTGGCATCAACACGCAGAAAAGAATCGGTAACGTTGCAAGCGTGAACCAGAAGAGAAACCCAACCGCTGGATCGCGATACCACCATCGCCAATGCGCCGGCCCGTTCACGCCCGGAACATGCAGCCAGAGCAGAATCGACACCGCAAGCCCGATCGCGGCCGCCGTCAACGCGAATGCCCAGTCGCGCCCGATTTGCCCCGGCGTTGCGTTGTATGTGGTTTGGGTGGTCGGAATTACCTGCAATCTTTCTCCGCAAATTTCCTGTCGCTGCATTGTCTGGCCGAGAAAGTCATTTATAATCAATACATACTCGCTCGGGGTGTGTCGCGTGAACGTCACGCGGCACTGAGATAAGACCCGTCGAACCTGATCGGCAAGCCGCCGCCATCGCAAGGCGTCGAGCCGCGTAGGGAAAGCGAAACATGATTTCTCATTCGCCCCCCAATTTCGTCTGCGCCGCCGCCCGGTCTGAGCCGTGGTTCGGCGACGCAACCCACTTGAAATTTCAAAGGTCGCACAATGAGCAGCAACAGCAATAACGGAAACACTCACGGTCATACCATTCCAACGCCGGCGCTGCCGCTTTTGGGTGCCGGCAATCCCGGCACCGCTGGCGTTACAACCCCGGGAAGTTTCGCCAACCGATCGCGCGTCGGCACCCCGTGGACGTTTTCCTCACCCGACACGCCGGGAATGCCGCCTCCGAGCGATAAGACGGCATGGGATTTTCTGCCCGACGGTTGGACGACGGAGATTGCCGATGGCCCGTTCGCCATCGCCGATTGGCGCATACGTCTTCACTCGGCACTCGGCACTCGGCAATTGACGATCATCGAGCACGCCAATGGTGCGTCTCGCGCGGTCCTCTACCCGCGCGACTTTACCGCCATCACGCAACTCGAACACGCCCGTCTCGGCAACATTACCCCGCAAATGCGCCGCGTCGCCGAGCGCGAAGAACACCTCACCGCCGAGCAGGTGCGCGATGAAGTGGCGGCGGGGCGGATGGTCATCCCCGCGAACATCAATCACTTGCAATGGACGCTCGATCCGATGTGCATCGGCCGGGCGAGCAAGACCAAGATCAATGCCAATCTCGGCGCGTCGCCGGTCAGCTCGTCGATTGATATGGAACTGGAAAAGGTCGATTGGGCCATCAAATTCCATACCGATACGCTCATGGATCTCAGCACCGGCGGCGACCTCAACGCCACCCGCGGCGCCATCGTGAAACACTCCACCGTGCCCGTCGGCACCGTGCCGATTTATTCGATGATCATCGGTCGAAAAATCGAAGACCTCGATTTCGACATGATCTCCGCTGAACTGCATAACCAGGCGAAGCAGGGCGTTGATTACTTCACCATCCATGCCGGCGTGTTGAAAGAGCATTTGCCGCTGGTGCGCAAGCGACTCATCGGCATCGTGAGTCGCGGCGGAAGTTTGCTCGCCAAGTGGATGCTCTATCACAACCGCCAGAACCCGATGTACACACATTGGGAAGCCATCTGCGACATCCTCCGCCAATACGATGTAACTTTCAGCATCGGCGACGGCCTGCGCCCTGGCGGGCTTGCCGATGCGACCGACGAAGCCCAATTGGCCGAACTCTCCACACTCGGCCAACTCACCGAACGCGCCTGGCGCCGTGGCGTGCAGGTGATGGTCGAAGGGCCGGGCCATGTGCCGCTCGATCAGATCGAATACAACATGAAGTTGCAGCGTACGCTTTGCCACGGGGCGCCGTTCTATGTGCTCGGGCCGCTGGTGACCGATATTTTCCCCGGCTACGACCACATCACCAGTTGCATCGGCGCCACCAACGCCGCTTATCACGGCGCGAGCATGTTGTGCTATGTCACGCCCAAGGAGCATCTGGGTCTCCCGAAAAAAGACGACGTCAAGCAGGGGTGCATCGCCTACAAAATCGCCGCCCACGCCGCCGACGTGGCGCTGGGCATTCCGGGCACGCGCATGCGGGATGATGAACTCACCAAAGCCCGCGCCGCGCTCAACTGGGAGAAACACTTCGAGCTCAGCTTCGACCCCGACACCGCGCGGGCGTATCACGACGAAGACTTAGACGTCGACACCGACTTCTGCGCCATGTGCGGCCACGACTGGTGCAGCGTGCGCATCAGCAAAGAAATCATGGAGTTCTTCAGCGGCAAAGACGAAGCCTTCCAACGCGGCGCACCCGTGAAGAGCGCGGCGCTGACACCCGAGCAACAGGACATTCTCGCCAAGCGAGGCGTGCTCTCGCCGGATGAGATTCACAAGCTGGCGAGCAAGGTGAAAAAGGTCATGAAAGACGACGAAGCGACGGAGAAACAAAGCGAAGAAGAGAAGAAACTCTCGTGCCACAGTGATTACGTTGATCCCGACGAGGCAAAGCGCGTGCAGCGGGAAAAGCTTGTGCAGGTGGGAGTCGGAGTGAAGACCGCCGAGAGTTTGTTCTGATTTTGTACCTGACCTGCAAATGCTACTGAAACAGCCGATTGAATAGTGATCGGTTGTGATCATGCAGTCGATCGGCAAACTCGTTTACATAGAACATGTCTGGCGAGAATCGTTGGGCTCGGACACGTACCCGATAGTTTGGATCATCTTGGTTGATGCTGAAGAGGACAAATCCGATTCCAGATAAGAGCGAGAGGGCTTCAATCCGACTCTGATCTTCTTCGGAAAGAGTATCTGGCATTACGAGATAAACCTTGTGCGAGAACAGGCGATAGTCTGCGGCTTGCCCGAAGGCGGTGATGGACTCATTCGGATTTGTCTTGATCTCGGCAGAGAGGATTTCTGGGTCGAACTTCACCCGGTTCGAGGGGACGGGTTTGAATGTGCCGATGACATCCGGAGTCCCCCACTTGCCCTTCAATCCGGCGCCTCCAAGCGCTACAGCTTCGGTCGCTTCATCCAAGTCGTTCTTTAGCCATTCTGCGAATGATTCGTAGAAGTCGGACTCGCGCGCCACCTGTTCGATCGCCGGCTTGGTTGTGGTGCCACCCGTGTCGCTGGCAAGCTTAAACAGCCCTCGGCTCGGCTTGACGATTTCGCCAGCGAATGTCTTATCCAGATCCCACACCGACCCATGAATGGTGTTCTTGGGCGTTTCGGGATTCGCTTGCGCGATTTCGTTGACGAGCCCCGAGTACCTAATGCCACCAGCGTTGCGGCTGATAATCGACTTTGCCAAATCCTGAATCTCTTTACCCCTGAGCTTTGCCATGCGCGTAGTGTATTGGTTGCGGCCTATTCAACAAGTCGAGGTAAAGGAGCTGAACATGTCGGCAGCTCAACGCCAGATCGCGTTCCACAGCGCACGTAGCGAAAGTTCCTGCATGCGCGGGGGTGACTGAATGCGGAAAGGGAAGCAGCTACTTCTTCACCAACTCAAAAAACCCGCCCCCATCCCGCTTCAGGTACCCGAGCGTGACGAGTTCTTCCCACACCGTCTTGCCGAACCCCGGCGGGGGTTGGATGGCGGTCACTTTATCGCGCTGGCCGGTGAGGAAGTTGCGCGTGAGGACCGAATCGGACTCGCGCTGGTTGGCATTCAGGCGCTTGCGGAACGCCTTGATCGCCTTTTGTTGTTCTTCGGTGAGTTCTTGCATTCTGCGATTGTAACAAGCAAAGGCCGGGGCGGCGCTTGCGCTCTGCCCCGGCGTGGTACGTGATTCAATCGCTTTGGGTTACATGCCACTCATGTCGTAGAAGAATTCTTCCTGCACGATCTTGCCGTCTTTCACTGTGTAGAGCCCTGCTTCTTCCAACGGCATGCGCTTGCCGGCCATCGGGCCGGCTTTGGCGGTGACGTCCATTTTGAAATGGACAATGAACTTATCGTCTTTCGGAAACGGACCCATGGCCGACCCGCTGTGGACGGTGTGGTTTTCGAGCCACCATGTGTTCTTGCCGCGGATGGCTTCGATACCTTCCATGCGGGCGGGCATGTTTTCGTCGCCGCAGATTTCGATGCTCACGATATTAGAACCATAAAGCGAATTTACCGCCTCAAGGTTTTTGCCCTGATTGCAGAGTTCGACGAGTTTCTTCCCGATTTCGACAGTGCTGGCCATGCGTGACTCCCTGTAGGAAAAAAGTGTAACCCGGCATTTGTTGCAAAGATAGTAGACGGCGTGAGTTGCCGACGACGACAAAACAACGAAATATGTGATTAAGATTTAACGAATTCGCCCGGATGTTAAAAACCCGGCAACTTGCGTTTTAGACGATTGAGGGAAGGATTTTCCCCGTCACGTCGCCAAAGCCGATGCGCAATCCATCGCGTTCGCACACGCCGGTCATGGTGATTCGGTCGCCGTCGTTGATGGCCACGCGTGTCTCGCCGCCGGGCAGTTCGATCGGTTTGGTGCGCATCCACGCGAGTTCGAGCATGCTGCCGTAGCTTTCGGGTGTGGGGCCGCTGATGGTGCCGCTGGCCAGCAGATCGCCGGGCCGCAGGTTGCAGCCGTTGGACGTGTGATGCGCCAGTTGCTGCGCCATGCTCCAATACATGTGACGAAAGTTTGATCGGCAGATGGCCTGCGGCGACGGCATCTGCTCGCTTTGTAACAAAACCTCCAGCGCCACATCGAATGAAAAATCTTCCGACGGCGTCAGGTAAGAAAGCGGCGGCGGATCCTGCTGTGGGCCGGGGCAGCGGAAGGGTTCGAGCGCGTCGAGCGTGACGATCCATGGCGAAATGCTGGTGCCGAAGTTCTTAGCCAGGAACGGGCCTAGCGGCACATATTCCCATTTCTGTATATCGCGAGCCGACCAATCGTTCACCAACACCATGCCAAAGATATGCTCGCGGGCGGCGGACGTTGCGATCGACGTGCCGAGTTCGTTTCCCGGGCCGATGAAAAACCCCATCTCCAGTTCAAAGTCAACATTGCGGCTCGGCCCGAACGCCGGCGCCGGCGCGTCATCGGCCTTGGTTTGACCACGCGGGCGACGCAGATCGGTTCCGCTGACGACGATCGAACTGCTGCGCCCGTGATAGCCCACCGGGAGATGCAGCCAATTGGGCATCAGCGCGTTTTCTTTGCTGCGGAACATGGTGCCGACATTCGTCGCGTGCTCGCGCGAGCTATAGAAATCGGTGTAATCACCGATCTGGCAGGGGAGGATCATTTGCACGTCGGCCATAGGGATGATGGCGTTGTCGCGGAGCTTCTTGTTGTCGCGCAGGGTGGAATGATCGGCGCGCAACAGCAACGACAGGATCTGCCGCGCCTCCCGCCACGCCGGGCGGGCTGCGGCCATGAAGCTGTTGAGCGAGGGTTTATCGAAGAGCGGTCGGCCGTTGCAAGCGTTAAGGCGTAGCAGGTTGGCGGCTTCGAGTTGGCCGAGGTCGACGACCATATCGCCGATGGCGGTACCAATCGATGCTTCGCCGTCTTTGCGGCGGAAGACGCCGAACGGAATGTTCTGAATCGGAAAGTGCGAGGTCGGCGCGACATCAACAAACGACTTTATGGCGGCGGTGGTCATGGAGAATAGTGTCACATCCAGCCGAGGGTTCGCAAGTCTTCGCGTGGTTCGTCAAAACTGCACGATCCGAATGAAATCAAACCGCCGGTTCGAACCTGCTCGATGCGTTGCCGAGTGGCGTTAAGGGTTTTCCAGCGGAGGCCGTATTCGTCGAAGGAAAAGTCGGCAGCGGCTTCGGTATTGAGAATTTCGGCGACGCCGTGCTCATCCATGCCGTGCGTATGCGCCAGCACGCCGGCGGCGAAGGCGTTGATGAAGCCGTGCATGGTCGTGTTGACCGATTGGTGGAACGCGCGGATCGGATGGTGCAGACCGGCGGTGAACTTGAGGGCACATTTGGCGTCGCGGCAAGCGATGATGGCGCGGGCGATTGTGTTTGACGTTGGAAACGCGGCGGCTTCGGTGCCGCCGGTCCTTAGCTTGAATCCGAGCTTTCGTTCCGCGAAGGCGCAAGCGTTGTCGCGAACCGATTGGCGATCGTCAGGCATCCAAGGAACTTCTAAAAACCCACGCAGCTCAAGATCGTTCAGGCGACCGGAAATATGGTCCAGCACTTCACCATTCTGCGCCGGATCGGCAAACGCGCGAATCTCTACGGCGTCCAATTTTGCACGATCGCCCGCGACGGCGCGCAACGACTTCACCTCGGCGAGGTCGGCTTCGAGGTTGGCGATCAGATCGATCGGGTCCTTCCCCCCGCGGGCAAGGGTGGAAACGGTCAGGGGTTCCAGCGCGTTCGTGAATAATTCGTCAAGATACGGCTTAAGTTCGTGCAACCGCGCGGCGGGGCAGATAAAGCGGGCGAGCATCCAGCGGTCGGGCGATTTCAGGTAATCGGCATAATTGTGAATCGCCGCATCCAACGGCAACGCCGCCGGTGGGAAAAGGCCAGCGTAGTCTATGATATTCGTCAAAAGCGTTCGCAGCGCAGCGGTCATGGAAAGCTGATCTTAACCCTTCATCCCCGTCGTCGCGATGCCCTGAATGAACGTGCGTTGCGTAAGGAAAAACAGCAGGATGACGGGAACGATCACCAACACGCTCGCCGCCATGAGCATGTTCCACTGCGTTCCGCCGTGGGCTGATTGGAAGACCTGCAGGCCAAGGGCAAGCGTGTATTGTTCCGGCCGCTGCAGATAGACCAACGGGCCCAGGAAATCATTCCACACGCCCATGAACGTAAACAGCGCCACGACGGCCAGCGCCGGCCGGGCCAGCGGCAGCATCACGCGGAAGAAGATGCCGGCTTCGGTGCATCCATCGATTCGTGCCGCCTCGCAAAGATCATCGGGAAGGGTGAGGAAGAATTGCCGCAGCAGGAAGATCGAAAACGCGCTGCCGAACCAGGCCGGCAGCCACAGCGGGCGGAACGTGCCGAGCATTTGCAGCGGCGTGTAGTCGCCGATGAACCGGAACAGCGTGAAGATCGACACCATGACGACCGGAAACGGAATCATCATCGTCGCCAGCATCAGCGAAAATAAAAACCCCCGGCCTTTGAAGCGAACTTTCGCGAAGCCGTAAGCGACGACCGCGCTGGAAAGTGTGTTTCCAATGACCGCCAACACCGCGATGATGAGTGTGTTGCGGGTGTAAAGCGGGAAGTCGAGTTTCTCATTCGTCACCACGTCGGCGTAGTTCTTCCACTGCACGGGATTGGGAATGAGTTGAATGGTCTGTTCCTGCTCGACCGAAGTGGGACTGATGGCGTCGAGCGTTTTCAAACTGGTCGAGAACATCCACGCAAACGGCAGGCCGAACCCGATGCACGAAAGCAGCAACCCCAGATGCACCGACCACGCGCCCAGGATTTTCCGCGCGCCGTTACTCAACCACCGCTGCGGCGAGGCCGGTGGGCGGAGCTTCGGGTTCGCGTAATCTATCGGCCTTGGTAATGAACCCATCGTTTACTCGTCCAGAATGCCAGGGCCGTGAAGGCCAGAATAATCAGCAGTTGCAACCACGCCATTGCGCTGGCGTAGCCCATCTTCAGATAGGTGAAAGCGCTTTCGTACAAGTATTGTGTGTACATGTAGGTCGACCGTTCCGGCCCGCCGCCGGTCATGATGAACGGGACCGCGAACACCTGCAGCGTGCCAATGATCGCCATAATCAGATTGAAAAAAATCACCGGCGAAAGCATGGGCAGCGTGACGTTGAAAAGCCGACGGATCGGCCCCGCGCCGTCTATTTCTGCGGCTTCGTACAAATCCCGAGGGATATCCTGCAGGCCCGCCAGATAGATGACGACGGTATGGCCGACGCCCCACAGGCTCATCATCGCCAACGACGGCATGGCCCAGTATTTGTCGCCGATCCACGCCGGCCCGGCGATTCCGACCCACGACAGAATCACGTTGAACAAGCCGAGGCGCGCGTTGAACAGCCACATCCACACCATCGCACTAGCCACGACCGGAACCAGCGAAGGAAGGAAGATGATCGTGCGATAAACCGCCTGCCCGCGGATGGGCGCGTTGAGCATCAACGCCAGGCCGATCGATACCAGCATCCCCGCCGGCAAGGCCATCAGGGCGTAAAGGCCGGTGTTCTTAAGCGTGCGGTAAATCTCCGGATCGCGTGCGAGTTCTTTGTAGTTGTCGGTGCCCACCCACACCGCCTGCACATTGCCGGCGGCGTCGCGTTCGATCAAGGAAAAATCGCAGAAGCTGTAGTACAGAGACAGCCCGACCGGAAGCAGTGTGAACGCCAGAAAGCCCACCAGCCACGGCGAAACAAATGTCAACCCGGTAACTAACTGCTTGCGCTCACGCCGGGTCATCGAGTCACCTCTGCACCCGGCGCGGCGGTGGTAACGTTGTCGCGCAAGGCTCGGCGGGCCAGGTATTGCGAATACTTTCGAATGGCGCGCTCCTGCAGCTCGTCCAGCGCCTGCTGCGGCGTTTTACTGAGCAGATAAATCTGGTCGACCGCCAATTCCAGCTCCGCGCCGATCTCCTGCTGCATCGGCGATTTGATCTGAGGATGGGCATTGCGGCTGCGGGCCATCCGCTCGTGTACCGCAATGTACGGATTCGGGTGGCGGCGGATGAAATCGTCGCTTACTTTTGCAAGCGGCGAGGGTTTGCAGTGCATGGAGTTTAGCTTTTCCATGACATCCTGACGTTGCACAAACGCGATAAACTCAAATGCCTCCTCCGGGTGCGCCGCGCCTCGGGGAATCATGAGGATATCGGCATCGGCGAACGTCACATCCGGTAGCTTGTCGGGGTCTTCCGACGGCATCGCCTCGGCGGCCCATTCGTAGTTGAACTGCCGCGCGGCCCGTGGCAGAAACATCTCGACGGCGCGCGGCGCAATCCACTCACACGATGCCGGCCGAAGGTTGAACATGAAGTTACCCATCCACGGGCCTTGCAGCACCATCGCACAAGTGCCGGCGATGAACGGGCTGTTGGGCGTGCCAAAGCCTCCGGCGGCGCTGCTGAAGTCGGTCAGGGCTGCCTTGCCCAGGCGCAGGGGATAGCTTTGAATCCATTCGAAGCTGCGGACGGCATTGGGCTCGTTGAAATAAAACTCCCCGAGCTGCGGATCCCACAATCGGCCACCGAACCAGAAGGCGGTGAACGTGATGAACCATCCCGGCTCTTTGGGAAGATACCCCGCCCGGCGAATGCCGCCGTTCTCGTCGCGCATTTCAAGTAATTCTGCCCAGCGATCAAGCTCCTTCACCGACTTCGGCGCAGTGGTGGGATCGAGGCCCTGGCGCTTGAACGCATCGGCCAATTGCAGCACCGATCGCCGGTTGTAGTGCAGCCCCACCGTTGCCGGCGTGCTCACGAGCGAGTAGAGCTTGCCTTGGTAAGTACACATGTCCCAAAACACGGGCTTGTAGGTGTCCTGAGTAATTCCGTGCGCACGGGCCATGTCGTCCATCGGCAGCAGCGCGTTGCGCGCCGCGAACGCCACCAGATCACGCTGCCAAAGCCCCGCAATGTCCGGCGGCACACCGGCAGCCGACGCGGTGAGGGTTTTGCGATCGACCTGGCTGATCGACAGGTATCGAACAAAAATCTTCTTTTCTTTACCGACGGTTTGGTTAAACCAATCGACAATCTGCTGCATCTGCTTGCCTTCGTTGCCCGACCACTTTTCCCAATAGTCGACAACAACAAAGCCCGGCGGAACCTGCTCACCGGCGCGCGGCCCGAAAGCGACGATCGCCGCCGCCGACAGCAGGAGCAGGACGAGGATGGTTCGCGAAACCGCTTTCATGCAACCGCTTGCCTATTCGATATGCCCTGCTGGAATACCAGTCCATTGGAGCATATCGTATATTCTCAAAGGTTCCCAATGATTCAAAAACTACTGCTTTCAACCGCCGTTCTATTGCTCGTCACCCTGGCCACCCGGGGCGAGGATGCCGTGCAAACGCCCGTCGTCGATGCTTCTGACAAAGCCGCCATCGACGCGAACATGGAAAAGGCGGTCATCGTGCAGGGCAAAATCGCGCTGGCCGAGTGGAGCCGGTCGGGCAAGGTGATGAACATTGATTTTGCCGACACTAAAGAAACCGGCCTGATCGCCGTCATCTTTGAGAAAAACCGCAAAGCCATGGATGAAGCGTTCGCCGGCGATGTGGGCAAGGCGCTCACGGGTGCCTCGGTACGCATCGAAGGAACCCTTAGACCCTACGGCGGGAAAGCAGAATCGTTGAAAGGCCGTCCGCAGATCATCATCGATCGGATTACACAGATCACCATTGTCGAGCCGGCGGCAACGCAACCAGCGGCGGCTGAACCGGGGCCGGCCACGCAGCCGGGGATGTAACGATTAACGATTGACGATTGAGTTGAATGCGCACGCGCGATTCCTTCTGGTTTATCGTTAATCGTTAATCTTCATGGGTTTACCTGCTCAACGGCGTTCCCCGCTTCATCGACGACGGATCCTGCAGTTGCTCAACCAAAGTCGGGGTGACTTCCACTTCCACCCGGCGGTTGACGGATTGCATTTCAGGTTTGTAGACCCGCTGCGCTAGTGGCTCAAACACCGAACAACCCTGCACGCGGAGTATCTCCGGTTCGACGCCTTTTCCGATCAGGTAATCGCCGGCCTGTTTGGCGCGAAGCACCGACAGGGCCATCTTTTCTTCCGGGCTGGCGCCGTCGGGGAAGTCGTCCAATGAAGCGTGACCTTTAATGACCACGACATTGCGATGCCCACGAATTTGCGACGCTATTTCATCGAGCGCTTTGAGTGTTTCGCGCGACAGTGAGCTCTCGCCGCGATCAAACATCAGCTTCCCGCCCACCGTAGCCTGTTTGCCGATGCGAATGCTGGTGACTTCCGCATCGGTTCCTTCAGCGCCTTTAATCTCCCGCTCGGTTTTCCCCTTCTCCCCCTGGCCTCGGCGGGCGGGATCGAGCTTTTTCAGCAGAAGCTCGACATCGACCGGATCGTTGCTTTGCGGGTCGGGCACATAACCGAAGGCCGTCCGAATCGCGCCGATGACTTCAATAAGCTTCTGATCCTGCGACGTCTTAGAATCCGCCGCCTGCGACGGTGCCGAACCGCCCGGCTTCAGGCACCACAAAATGACGAACAACCCCATCATGCACATGATGAGATCGGCCAGCGTGAAGATCCATTCAGGACATTCTTCACACAGCTCGTGGGGGTCGCAGGCTTTGCATTTTTTGGCCATGTTGGTTGTTCGTTGTCAGTTGTCCGTTGTTAGATTAGCGCGACCAACAACCCACAACCTCCGCTAAGCCGCCTTCGGCATGGCCGCCTGATCTTTGGGGGACATGAAGCTCATCAACTGCATTTCCACCACGCGCGGGTTGTTGCCGGCCTGGATGCTCAATACGCCTTGCAGGATAATTTCTTTGGTAAACGCTTCTTCCTTTGACCGAATACCGAGCTTTTCAGCCACCGGGCCGGCGATGAGGTTTTGCAGCAGCGCGCCGTAGAGCGTGCCCACCAAGGCAACCGCCAGCGCCGCGCCGATCACCGCGGCATCACCGCCAAGGGCTCTGAACATGGCGACCTGAGCGGTAAGGCAAGCGACCAGTCCGCAACCGGGCCCGAACTTGGCCAAGCTGGCCCAGAAATGTTTGGCGTGTTTATGGCGTTCGAGCATCGCTTCGACTTCGATGCGCATGATGCGCTCGATCATGTCCGGATCGGTCCCGTCGATCGTCAACTGCAACCCGCGGCGGAGGAACGCATCCGGGGCTTCTTTGGAAACCGATTCCAGCGCCAGCACGCCGTCACGACGCGCGGTTTCGGCGTAGGTGACCATTTCCTTAATCAGGTGATCGACGTGCGACTCCTTGAAAAACAGCATCTTGAGCGTCGCCTTTAGCGCGCCCTTCACCGAATGCATGGGCATCGAAGCCAGCGTCGCCCCCAGCGCGCAGCCGCCCACCAGCAGCATTTCGCCGGGCTTGATGTAGGCCATGATCGCGCCGTGCGAAGCATGAAACATGCCGTAGCCCAAAGCGCCCCATGCTAGGCCGTAGCCGACTACTGTTGCTAAATCCATAAGAAACTGCTCCCAACGGCGGTCGATGAAGCATCGCCGCCTAAACGCATTCCATCACTTAGCTTTTCGGCAAATCGACCGTGGATCGATGAATAGTTATTGGAACTAACCCCCGCATTGACGGTACGATGGGCAGATGCAAAACGATACCAATCCACAGCCCGTCGTGGCTGTTGTGAAAGACCTCATGTTCGGCAGCAAGATCAGCGCCACCGCCCGGGCGGCGGGACAGGCGATTGTGATGCTACGCGACCCGGCGGCGGCTTTGGCCCAAGCCGGGCGGCTCTTGCTGGTTGACCTGAGCCTGCCCGGCGCTATCGAGGCGGCGGCGGGGTGGAAACTGGCGCATCAGCAGCGGGTGGTCGGATTCGTGTCGCACGTTGATACCGAAACCATCGCCAAAGCGCGGCAGGCCGGGCTTGACCAAGTGCTGGCCCGCAGCGCTTTTAACGCTCAACTGGAAAGCCTGATCAATTCTCGATAACTTGTGTCCTTCCAATTTCCGCGTGCCAATTCCTGCTCGAAAGGAGCGAAGATTCATGTCCGCCATCACCGATCTTCTTGGGGCCGAGGCCGAAGGGCTATTGAGCTATTCTGCGAAGGGTTTCAACAAAGAAAAGCTCTACCTGCCGGGACCGGATTTCGTCGATCGCGTGTTTAGCGACACCGACCGCAGCCCCGCGATCCTGCGAAACTTCCAGGACCTGATGAACCATGGCCGGCTTGCAGGGACGGGGTTCGTCTCCATCCTGCCGGTCGATCAGGGCATCGAACACTCCGCCGGCGCTAGCTTCGCGCCCAACCCGGACTACTTCGACCCGGAAAACATCATCAAGCTGGCGCTTGAAGGCGGCTGCAACGCCGTGTGCAGCACCTTCGGCGTGCTGGGCGCTTTAGCGCGAAAGTACGCACACAAGATTCCGTTCATGGCCAAGCTCAACCACAACGAGTTCCTGAGTTTGCCGAATCGGTACGAACAGACCATGTTCGGCAACGTCAAAACCGCGTTCGAAATGGGCTGCACCAGCGTCGGCGCAACCGTGTACTGGGGATCGGACGGTTCAACGCGGCAGTTGCAGGAAGTGAGCGAGTCGTTCGCCCGCGCGCACGAACTGGGCTTGGTCACGGTGCTCTGGTGCTATACACGCAATCCCGGCTTCGTCGATAAAGAAAAGAAGATTGATTACCACACCTCCGCCGACTTGAGCAGCCAGGCGTGTCACCTGGGCGTGACGCTTAAGGCCGACATCATCAAACAAAAACTGCCCACCAACAACGGCGGCTACCTGTTCACCAAGCACGGCAAGACGCACAAAGACGTGTACGAAAAACTTACCCCCGGCGACCACCCGATCGACCTCACGCGTTACCAGCTCGCCAACTGCTACATGGGCCGAATCCCGCTTATCAACTCCGGCGGCGAGAGTAGGGGGTCGAACGATTTCGCCGACGCCGTCCGCACCGCCGTCGTCAACAAGCGCGCCGGCGGCATGGGCCTAATCAGCGGGCGCAAGGCGTTCCAACGGCCATTGAAAGACGGCATCAAGCTGCTGAACCTGGTCCAGGATGTCTACTTGGATAAGTCGATTACGGTGGCGTGATGCTCCCCCTCCTGGTACTCCGGGAGGGGGAGAATGGCCGCGATCAATCGTCAATCGTTACCCACCGTTTCACCATTCAAACATCGAATGGCGCGGCAACCCGGCTAAGAAATAGTGTCCCAGCCCACTCGAATCCCGCCTCGGGACGCTTCTTTTCTAAGACGCCGGGTTTTCGTTAGACTCCCGGACATGAAGCCGTCCGTTTGTCGGGCGCGGCGTACATAGTCCTGTGAGCCACTGTCATGACTACTTCGACCCTTCCCCTAACCGACGACCCCGCCGATTCCACCGAGCCGAAGAACGGGCAATTCCAGCAACAGATTCCGATCGAAGCAACCGAAGCCCGGGAATTTCCGATCGCCGACACGTTTGAGCCGCCGCTGCAAGAACGCCGGCTGGTTATTAACACCCCGCTCGAAGCCACCGGGCGGCGCTGGCTTTACGTCACCGTCGCCCTGCTGGTGGCCGTCGTGCAGCACGCGTTCAGCCACACCTATTGGGCGCCGGGGCATTATGGGAATAACCAGAACGCCTACCTCGTCGGCGGAAAAATGCTGGCGACGACCGGCACGACCGGCTTCCAACCCAAATCGCCATGGGAGTTCGTCGGCTGGATGTGGAACATGGCCGACGGCGCTTCCACCGCGCCCGGCGGGGGGTGGATGTATCCCAAATACCCCGCGGGGCTGCCGCTGCTCAATGCGATCGTTTACAAAATTTCGTACTCGGTCGGGGGCATGGATAGCGCGGTTTACTGGACGCACAAGATCAGTCCGCTGTGCACCACCGCCGCCACGCTGGGGATTTTCTTTATCACCCGGCTCATCGCCGGCTCATTCGCCGGCGTGCTCGGCATGATCAGCTTCGCCACGCTCAGCGTCGTCCTCGTGCTGATGAACAACCCCTACAGCCACGCCGCCGACATGGGGTTTGTCACCTGGGGCATTTACGCGCTGCTGAAATGGTGGCAACGAGGCGGCTGGTGGCGCGGCTCGATCGCCGGCTTCCTGCTCGGTTACGCCGCCACCATTCGCTATACCGAAGGGTTGCTTGTCTTGCCGCTGATTGCCGCCGTGCTGTGCAGCGTACGCTGGACGAAACTGCGATCGTGGATGCGCGTGAGCATCCCCATCATCGCCTGGGGCTTGCCGCTGTTTGTCCTGGTCGTGTTCAATTACTTCACCGTCGGTTCATTCACCGGCTACGATTCCACCAACGAAAGCACCGGCTTCACACTCACCGAGATGGCGCGAAAGTGGCGGTGGGGGGTCGATCAATTTTACAACACCGGCCTCTACATCCTCATGCCGCTGACGATCGGCGGGTTGTTGATGGGCTTTAAGTGGAACTGGCGCGTCGCGCTCGTGCTCACACTTTGGTATGTGCCCAGTACGCTGCTGTACCTGTCCTACTATTGGGGGATGAATCTGCCGGTGTGGGGATTCCTTCGATTCTTCAGCAGCGTGTTCCCCGCCGGTGTCATTGCGGCGATGTGGATGCTGCATCAGGCCGCGTCGGCGGGAACGACCATCGCGCCGCTGACGCGCCGGCGCGCGATGCTCACGGGGTTGGTGGTCACGGGCGTTTCTGTGTTAACGCTTGCGATCGCATGGGCGGCGTTCAAACCCAACGGGCAGTTTGAAACGCGGGCCGAAACTTCCGTCGTCCTCATCACCCTCGCCGCCGCCATCGTTGCCGCGGCGGTGTGCAACGTGGGACGCGGTGGAACGGCGATGGCGGCGATCGCCATGGGGGTGCTGGTCGCCTTCCCGGCGGCGATCAATGTCGATGTTTCCGATGCGCCGCTGGAGCGCGATCACACCATCGCCACCAACCTCAACTTCGCCGGCCAACAGATTCGCCGGGTGGCGCCCGATGGTTCTCTGGTCTTTGCCAACGGGCAGAAGGTGGGCAATTTCTTGCAGTTTGCCGGCAACTACGAATTGTATGGAACCGACTACATCATGGGCGGTCGCCCGGTGCCGATGATCAGAGGAGGGCCTGCCAGCGACAACCCCAACCCGATCCAGCCGGCCCGGGTGAAGTTCGTCTCCAAGGTTTATGAAAAATACGACGATAAGGCCCGGGTGACCGAAGCCACCCGCATCTCCGTCGAAGCAATCCACGCAGGCCGACGCGTGTTTATCGTGAAGGAAGTCGATAGCGCCGGCGCCTTAATCGCCGAGATGAACCGAGGCGGACAGGTGAAAGCCGTCGAGGCCGCGTCATGGATCGACCCGGCCAAGATGAGCGCCCGCGCGACGATCGCACTCACCACCGCCGGCGCCGACGGCATTGCCCGCCGCGAGCCGTGGCGATGGAAAGTGTTCGAGCTAAAACTCGCCGATGCTTCAACCTCCGCGCCCACGACAGCACCGGCCACTGCGCCGACGACCGAGCCGACAAATTAAGTTCGCCATATTTTGGATCGGTGGGGCAGACATCCATGTGTTGTGGTGGGGCAGACATTCTTGTCTGTCGCGGCATTCCATGCCGTACCAATTGGTGAATCACTTGGAAAGCGATGACAGACAAGAATGTCTGCCCCACCGCAATCGCCTCACCCTTCATCCTTCATCCTTCCCGCTTCATCCTTGACCGTCGCTTCCCGCGCCCGTTTCTTGCACGCCATCTCGATCGCGAGTTCAATCGCCGCACGCATGCTGCCGGGGTTGGCTTTATTTCTGCCCACGATATCGAACGCCGTGCCGTGGTCCGGGCTGGTGCGGATGATCGGCAGGCCGATCGTGACGTTTACCGCTCGATCAAACGCCAGCAGCTTAATCGGGATCAACCCCTGATCGTGATACATCGCCACGACCGCATCGTATTTCCCATCCCGCGCGGCGAGAAAAATCGTGTCGCCCGGATACGGCCCCGAACAGTCAATGCCCTGCATGCGGGCCATCAAAATTGCGGGTTTGATAATGCGATCTTCCTCATCGCCGAACTGCCCGTTTTCCCCCGCGTGCGGGTTCACCCCGCACACCGCGATGCGCGGCTTGGGGATGTCGAACCAATCGACCATCGCTTGATGCACCAGTTCGATCGGCGAAAAGACCGCGCCAATGTTGAGCTTGTTCCAAAGCCCCATCAGCGGCACATGCACCGTCGCCAGCACCACCTTGAACGGCCCACCGGCGAACATCATTGCGTAGTGCCGCGTGTTCGTGCGAGCGGCGAAAAGCTCGGTATGCCCCGGCCAGTTGTAGCCCGCCAGCTTCCAGCTCTCTTTAGCAATCGGCGCGGTGACGACGGCGTCCACTAGCTTGCGATTGGCGGCATCAATCGCATCCAGGCAAAACCGCATCGACGCCTGCCCGCCCATTTTGCTCGGATGACGAATGGCGTGGCCGAGCATGCTGTACTGGTCGTAATCGACGACGACAATATCGTGGGGGTACGACCGAAGCCGGCCATTGAACTGATCGCGCCACCAGAACACATCATACTCCGCCAAGTCGGCGGCGTAGGCAAGCATCTCGTTCAACCCGAAAATGATGTACCGCGCCCGATGCCGCAACGTCGGGTCGGATAGCGCCTTAACAATCACCTCGGCCCCGATGCCGGCGGGGTCGCCCATGGTGATGGCGATGGTGGGTCGGTAATCCATGTTCCGTTGCGCTCGAACCGGTCAAACCGGATCAACACAGTGTAGACCACAAAGGCGTTGCGACCAAGCGCTCCCCTGCTGGTTGGGGAGACTGGGACTTCAACGATTGGTGTCAGAAGTCCACTGGGGGACTTCTGTCACCAATCAACACGGTTCGGAGACACAGACAGGAGTGTCTGTGCCACCAGGCATTCTTAATCGTCAATCGTTACCCGCGGATTGCACTTCAAAAAACCTTCGGTCCAAAACCATCGACCCGCATCAGCGTGTGGAATTTCGTTGGGTGCTTCGTGCCTTGGTGTCTTGGTGGTTACATTGAATTTCCACGCGGATACAGTTGCAAATACCGCACCACCGTTTTGCCGATCATGTCGCATTCGATGTTGAACGCGTAGCCCACTTCACGGCGGCCCAATTGGGTGATTTGAAGCGTCGTGGGGATCAGCGCCACGTCGAAGCTGCGCGGGTCGAGCGACGCGATCGTCAGGCTCACGCCATCGACCGTGACTGATCCTTTGGACGCGAGAAACATCGCGAAGTGCGGCGCGGCTTCGAGGGTCAGTCGCCAATCGTCGGCTTGGACTTGCTTGTCGAGCAGCTTCGCGACGCCATCGACGTGGCCTTGCACGAAATGGCCGTCGAACCGATCACCGACGCGCAGGGCGCGTTCGATATGCACGACATCGCCGGCGGCGAGTTGGCCGAGGTTGGTTTTCGCCAGCGTCTCGGCGATGACATCGAACCCGACGCCATCGGGCTGGAGCGCGGCGACGGTGAGGCACACGCCGTTGATGGCTATGGAATCGCCCGGTTTTATTGCGCCGTTTGCATCGTCGGCATCAAGCCCGATAACAAGCCGACGCAAGTTCGCGCCGTCGCGGACGGCGACGACGCGGCACGAGGCTTGTACGAGTCCGGTGAACACTTCGCGTATCATAACACGCATGCGACGACGAATCGCCGACATGGTCATCATTATCACCGGCGCGTCGGCGGGCATCGGCCGGCGGCTGGCGATCGATCTGCACGCACGCGGGGCGAAGCTCGTGCTGGCGGCGCGGCGAATTGAAAAACTGTACGAACTCCGTGAGCAATTAGGTGGCGGGCACCTGAGCGTGACGACCGACGTTTCCAACGGCGACGACTGCCGGCGACTGATCGAGCAGGCCGTCGAGCGATTCGGGCGGATCGATACGCTCGTCGCCAACGCCGGCTACGGATTGCCCTCCAACGTACACGACACCACACCCGGGCAAGTTGAAGCGATGTTTAGAACCAACGTGTTCGGCACCATCGATTGCGCGCGGGCGGCGGTCGGGGTGATGGCCGGGCAAACCCCGCGCGACGGCGTACGCGGGCAGATCATGATCGTCTCCAGCGGCGCGGCGCGGCGCGGGTTGCCGTACTTCGGCGTTTACTCTGCCACCAAAGCCGCGCAACTCTCCATCGCCGAAGCGATGCGGGTGGAACTGTCGCCGAAGGCTATCGCGGTGACGAGCGTACACCCCATCGGCACCGAGACCGATTTCTTCACCGTGGCCGAATCGCTGGGCGAGACAAAGATTCAATCGCCCATGCGGCAAAACTGGCGGCAACCGGTCGAACGGGTGACGGTGGCGATGGTGCGAGCAATCGCAAAGCCGCGGGCCGAGGTGTGGACAAGCCTGGGCGCGCGTTGGGGTTTGGCGCTCAACGCGCTAATGCCGTCGGTCGGCGATGCGGTGATGAGGAAGCAGAAGCGGGAGATTGATGCGATGAATGGGAAAACTAACGATTGACGATTGAAGATTAAGAAGACCTGGTGGCACAGATATTCCTGTCTGTGTCTCCGATGCCGCCACTCCCCTTTTGGTGGTGGGGCAGACATTCTTGTCTGTCACGGCATTCCGTGTCGTCATCCCGAATCGCTTGGAAAGCGATGACAGACAAGAATGTCTGCCCCACTACAGGACAAGAATGTCTGTGCCACCAGGTCTTCCCAATCGTCAATCGTCAATCGTTACCTGTTTGTCGCTTCAACACTCACGGTCGCCAACCAATCCCATTCTTTCAAGTGCAGCACGCCATCGACGCCGAGTTGATAGCGCGCGCCCACCGGAAGCGGCGCGAAATTCGGGCCGTGGCCGACGGGTAGGCCGATGGCGATGGGCAACCCGCGGCGCTCGCCTAAGGTTGTGAAAACTTCTCGGAGCATCTCTTCGAATTGATAGGTACGACGCAGCGGTTGCCGCGGGGCTTGCGTCGGGTTGGGAAAGGTCTGAGGGTTTACACCTTCGGCGACGCACGTTTGAGATTCATCGGCGCAATCGGTGAAATCGCCCAGGACGATGGCGGCACAGGTGTCGAGCAGGCCCGACTGTTCCACATGCGTCATCATGCGATCGATGCGATAAAACTTCTCCGAAAGGTCTTCCAAAAACAAAATGTGCGGTCGCCGCCGCGGGGCATGAGGCGTGCCGGCGAGCGTTTGCCATAAACTTAAGTTGCCCCCGATGAGCGGCGCTTCAACAGCCTGCTGAGGCGGGGGCGTGAGCCATCGCAACGGGCGATTCGCCCACGGCCAGTGGAGGGTTGAAGATTGCATCACCGCGCCAACCGTCGATTGCCAATCCCCAGGCGGCAACAAACCAAAGTTGGCGGCGGCGGGCATGACGGCGTGTAGCGTGCTCCAGTTCCACCGCTGACGAACGAATTCGTGGAGCACGGTCACATCCGAATATCCGACCAGCAGCTTCCGCGGCGGAATGCCCCGCTCGGACGTGAGCCGATCGAGAATCGGCAACGTTTTCGCGGCACCGTATCCACCCCGCGCGCACCAGATCACATCAAACGATGGATCGTGTGCGTAATCCATCAACGCCCCGGCGCGGGTCTGATCATCACCGGCGTGCAGCCAATGCTGCGCCAGCACCTGTGGATGCACCGTGACCGCAAACCCGGCGGCGCGCAGCACGTCAACGCCAATTCCAAACTCCACCGGTGGGACGATGCTGGAGAGTGCGACGATTCCGACTCGATTGGCAGGCTGTTCCATGGCGGTCTCCATCATGGGTGACAGAAGTGGCGCTGTCTGACTTCTGTCACCAATAAGCAGATAGCAGATAGCAGATAGCTGATAGCTGATAGCTGATAGCAAAGATAGTTCGTGATTGATGCTCTCAGCTCGCTGCTCTGACAGCAATCCGCTATCCGCTCCCCGCCTACCACAGCAACCACTTGACGATGTACGTCGCCAAAAACACGCCGGCGACATCGGCGATCAGCCCCGCGGGAAGGGCGTGGCGGGTCTTCTTGATTCCGACCGATCCGAAGTAAACGGCGATCACATAAAACGTCGTCTCGCTGCTGCCGTAGATCGTGCCGGCGATTTGGGTGATGAGCGAGTTGCTGCCGAACTGTTTTTGCAGGTCGAGCAGCACGCCGGTTGAGCCGCTACCCGATAGCGGGCGCACGATCGCCATCGGCAGAATTTCCGGCGGAATGCCGATGGCGGCCATCGGCGTGCGGAGCAGCTCGATGAGCATATCCATCGCGCCGCTGGCTCGAAACATGGCGATGGCGAACAGGATCGCCACCAGATAAGGAATAATCCGAACGGCGACCGTGAAGCCTTCTTTGGCGCCATCGACAAACGCTTCATAAACCGGCACCCGGCGGATCAGGCCGTACACCGGCAGGCCCACGAGAATGAGCGGGAGGATCATCAGGCTGACGGCGTCGATTATTTCTCGGTAGTGCTGCATCGTACTTCGTTCCTTCTCATAGCCGCAGATGAACGCTGATGGACGCGGATAGGAAGGGAGATCTGTGTTGGCTAGGTAAGGTTATCCACCCGTTGTCGGGACCTGGGAGAGATCGGGGTTCGTTCGGCGAAAGACCGGGAGCGCGCCGAGGATTCGTGTTGCGAAAAAAGCGATGACGGCGCACAAGCCCGTCACGAGAAGGATCGGTAGGAACAATCGCACCGAGGATAGTCCCATGATCGCCACCAGCGTAGCCGACGGCAGCAGTTGCACGCCGGCGGTGTTGAGGGCCAGGAGCATCACCATCGGATCGGTGGCGGTGTCGTCGGTTTTGTTCAACTTTTGTAGTTCTTCCATCGCCTTGAGGCCCATCGGCGTGGCGGCGTTGCCCAGGCCGAGCATGTTGGCGGCGAGGTTGAGGGCAATCATGCCCAGGGCGGGGTGGTCTTTGGGAATGGTGGGGAAGAGCAATCGAAGAAACGGTTGAACGATCGACACGAAGGCGGCGATCAACCCCGACGCTTCGGCGATCTTCATCATGCCGAGCCACAGCGCCAGTACACCGATCAACCCGATCGCCAGCGTGACGGCGGTGTTGGCGAAATCGAACGCGGCTTTGGTGATGGCTTTGAGTTTGACGAATCGAACCGAGGGCAGTTCAAGTTGGACCGTCCATCGCGTCGCCTTGCCGCCGGGCTGGAGGTCGGCGGGGAGGCCGCGCAGGGTGGCGCGCAGGGATTTGTTGGTATCGTCATGAAAAGCGCGAATCTCATTGAGCGGGACGGGGAGGTTGTCGCTTGTCAGGCGCAGTTCGTAGCCGGTCGAACCGCGCGTCAGCTCGCCGGCGACGGTCAGGCTGTCGCGTTCAGATTTGGAAAGCGGAGAGCGGTGGAAGTGCCCGGCGAAGGTGTCGGCGTCAAAAGAGACCTGCACGAGCGTGCGAGGATCGCTGGTTGCGGCGGTTGCGGGGATTTCGATCGTCGCCGGCAGTGGATTGCCGTTGGCGTAACGGCCTGTGGTGATCTCTGTGCCGTCGAACCAAAGCGCAAACCCCAAGGCCGCGACGATCAGCCCCGCCCAGATGTAGTTCATCATGCGGCAAAGACTACCGAAGAGACCGCGCCGATGCAGAAAAGGTCACGAATTATCATCAAGTCAGAATACATTTGCACAATGTGCAAGCAGACGCATATTCTGTAGGCATGGATCCAGCGACGATGCGCGAAACTGAAGCAGGAGATGGGGCCGGTTTGTCTAGTTTAATGGCGATCGGGCACATTCTGTCGGCGACGCTGGAATTGTCCCAGGTATTTCCCCGCGTGATGCAAATCATTTCAGATCAAAGGAATATGCGCCGTGGCACCCTGGTCTTACTCGACGAATCGACCGGTCGCCTGCGCACAGAAGCGGCGATCGGCCTCACGCCGGACGATATCCAAAAGAATCGTTTTGCCGTCGGGGAAGGGGTGACCGGAGGCGTGGTGGCAACCGGCCGATCGCGGGTGGTGGCCGACGTGCGGAAGGAGCCTGACTTTCTCAATCGCACCGGCCGGTTGGCCAATGAACCGGTCGATCAGCAGATCAGCTTTGTTTGCGTGCCGATTCGCATCGATAACCGGGTGGCGGGCGCGCTGGCGGTCGATAAGCCGTTTCAGTCGGATGCACAGTTGCAGGCCGACGTGTCGTTTCTGGAAATCGTGGCGGCGTTTCTGGCGCTGGCGATTCAGATTAACCGGATGGTGATGCGCGAGAAGAATAAGTTGCTGGAAGAAAACGCGCAGCTTCGCTCGCAGATTCGCGATCGCTTCAAGTTTGAGAACATCATCGGCGATGCCCCGGCGATGCAGGAAGTTTTCGCCACCGTCGGACAGATTGCCAACAGCCGGGCGACGGTGCTGCTGCTGGGTGAAACCGGCACGGGCAAAGAGGTGATCGCCAAGGCGATTCACTACAACTCGCCACGGAAGGACAAGCCGTTTATTCGCGTGAACTGCGGCGCGCTGGCCGGAACACTGCTTGAAAGCGAACTCTTCGGCCATGTGAAGGGCAGCTTCACCGGCGCCATTCGCGACAAGATGGGCCGCTTCGAAGCAGCCGACGGCGGATCGATCTTTCTTGATGAGGTCGGCACGATGGAGCCGCAATTGCAGGTGAAACTGCTGCGGGTGCTGCAGGAACGGGAGTTTGAGAGGGTGGGCGACACAGGCGTGGTGAAGATTGACGTGCGCGTGGTCGCCGCCACGAACGTTGATTTGCAGGAAGAGGTGGCCAAGGGCACGTTTCGCGAAGATTTGTTTTATCGGTTGAACGTCGTGCCGATCTATCTGCCGCCGTTGCGCAATCGTCGCGAAGACGTGCCGCGGTTGATTGATCACTTTCTGGATAAGTTCAACGCGGTCAACAGCAGGAGCCTGCACAAGATCACCCGCGACATGCTGGGCATCCTTATGCGTTACCCGTGGCCCGGAAACGTGCGCGAACTGGAGAATGCGATCGAGCGCGCCGTGGTGCTCAGCACCGGCGAAGAATTTAATGAAGATCTCCTGCCGCTCACGATCCGCATGTTCGCACAGCAACGGCGGCAGAATCAATCGACCGAATCAATGGAGAGCCTTGTGAAGCGTCTGGCCGATCAATCGATCGCCGACTACGAGCTGCGCGAAGGGCACATTTACCAGTTGGTGATTGATCAGATGGAGGCCGCGTTAATCGAGCGCGCCTTGGCCCGCTGTAACGGCGTCAAAACGAAAGCTGCCGACTTTCTAGGCATCAACCGCAACACGTTGAACAAGAAAGTAAAAGAGCTGGGAATCGAAACTAATGATTGACAAATCAGGGACGCGTTGGCACAATTAAGCCTTCGGACCATTTTGCGCGCGGTAACGTGTCCATGTCAGTCATCGGTCCAAGCTCCCCCGGAATCACCCGGGGCTTGGAAGCCGAAACCGTTCAACGCAAAGTGTTGTGTCCGGTGTGTGTTGTAAGTCCATTTCATTACAGGAGTTGGCTCTGCCTAGGCGGAGCAAAACCTGAAGATTGACGTAGCCTGTTATATTGGTGCGCGTTTGTGGGGTTTTTGCGTTGCCTCGGTCTTTTGAAGCAACGATCAAAAAGCGGAACCGTATCTGATAAGCAGGTCAAGTCAGGCGAATGCGGCTGGAAAAACTGAATAGCGCACCGGCAACGGTTGGTGCTGGCGAGCCACGAAGGATTTTCGAAGGAAAATCTTTTTCGGGCAATTTTTGCATTTACTTGTGTCGTTTGCTCCGTGTATACTCCGGACGCTCTGGGACCACGGCGGTGTTTTGCTCACACCGCCGTGAGAGGTTTTCCCGGCGTGGGAGAAACAAGAAAATGCGCTATTCCTCGGTTTTGGCGTTGGCGGGATCGGTTGCCGCCGGCATTGCTTTAATATTTCCTACTTCTAGCTCCGCCGCCGTCGCGACAGACTTGGACTTCCGCGAAGGCACACACGGTGAGACGATTACCACCAAGTTCCTGGCCCAGTACGGCGTGACCGTCTCGGCTGAGAACTTCACGCCCGGTCACCCTGACAAGGCGATCATCTTTGACACCCGGAAAACCAATACCGCCGATTTTGATCTGGAAGGGTGGAATAAGTTCAGCAACAGCGGCCGGAAATGGTCGGCTGGAAACTTGAAGGGGAAGAACGATCTCGGCAAGATCCTGATCATTCCCGAAAACGACATCGACGCCAACAATAACGGCCTGATCGACAGCCCCGACGATGAAGGTGGCCGCCCGTCGGGTGAGATGACCTTTCTTTTTCGCACGGCGATTACTGAACTGGGCTTCAACCTGATTGACCAGGAAGCGCCTTCGACCTACCCGGCCAACAGTGCCTTCGTGCGATTCTTCAACGGCAACACCCAGGTGGGCCAGGTTAACTTCAAGCAATTTGTGACTGCCGGCGACCCGTTGTTCGATTCGACCGTAAAATTTGCCGACCACTCGGCCAACCAGATCAAGCCCATTCTTGCCAGCCGCTTCGGTGTGGCCAGCTTTAACAAAGTGATCTTCAACTTCGGCTGGTCGGATGCGGTGGACCGCCTCCAGTTCCGTCAAATTCCCGAACCTGCCACCGGCGCTTTGCTCGCCGGGTTGACTCCGATTCTGTTGCGCCGCCGCCGCGCCTGATTGCGCGCGACGCGAAATAGTCGTTTCTCTCTGTGAACCGGGTGGGACGTTGTGCAGCCGTCCCACCCGTTCTTTTTTTACTGGGAACAGCCGATAGCCATTAGCCGATAGCGGAGAGCCAGAGGGGAAGAGAGCACCGTCGCTCACGGCACTCCGCTCGCGGCTCTAATCTTTCCGCTATCAATTCTCAGGTCTTCCCAATTATCAGCTCTCGACTAATTCTTCTTCCAGCGCGTCCGCCAACGGCTTCATCGTTTTCTTGCTGAAGTCAAAGTGAATCCCGGCGGCGTTGAATAGCTGCGGGAGGCCGCGCGTTCCGCCCAGGCGCAATCCGGCGCGATAACCCGCCAAAGCCTGCTGTGGATCGGTCTTGGCTTTCATCCAAACCTGCAGCGCGCCCAGTTGGGCGATGCCGTATTCGATGTAATAAAACGGCACATGATATAAATGCAGTTGGGCCTGCCAGCGCCGGCGGTTCCAGTGCTCCCAGCCTGTCCAATCGACCGCGTGACCGAATCGCTTATCCAGCTCCAGCCAGGTTTCCGTTCGGCTTTCGCGCGAATGGTCGGGGTTGGTATAGATCCATTGCTGAAATGAATCGATCGTCGCCACCCAGGGCATCGTGGTGACGATCTTGGAGAGGTGCTCTTTGCGCGCCCGCCGGGCGTCGGCATCACTGGGATAGAACACGTCGTAGTGTGGAATGCCCAGCAGCTCCATCGCCATGCTGGCGACTTCGCAGAACTCCATCGGCGCGTGCATCAGGAAAATAAGCGGTTCGTGCCGCGCCGCCAGTGAGTGAAACGCGTGACCGCCTTCGTGCAGCAGCACGCGAACGTCTCCCTGCGCGCCGACAGCATTCATGAAAATGAACGGCTCGCGGCGCTCGGCCAGCAGCGACTGGTATCCGCCGGGTGCTTTGCCCTTGCGGCTGCCCAGATCCAGCAGCTTACCGCTGCGAAGCACCTGAAAATCATCCGCCAGCGCAGGCGAGACACGTTTGAAGATCTGCTGCGTTTTTTCGACGAATGACTCAATGTCGTTTTCTTCAAACGGGCGAAGCGGCGGCTTGCCGGTCGAGTCGACCGCCAGATCCCACGGCCGAAGCGGTTCGCCAAGCTTCAAATCGGCCGCTCGCTTGGCGTCAAGTTTGCGCATCAAGGGAACAAAAGTTTCCGCCACCGCGTCGGCAAAGCGCAGGCAGTCGTCCGGCGTGTAATCGAAACGCTTAAACTGCTTGAAATAGAACGCACGGGGATCAGTTTGCCCGGCGTTCGTCGCGACCTTCCAACGCAGGCCCAGCAGTTGATCGAACTGGTCTTCCAGCTTGTCGACATCCTGCAATCGTCGCGTCACCGTCGCCTCCCACGCCTCTTTACGCGTGCCACGATCCAATTCTTCCTGAAACCGGTTCATCTGCGACGGCGTGTAGTCCTTCCCCCGGAAAGGAACCATCATCGCGCCGCTGATTTTGTCATAATCGGCGATAAGCTTGTTCTGCTCAGTTTCCAGCGGCACATTCTGATCGCGGAACAACTCCACATCAGCCTGCCAGTGCTTCGTAAGCACCGCGTATTTCGCATCGGTCAGCCCCGGGCGGTGCGGCGACTGCACGAACTTCTTCTGCATCGCGAAATGCAGCGGCTTCATTTGCGGCTCGATCTCTTCCACATAATGCATGAACCGCTTCTCGATCTCGGCATCATCGGTATGGCACGATTTATCGATGTACCGTCGCTGGCCGTAGTCGTCGATGACGGAGTACAACTCAGAGTAATCCAGCAGCCACGCTTCAAGGTCCGTGCTGGAATTGATCTTGCGATCCATCAACTCCTGGAAAAGTGGTTGAAGCTGCGAGAAATCGGCGAACAAAAGGTTGGCCGGAACAAATCGGCGTTGAACTGGAGTGGCGACCATCGAATCTCTCCGTAAAGTGTGTTTCTGTGGAAAGTAATCCTACGCAATCAGATTCACAACCCGCTCATTCACAACTCGCCGTGGAGTTGCAAAACGTCGGCGTGCTGGCGGGCGGGCGATGGATCGTTCGCGATACGCAATTGCGGCTGCCAAAAGGGGTGTGTTGTGCATTGCTCGGCCCCAACGGCTGCGGCAAATCTACCTTGGCGCGCGTGTTGGCCGGCTTCGTCTGGCCGACGGCGGGGAAAGTGATCGTTCTGGGCGAGGCCTTCGGCGACACCGACCTGCACGCCCTGCGAAAGCGCGTTAAGCTCGTTCAAGCCAATAGCAGCGTCGAGCATGATCCAGCCCAATCCGCCGGCGATGTGGTGCTCACCGGCGCTTTTGGAACGATCCTGCTGTTCGATCAACCGACCGAAGCTCATCGCCGCCGCGCAATGCAACTGATGCGACAGTTGGGCGTCGAAAGCCTTGCCACGGCACGATTCGGCTCGCTCAGCACCGGCGAGCGGATGCGCGTACTCATTGCGCGATCGTTGCTGGTCCTGCCGGCGTTGCTCATTCTCGACGAAGCCACCGCCGGCCTCGACCTGCTCGGCCGGGAACTGCTGCTGCGCGGCCTCGATTCGGTGATGGCCGACGGGCATAATCGTGCCACGATACTCATGATTTCCCACCATGTTGAAGAAATTCCTTCTTGCACCAACTGGGCGATCCTGATGACCGCCGGAAGAATCACTTCGGCCGGCCCGGTGGATCAAGTGATCGCTGCCGGACCGATGAGCTCGGCGTTCGGGCAGACGGTTCGCATCGACCGTAATGGTGGCCGGTTTTATGCAAGAATTGAAGCAGCATCGGGCCTGCCCGGATTGACTTGAGTCGCGGGCGTTGCGAAGTTGCAATCTGTGGCGGTCAGGTGAGAATTTCTGGGAGTCGGATGAACCGCCGACAAGTTGCGGCTACAATCTGCTGGCGAAACGATGAGCGTGTTGCACCAAGTCGATATCACTCCCGCTTCCGACGATCACAGCAAGCAATCGTCGCCGAGGCCGCCGTCCGCCCGCCGTCCGGCGCCGCCACCGGAAACTTGGATTCAGCGATTCTTCGACCGGGCCGAAGCGTTCATTTCGCGCCTTTCGATGCGCGACAATTTCTGGAACAGCATCTGCTCGCTCATCTGGCTGCCGCTGGCGTTTTTCAGCGGGCTGAAACTTAAACAGCTTTCGCAGGAAAAGTTCGCCGCCTATCTCCCGTTCCGCCGGTTTAACCGCAACTGGTATCGCGCCATGGCCGGCGGGGCGTTGCTGGCCAATAGCGAAATTGCCGGGGGCAGCTATGTGTTCGGGCAATGCGGGGCCGATTACATGGTCGTCTGCAAAAACTTGAACTACACATTCCTCCGCCCGTGCTTCGGCCCGGCGGTGTATCACATGACACCGAAGGAAAACCTCAAACAACTCCTCGCCGCCGGGGGTGAGTTCAACCTTACGCTGGACATGGAAATCCTGCAGCAGGCGTCGCGCGTGGGCGAAAAAGATAAGCGCGTCGGCCGCTGCGAAGCCACGTTTCACGTCACCCCGAAGAAGCACCAGAAAGCCAAGGCCGCGCGAAAGGCGTGATTGCGTTTGCCGATTGGCGACTGCCGATCGTCAATTAAAATTCCGATGAACGACGCCGTCGCCAATTCGCCCGCTCCCCGCCATCAATCGTCAATCGTCAATCGTCAACGCATCGACTGGCCACCCTGGGCCATCTACCTCGGCATCAGTTGGACCTGGTGCATCGGCATGTTCCTGCCGGTGCTCTTGATTCGGGATTATGGCTTCTGGAGCTTCTTCGCCTTTGCGCTGCCCAATGTCATCGGCGCGGCGGCGATGGGGTGGGTGCTGCGCACGACGGCGGAGAGCGAACGCTTCGCCGCGGCGCATTCGGTGGCGATGTCGGCGTTCTCGTTCGTCACGGTGTGCTTTCACGCGTTCTTTCTGGGCTGGATCAGCCAAAAAATGCTCGGCCGGCCCGATCTGGTCGCGGCGGCGTTTTTTGGAACAACGATCGTCCTGCTCGTACTCATGCGATTGCGCGACGGCAACGAACGGTGGCTGGCGATTGCGGCGGCGCTGGTGTCGTGGTTCATCTTTGCCCGCGTGCTACGCTATCGGATGAACCTCGGCATCGTGCTGCCCGATATGACCGCCGGCGGATCGATGGCCGAACTTTCGGCGCTGGCCGCCGTGTGCGTTCTCGGCTTTGCGCTGTGTCCTTACGTGGATCGCACATTTCACCTCGCCCGCCGGCAACTCAATCCCGCCGCCGCGAAGAAGGCATTTGGCTTTGGGTTTGGGGCGGTATTTTTCTCGATGATTCTTTTTACCTTGATCTACAGCGATCTGATCGGCATCCAGCGCGTGAATCAGGCGATCGTGCTGATGCTGCTCATTCACTTGATCGTGCAAAGCGCGTTCACCGCCGCGGCGCATACCACGGCGATGCCAGGCCGACGCCTTGTAGTCATCACGATGCTTATCGCCGGCGTAGGTTTCGTGGGAGGGATGTACGCCAACCGAATCGAATACAACGGTATCGCCGGCGGGGAGATCGGCTATCGGCTGTTCATGAGCTTCTACGGCCTGCTGGCGCCGGCGTATGTGTGGATCGTTGGGGCGCGCAGCGCACAACGGCCGACGCGGGCGCATTGGCTCGTCTTCTCGACCACCGTTGTCGCCGCCTTGCCGTTTTATTGGCTCGCGTTTATTGAAAAGCAGATGGCATGGGCCGCGATCGGGGTGGGCTTTGTCGTGCTTGGTCGGGCGTTCACCCCACGTCGATCCGCGGCTCACGCCACGGCGTGAGCCGCGGATCGAGGTAGAAACATCCTCACGACTTCATATCCATCATCACCGCTTCGGCAGCCCTTCTGCCCGATTCCATCGCGCCGTTGATGCTCGCCTGATCGACATGATCGCCGCAAACATAAAGACCCTTCTTCACCCGCACCGGCCGGCGCGGTTCGGCGAGCGACGGAGCCGATTGATCGGGAAGCGAATACGGGAGGTGATACGACTTGAGATGCCGCCACCGGCTCACCTCGCCGCCGAACCATTCGGTCAGTTGCTCGCGGACGTCGGCCAGAAGCGCGTCGCCGCTGTGCGTCGGCTGGCCGACGATGTTGGCGCAAATCAGGTGCTGCCCGGCGGGCGCGTACGACTTGGTGACGTTTGTCATCACCGCCAAATGATTCACCGGCCCGCGACCATCGCCGTTGAGTACCAGGATCGGCTTATCCACCGGCGCTTTGTCGGCGGCAAAGTAGATGCAAGTGGTACCGCTCCAACTGCGGGTGGAAGGTTGATCGAGCAACCTTGCGGCCGACGATTGATCGGTTGCGATCACCACCGCACGAGCCATGATGCGCTGCCCGCCGTGGAGGTTTACGCCGTTGTCATCGGCGCGTTCAACGAGCGTGTTCAGCCGAGTTTCGTTGGCGCGTAACCGGACATGGATGTGCCGGGCCAGCGCGCCCATTCCCGCTTCGGGCACCGCTGCATCACCGTCGGCGAACATGCGGAACGTGAACTCAAACATCCGGCTGCTGGTGCGCAACGATCGATCAAGGAACACCCCGCCGTAAAAAGGGCGGAAGAATCGTTCGATAAATCGATCCGAAAACCCGCGGGTTTTGAGCGTTTCGAGCGTCGTCGTCTCGGGTCGATCCCAGATCGCTTTGAGGTCGAGCGCCTTAAGTTCACGGCGAAGCGAACCCACCTTGAGCTTATCACTCATCGATCCGGCGGAGGAAAGCGCCGCTTCGATAAACTTCGTCGGATGCCGAAACGGATCATGCAGCGTGGTGAATTTACCCTCAGCCCGAATCATCGCCCCGTGGGAGAACGATTTCAGTCCCAACGCGCCGTGATCGATGATGGCCTTGCCTTCGGGATACGCAGTCAAATAGACCTGAAACCCGCGGTCGAGCAGGAAGCCGTCGAGCTTGTCGGTGCGCACGCGCCCGCCGACGTCGTCGGAGGATTCAAAAATCGTCGTTGAGATTCCGGCCAGATTCAGCACCCGCGCGGTGCAAAGCCCCGCGATTCCCGCCCCGACAATTACTACTTCTCCGTGAGCACTCATGGGGTCAGTATAGGGATGAAGTGCCATTCGCGCAACGGTGTAACAATGGTGCAGACATTCCTGTCTGTCATCGCTTTCCAAACGATTCGGGCTGACGGCATGGAATGCCGTGGCAGACAAGAATGTCTGCCCCACCACAACACAAGAAGATCTGGCCCACTCAATTCACTTTCATCGAACGCCATTTTCAGCAGAACTCAGCGCCTACTTCAACGCCGCCCGTATCGAGTTTACGGCAGGAGACGATGCGGATTTCGCTGATGAGTTTTTGATCACCGAAACCGATCTCTACGATATAACTGTCGCCGAGGGTCAGAGAAGACTTCGAACAGAATCCAACGCCGTGACGGGATAGGTTGACGTCGCTTACGTCGATCTCCTCCGAACTGTCGACCGCGCGAACGCACGATTCAAGGGTCTGGGCGTTGCGCGAACTTCGGCGGCGTTCGTGGCCGGTCGTGGATGCTTCTCGGGGGGTGCCGACGGTGACGGATTTCAGGCTCATGTGTGACGCATCGTCCATGAACACGGCTCGATTCACGTCACTTCGGTTATTGGAAATTCCATCCGGGGCTAAAGCACCCGGCTTGTAGTGCCCATTCTGGATGTATCGATTGGCGCGTGTTTCCACTTTGGGTTTTGTCCGAAAAAGCGGCAGGGGTTGTTGTAAAACACGTCGACCGCGGCGGCCTCGCTGTGGCCTCTGGCGCGGAACTCGCGGGCGGTGTCGGTGAGCATGTGCGGGCCGGATTCGCCCCAGTCGCTGGCGCTGTTGACGCAGATCATCGCCGGGCCGAAGGTTTCGAGAATGTCGCATCCGCGGGCCGGCGTTACTTTGGTGACCGGGTAGATCGTCAGCCCCGCCCAGAAGCCGTGATCGCGGGCCATGCGAATCGTGTGTTCTTCACAGTGATCGATCAGCACGCGCTCCGGCTTGATGCGCGAATCGTTCTTGAGAATATCGCAAATGATGCTGGTGCCCTTGTGCTTATCATCCAGGTGCGGCGTGTGGATGAGGATCAACTGGTTGTATTTCGCGGCGAGCTCAACCTGTTCTTCGAAGATCGTAATTTCGTTAGGCGTGTTTTTGTTCAGGCCGATCTCGCCGATGCCCAGCACGGTGGGTTTATCCAGCAGCGGCGGAATGAGCTTGATCACCTCTCGTCCCAGCTCAACGTTCTCGGCTTCCTTCGCGTTGATGCACAGCCAGCAGTAATGATCGATGCCGTATTTGGCGGCCCGTTTTGGCTCCACGTCAACAAGGTGCCGAAAGTAATCGCCAAAGCTCGCCGCACACGAGCGGTCATACCCCGCCCAGAATGCCGGCTCGCTCACCGCCACGACGCCGGCGCGGCTCATGTAGATGTAGTCGTCGGTGGTTCGGCTGACACAGTGAATGTGAGGGTCGATATAGCGCATGGAAATTGTCGTCGTCGATTATTTCGGCCCGGGCGTCTGATCAGACAGAATCATCTGCATCTGCGCCGCGCGATTCTCTTTGCCGCTCAGCAGCACCTCGAAGCACTTCTTTAAGTTCGCCAGCCGCGGGTCGGTCATCACCTTGTCGCTGCCGGCGGAGCGCTGGATGCGATCGAAGTCGGCGGCGAGCGCAAGGGCACGCCCGCGCATTTCCTGGTAATACGTGTCGAGGGTTTCCTGGGCGGTTCGCATGGCTCTCTCATTGTAGGAATCGAACGGCAATCCCTTTCAGCTATCGGCAAGATCGTTCGCCGGGCGTATACTTACGCCAACATGGCGCAGGGCAGTTTCTTTGATTTTCGCGAGCAGTTCGCCAAGGCCGGACAGAAGAAACGGGCCCAAGCCGATGAATCGCAAGCCATTACTGTAACGCAACTTACGGGAAAGATTGAATCGGCCCTTCGCACCGGCGTGCCGGGCAACCTCACCGTCCGCGGGGAGGTGAGCAACTTCAATCACCATCGCGCCAGCGGGCATTTCTATTTCACGCTCAAAGACCCAACCGCCTGCATCGATTGCGTGATGTTCAAGGGTGAAGCCGCGAAATTGAAATTCACGCCGATTGACGGCCTGGAGATTCTCGCCACCGGGTCAGTGCGCGTGTATGCCCAGCGCGGGCGATACCAGCTTTACATCACCACCATGTCGCCGCTCGGCCAGGGCGCGCTGGAACTGGCTTTCAAGCAGCTTCAGGAAAAGCTGGCCAAGGAAGGATTGTTTGATTCCGAAAACAAACAACCCATTCCCACCTACCCCACAACGGTCGCGCTCGTCACCGGTCGCGAGACGGCGGCGCTTCAGGATATGCTTAAGGTGCTCAAGCGGTTTCCGTTCGTTCATGTCAAAATCCTCCCGGTGTTGGTTCAAGGCGACGGCGCCGCCGGACAAATCAGCGCCGCCCTTGCCGCCCTGAGCCGAGCCGAAGCCGCCGACGTCATCATCCTCGCCCGCGGGGGTGGTTCGCTGGAAGACCTGTGGGCCTTCAATGAAGAAACCGTCGCCCGAGCCGTCGCCGCGTGCAACATTCCCATCATCACCGGCATCGGCCACGAGGTAGACGTATCGATCGCCGACTTAGTCGCCGACTACCACGCCCACACACCCACCGAGGCCGCGCAGGTGGCGATGGCCAACTGGCGCAACGCCGGCGATGCAGTGGACGCACTATCCAATCGCCTGCGCCGCGCGCTGCTGCAACAGCTCGTCGAAGCCAGGCAACGATTGCGAACGCTCACGCAGCACGAACTGTTCCGCCGCCCGGGCGACTTGGTCGACGAGCGCCGGCAATGGGTCGACGACCGCCAGCGTTCGCTCGTCTCGGCCCTGACGCGTCGGGCGTCGCTGGCGCGCGAGTCGCTGCATCAACTCACGGCGCAGTTCGCGCAGCACCATCCAAGGCATCGTGTGGCGATGGCCAGGCAACAACTGGGGCAATCGCATTTGCAGATCGGCCGTTTAATGCGGGTAAAGCTTGAAACGCTTCACCAACGCCTCATCGCTGCCGGGGCACAGCTTCGATCGATCTCGCCGCAATCGACGCTGTCACGCGGGTATTCGATCACCACCAGAAAGACCGGAGAAATCCTCCGCGCTGCCGCCGACGTCAAACCCGGCGATGTGCTCCTCACGCGGTTTGCCGACGGCGAGGCGGAGTCGGTCGTGCGCGATCGGAAGCAGTTGAGGATTTTTGAGGAATGAACTCCCTCTCCCGGTACGCCGGGAGAGGGTTGGGGAGGGGGTTCTCGTGGCGAACCAAGTATCGTGTTTTGCTTCAAACCCGACGATTGATGCCGATTGACAAAAACGACGCAGTTCAGCCGTCCGCAAGAACCCTCACCCCGGCCCTCTCCCGGAGTACCGGGTGAGGGAGTCGCTTATCCCCGATACTCGCATGTGCTCGTGCAGGTTTCATGCACCACAATCGAAGCAAGTAACGGTAGAGTGGGCTTGAGGCGGTCGAAGATCCATTGGCTCAGCACTTCGCTGGTGGGATTCGTCAAGCCTTCGATGTCATTGAGGTTGTAATGATCGAGCTTCTTCACCAGCGGCTCGGCGGCTTTTTTGATATCGCCGTAATCGATTAAGTATCCCTTCGCCGGGTCGACGTCGCCTTCCACGATCACATCAAACCGAAACGAATGCCCGTGCAATCGGCGGCATTTGTGGCCGTCGGGGAAAGTGGGCAGGTGGTGTGCCGCCTCGAAGCGAAACGTTTTACTCAAGCGAACAAACATGGGGCGGAGAATAATACGGGATTGTTTCGTCGCGGGCGAGAGGTATTAAGTTAACACTCGATCGACGACCGCTTTTACATTCGCAATGAGCTTCTCGGCGGTGGGGCGATCGGGAGCCTCGGCGATGATTCGCATGATCGGTTCAGTATTGCTCGGGCGGGCGTTGACCCATGCCCGCTCTGCTTCGAAGTCGATGCGGATGCCGTCCTGCACATCGATCTTTTCGTTCTGAAACGCTTCCTTAAGCGCCGTCACGGCGCGGTCGGCGTCGTCTCGGCGGCATTCGAATTTGGTCTTGACGATTTCGTATCGGGGGATCTCAGCGACCAGTTGGCTGATGGTTTTGCCGGTAGCGGCCATGAGCTGAAGAATATAGGCCATGCCGGTAAGGCTGTCGCGGCCGGGGACGATGCGCGGGTCGATCACACCGCCGTTGCCTTCGCCGCCGATGGTGGCACTTTCTCGCAGCATGGCATCAATGACGTTCGCTTCGCCGGTCGGCGTGCGGACTACGCGTGCGCCGCATTCGTGGGCAATGTCGTCGATCATGCGGCTGGTAGACAGGTTGGTGACGGCGACGCCCTTGCGTTTACTGAGCGCCCATTTGGCACAGAGCGCCAAGGAATATTCTTCACCGATGTAGGTGCCGTGTTCGTCAACGATGGCTAAGCGATCCGCGTCGGGGTCTTGTGCGAAGCCGCAAACGGCGCGATGGCGCTTCACCTCATCGCAAAGTTGCGTCAGATTGTTTTCGGTGGGTTCCGGTTCGTGGGCGAACTGACCGGTGGGTTCGCCGTTGATGTGAACGACCTGACAGCCGAGTTTGCTGAGCATTGTGAAGGTGGGCACGCAGCCGGCGCCGTTCACGCTATCCAGCACGATCTTGAACCGCTTGGTGCTGATGCCGAGCACATCCACGGTCTCCAACACTCTGCGAACGTGGTAAACGTGGCCTTCGCCATTCTTCGCCGGCGGTTGCAAATGCTGCACGCGCACGTAATTCGTCGCCTCCGCATCATAAAGCTCGCGGATGCGTTTGACGGCGGCGGTGGGTGGGGCGATGCTGGCCCGGGTCAGCAACTTGAGGCCGTTCCATTCGATGGGGTTGTGGCTGGCGGTGGCGACCATGCCCGCATCGGCACCGAGGTATTTTACCATCATGGCGACGCTGGGCGTAGTCACGACGTCCAAGTCAATCGACTCAATCCCGCTGGCGTGCAGCGTGGCAAGCACGGCATCACGCACGAACGGGCCCGATGGTCGGCTGTCGCGGCCGAAGGCTACTTTGAGGGGTTTGTTTTCGGGCGACGTTTCCTTCAGCCAAGTCGCAAATGCGGCGGTCATCCGCACGATGACCTGCGGCGAGAGCGTTCCGCCGACCGTGCCGCGCATTCCTGAAACGCCGATCATCAATGCTTCCATGAACCGTCCATCGCAGGAGTGAAAAAAAATCTGCTTCAGTGCAGTCGCCAAACGATTGGACTATTATGGGGGGAGCAACATGGATCGCAATCCGATCAACAGCGAGATCTCTTCAACCGTCGACGCCATCGTTCAGAGCGTTCACGAGGAGCCGCGCCTTCAACATCTTAATCGCGTGGATCTGCCCATCCGCGAGCAGATTATCCACGCCATTGAGCTGCTGCGTCAGCTTGTCTACCCCGGGTATTTCGGCAAGCGCGATCTGACGACTGAAAACCTGCCGCAGCACGTCAATGCGATCGTGGCCCAACTGAATGAGCTGCTCTACGACCAGGTTCGCTGCTGCCTGCGGTATCGCGAAAATCTGGCGGTCGATCAGATCACAGGTCGATGCGAACACTGCGATACGGAGGCGCGACAAATCGTCGATACGTTTCTGGCGCGGGTGCCCGATGTCCGCACGCTGCTCGCCGCCGACGTGCAGGCGGCCTTTGATGGCGATCCGGCGGCGGGGAATACCGATGAAACAATCTTTTCCTATCCTGGCCTGCTGGCGTTGACGGTTCAGCGGCTGGCGCACGAATTTTACCAGCTTCAGGTACCGCTGCTGCCGCGCATCATGACCGAGTGGGCACACGGGCTGACGGGAATCGATATTCATCCGGGCGCGCAATTGGGCAAAGGATTGATGATCGACCACGGCACAGGCGTGGTCATCGGCGAGACGACCGTCATCGGCACCAACGTCAAGATTTATCAGGGTGTTACGCTGGGCGCGCTGGCGCCGGCATTCGGGCAACTGCTCCGCGGGCAGAAGCGGCATCCGACGATCGAGGACGATGTAACAATCTACGCCGGCGCAACGATTCTCGGCGGCGATACTGTGGTGGGGCGCGGCACCGTGATCGGTGGAAATTTATTCATCACGGCGAGTATTCCGCCTATGCACGTTGTAACGACTGAACCACCTAAGCTGCACATGAGGCAGCGCGGTGGAAAGAAGCGGGATAAGTCGGCCAAGACGATGGACATCGATTTTTTCATTTGATGTTTTAAAAGAAATGGTGTCTAGGGCGTACGACTTCGACGGGGACTCTGGTGATTTCCTGCAACATCCGTCACAACTGACGCGGGCGCAGGCGGTTCATCCGCTTCGGCACCGGGTTTGTTATCGTCCTTGCGATGACCCGGAGGGGATTAACCATTCTCGCGTTGGTGGCGTTAAGCGGATGCGCGCATCCTGCGTTGGTGAAGCCGCCGGTGGTGGTGGTGTACGAAGACCGTCCCGCCGCCGCGTTGGCGTATGCGCCACCGGTGGCAGACGCCGGGTTGCCGATGGAACAGATCGTCGACCGCGCGCCGCGGCAGCCGCGGGCGTTTATTGGTTATGCGTCATCGGTCACGGAGTATTTCTGGCTTCGCACCGACGACCGCTTGCGCTTTGGCCAAGGGGCAGAAGACCGCTACGAGCGCCGGGCGGTCAGCACCCGCGTCGGGGTGATCGAGCGGTAACGCGCCTTTTCCCACCTGTCGGCTGTTTTCCGATATGTTGACAAAAAGTGCCCGATCTTGAGGCTCGTCAATCGGTTACGCCGGTAAGGAAAGACCGGGTATTTCAGGCTTGCAAAGCGCTGCCGGTGGTGAGAGAATCGGCTTAAGTCGATAGCGGGTCGAAATTTAACACAATCTCTCGGGGCTTGCATGGCCACGGTCACGAAGAAAGAATTGATCGATCGGATCGCCGAGGCGACGACGGATAAGCGGGTACTGGTCAAGCGCGTCGTGCAGCAGTTTCTTGATGAGATCATCACGGAACTGGGCAAGGGCAACCGGCTGGAATTCCGCGACTTCGGCGTGTTTGAAACCAAGATGCGCAAAGCGCGCCGCGCCCAGAACCCCAAGACACTCGAACCGGTGAACGTGCCGGAGAAGCGCACGGTCAAGTTCAAGCTCGGCCGCGTGATGAAGCACAAACTGGCGGGTTTGTCGGGCGTGCCAATTGACGATGACGCACGCGATGTCGCCGAAATGGCCGAGACCGATCGCAGCGACGACGATGAATAGAGTTCAAAGAGACGGTTGACCGTCTACACGCCTTGTAATCCATCAACGGAAAATCGCACGCGCATCAGCACGTGCGATTGTCATTTGAATAAAGGCGCGCCAGCGCAACAGATGCGACCGAAACAAGACAAGAAGGCTAGATTTTCGAAGAAATCAGGCGATATTCGAATCGCCGCCGGCACCGGGCCGATCGGCATCCGGGCTGCTATAACTGCCGCCAGCATTGATGCGCAACAGCGTGCGCTTCGCCAAGTCGGCCGGCGGCTCGACCGAAGGCAGCGAATCAAGCAATTGCAGGATTTTTGACGCGGCACGAAACGCTTCGGGCGAAACGCCGCCGGTGGCGACCACAATGGGTGGTGCAGGAGGATTCATATCACGACCGTTCATAAGAATTGCATCGACAGCGCGGCTGTCTCTCTCGTTGAGCGTTTTCCAACTCATAAAATTCCCCGAAATCAGAGTGGGTGGACGGCGAAATTGCCGTCAAACCAACTTCTGCAAAATGTGACACGATCCACAGTCAACCAACATGGGGACTGGTCAAAGGTGTAGAATCACAGGTGCTCTAATCCCACTCCAAACGAATCTGGCAGACGTGTCGTCCCTCGATACCTACGACAGCGACGCATCAGGGTTCGCTGTTCGCCATTTTTCCGCAAAAAAAGCGACCGCCGCGTGCAATCTCGATTTTACCGTGCCCAGGGGAATCTCGAGGATGTCGCTGATTTGCTTGTACGCAAAGCCATGAAAATACGAGAGTAACAGAATTTCCTTCAAATGGGCAGGCATCGCCGCAACGGTGGCCTGAACTTTCCCACGCAACTCAGCCTGCTGCATCGGCTCGTCCGGTAACTCTGAAGCGGCCTTCATTAGGTCTAAATACTCACCGGATTCGTCGTCGCCGGGGCTGATGCTCGCCTGCAGCGGGCTGGTGGGCCGGCGGGCGTTGGAACGCATCATATCGCGCCCCTTGTTGGCGGCGATGGTGAACAGCCACGGGCGGAAACGCTTCGAGGCGTCAAACTGTTCGGCCGATTGATGAACCTGCAGAAACGCCTCCTGAAACACATCGTCGGCGGCGGCGCGGTCGCCCACGAAGCGGACGAGGAACAGGTACAATTCTCGCTCGTAGCGTTTTACCAGCGTAGCAAACGCCTGACGGTCTCCGGACTGGTGTGCCGCCAGCAATTGCTCGTCGGTGATTCCCTGTTCGGCCGGCTCGGGCGCCTGCGCAGCCTTTCCATTTCGATCAGCCGTTTCCGGTGATCGTCGGTCAGTGTCATGACGTTGCGTGGCCATATTGCTCATTGAACAGTTTCCCGCAAACCGTTACCTTTTCGCAAGATTAAATGAACCTACGCTTTTCCGCCAACAATTTGTGATTTCATCGGCACCCGCGCTTATTCATTTTTATCTTATGCAAGGAAACGCCGAACATCCGCAAGTTACTGATTTTTTCGGACTGATGCCCAATGAGGTCGATTCCGCCGTTGCCAAGATCGGCTGGCCTAAATTCCGCGGCAGGCAGTTGCGCGACTGGGCCTACACCAAGCTCGTGGCCGATCCCGCGGGAATGACCAACCTGAGAAAGATCGACCAGGACAGGATCCCGACGATTTTTCGCTTCGCCACCGGCACAATCGCCAAAGAGCAGCGCAGCGAAGACGGCACCATTAAGCTGCTCATCATCTGGCCCGATGGCACGAACGCCGAAACCGTCATGATCCCCGACGGCGACCGCCGCACCGCATGCGTCAGTTCGCAGGTGGGATGCCCGGTCGGCTGCAAGTTTTGCGCCAGCGGTTTGGAGGGTGTAAAAGGCAACCTCTCGGCAGCGCAGATCGTCGAGCAGATTTGGCAGATGAATGTCGTGCTGAAGGGTTCAGGGTTCAAGGCTCAGGGGTCAGGATCAGAACGCCACCCGTCCGACGAGTCTTCCCTGAACCCTGAACCCCGAACCCTGAACCCTCCCCGCATCACCAACGTCGTCTTCATGGGCATGGGCGAGCCGATGAGCAACTACAACCATGTGATGCAGGCGGTGCGGGTGATGCATGATCCGCAGTGCTTCAACCTGGGCGCGCGACGGATCACCATCAGCACCGTCGGCGTTCCGCCGAAGATTCGGCAGCTTGCCGGAGAGGCATTGCCGCTCAATCTCGCGCTTTCATTGCACGCGCCGAATGAGCCGCTGCGAAAACAATTGATACCGTGGGCGGAGCACTTCGCGCTGCCCGAGATTCTGGATGCATGTCGATACTACTTTGACCAGACCGGCAGAGAGATCACGCTGGAATACATCCTGCTGTCGGGCGTGAACGATCGTCCGGAACACGCGCGAGAACTGGCGCGCCTGTGCAAAACGATGCGCGCGAATGTGAATCTCATCCGTTACAACGAAGTCGAATCGCTGCCGTTCAAGCGGCCGGTGTCGAATGATGTGATGGTGTTTCAGGAAACGCTGCGCAAGGCAGGCGTGAACGCGCACGTCCGCAAAAGCCGTGGGCGAGATATCGATGCGGCGTGCGGGCAGCTCCGCCGGAAGGAAGCGCGGGAAAGCCTCGTGCAAATTGGAGACAAGCGTTGAAGGATCAGATCGCGGATATTCTCCCCCTCCTGGTACGCCGGGAGGGGGCCGGGGGGAGGGCGAGAAGCATTTCGTGCACGTCGCGGGGAACCCCTCCCCCTAACCCCCTCCCTGAGTACAAGGAGGGGGAACGATCAGCATTCACCCTTATCGAACTGCTGGTCGTCATCGGCATCCTCGTCATTCTCGCGAGCATCTTTATCCCTTACGCATTACGCCTGCGCGAGGAAAACCGGCGCATTGACTGCCGCGATCGTCTTCAACAAATTTTCAAGTCGATGCAGGCCTATGCCGCCGACAACGGCAGTTCGTTTCCACGCACAAAATATGAGGCGAACGAAAAACTCACCGCGTTCGGGTCGAACGCCGATTGGTCCAACAATGTGACGGCGGCGTTGTGGCTGCTGGTGAAGAACGGCTATGTAAGAGGCACGTCAATCTTCCTCTGCCCCAGCGCCGGTGGAAATGAAGCGCCGGTTGATCCCACCCGCAGCGACTTTTTCAATACATCACAACTCGGCTATTCGTATGCATCGCCGTACGGCCAGACCGATGCCTACCATCTCACCGACACCCTCAAGCCCGCGTTCGCGCTGATGGCCGACCAGAACCCCGGCGGGGCGATGACCGTGCCGCAGACAGCGCCGCTGCTGACGATCGCCACCATCAATTCACGCAATCACGGGCAGGCCGGTCAGAACGTGCTGTATGCGTATGGATCGGTGGAGTGGCAGATCACGCCGTACTGCGGCATGAACAACGATAATATTTACACCGTCCGCGGCAGCCGGGGATCGACGCAACCGACGACAATCCCTTCGAAGGAAATCGGCACGCTCGACCCCGCGATCCTTCCCAGTGCCGACGATGATAGTTTTCTGTATCCGCCGCGAGTGAAGTAGCGGCTATCCGTTTTGCGAATTACACATTACGACGGATAGGCCCCTCACGAGTACGTTTCGGGGTGACAATCTCTTGCACCGCGTATAGTGCGTCGTGTCGCGCGTGGTGCATCACGTTGTGTCCGCCTATACTTTCCCACGATGAAAAAGATCCTTCCCGATTCCATCGGGCGGCTTCTGGCTGCGCCGGAGATGGTTGAGCTTGCGCGCACGCTCGAAAAACATGGTGCCGCCAGCGTGTCAGGCCTGTGGGGCAGCAGCACCGCCGCCGTCGTGGCGATGCTACGCCGGGAGACCGATCGGCCGGTGCTGCTGGTTTGCGGCCACCTCGATGAAGCCGACGACCTCGCCGACGATATCGAATTATTCGGCCAGCCCCGCCCTGAAGTCCTCCCCGCTCTGGAACTCGGCGGTGGACTTGGGCAGGTGAGTGAAGAACAAGCATCGAATCGCCTGCGCCTCATCACGCGGCTGGCGCGGTCGGATTCAGGGTTCGGGGTTCAGGCTTCAGGTCAGAAGTCGGCACCCACACTGAATCCTGAAACCCGCACCCTGACTCCAATCATTGTTGCACCCATTCAGGCTCTCATGCAGTCGGTTCCCGCCAAAGACGAGCTCAAACACCTCATCCGCACCGTGGGTGTCGGCGAGATGCTCGAGCCGGAAAAACTCATCGTCTGGCTGAGCGACCACGGCTACAACCGGCTCGATCAGGTGGAAGTTCCCGGAGACTTTGCCGTCCGCGGGGGAATTGTGGACGTCTACATCCCCGGTGACATCGACGACGCAGCCCCCGACTCGGCCGGAATGGAAGAGCAGCAAGTTGGTCTGACGGTTCGCATCGATTTCTTCGGCGATCAAGTCGAAAGCATCAAGCGATTCGACCTCGATTCGCTCGGCTCGAAAGGATCACTTCAGCAGGTGCGGGTGATGGACCTGAAAGGGAAATTGCCCGAGATATCGAGCGGCACGCATCTGTTCAGCTACCTCGATCCGCGGACGATCGTTGTTTTCTGGGCGACGCTGGAAATCGCCGAGCAGGCCAAAAGCTATGCCGATCGCCTGCCCGACGACCGCGGCATTTACCCGCTTGCGGCTTTGCTCCGAAACGCTTCAGCCTTTGCCCGCTTGGAGCTGAGCCAATTCGATCAATCCGCAGCGGCCATTCACTCACTTGTCGGCGCGAAAGAAGTGCCGCACCTCAAGCTGCCGGTGTCGTCGTTGCAGCGATTTGAGACCGAAGCCAAGAAAGCGATTCAGGAACTCAACGAACTTTCAAAATCGCACCACGTCACGATATTTTGCGAGAACGACGGCGAGAAGCAGCGTTTTGGTGAACTGCTGGTGCAGGACGCGCCGGGGCTGGCTGCGAAGCTCACGATTGCGCTGGGGTACCTGCATCGCGGATTCGTTTTCAATGTGGAGGGCGAGGCTCCTGCCCAGCCGTTTACCCAAATGCGCCGGTCGCGCGACGGCTCGCCGGGAGGCTCGCCCTCCACACCGCCCCTGGCATTCCTCGGCCACCACGAACTCTTCCACCGCTACGACCAGCGCCGGCGGATGAAGCGTGTTATTGCCAGCCGGCCGGTCGATTCGTTTGTTGATCTGCAGGTGGGTGATTACGTCGTACACGTCGCCCACGGCATCGCCAAGTTCACCGGCATTCAGACGATCAGCAAAGACGGCAAGAACGAAGAGTATCTCACGCTGCGTTTCGCCGAAAACGCCACGCTGCATGTGCCGGCGGCGCGGGTGAATCTGATTCAGAAGTATGTGGGCGGGTTCCACGGCAGCCCGCAGTTGTCGCGGCTGGGGAGCGATTCGTGGAAGAAGCAGAAGGATAAAGTCAGCGAAGCGGTGATGGATATGGCCGCGGAGTTGATCGAAGTGCAGGCGGCGCGCAATGCCGAAAATGGCACGCCGTATCCGCCTGATACGCAGTGGCAGCAGGAGTTCGAAGCCGAGTTCCCTTACACACCCACGCAGGATCAGGTCACCAGCGCCGACGAGATCAAGAAGGACATGCAGAAGACCCGACCCATGGATCGACTGCTATGCGGCGACGTGGGTTACGGCAAGACCGAATTGGCCATGCGCGCCGCGTTTAAGGCGGTGGAGTACGGCAAGCAGGTGGCTGTGCTTGTGCCAACCACGGTGCTGGCCGAGCAGCACTATCGATCATTCCGCGAGCGGATGGCGAGCTATCCGTTTCGCATCGAATCGATCAGCCGCTTCAAGTCGTCCAAGGAACAGAAAGAGACCGTGAAGTTTGCGTCGGCGGGCGAGGTGGACATTCTCATCGGCACGCATCGCATTCTCAGCAACGATGTAAAGTTTAAGGACCTGGGTTTGGTGATCGTCGACGAAGAACAGCGCTTCGGCGTAACCCACAAAGAGCGCCTGAAGCAGCTTCGCGCCAGCGTGGATGTGCTCACCATGTCGGCCACGCCCATTCCGCGCACGCTGCACATGAGCATGCTGGGCATTCGCGACATCAGCAGCCTGACCACCGCGCCGCAGGACCGACGCAGCATTGTTACGGAAGTGATGGCCTTCGACCGCAACCGCGTGAAGCTGGCTTTGCTGCGCGAGCTGCAGCGAGAAGGGCAGGTTTATTTCGTACACAATCGCGTGAACAACATCATCGAAATGGCCGACGAGGTTCAGCAACTGGTGCCGGACGCCAAAATCCTCGTAGGTCATGGGCAGATGGGCGAAGGCGAACTTGAGGACGTGATGATGAAATTCATTCGCCACGAGGCCGACATTCTCGTGTGTACTACGATCATCGAAAGCGGGCTTGATATTCCAAACGCCAATACGATCATCATCAACAACGCCGATCGATTCGGATTAAGCGAACTGCACCAGCTTCGCGGGCGGGTCGGGCGGTATAAGCATCGCGCGTATTGCTACCTGCTCCTGCCGGCGGATCGACCGGTCACTCCGGTGGCGGCCAAGCGATTGAAAGCGATTGAGGAATACTCACACCTGGGCGCGGGGTTCAAAATTGCCATGCGCGATCTGGAGCTGCGCGGGGCCGGCAATATTCTCGGGCCGGAGCAGTCGGGGCACATCGCCACCGTGGGTTACGAAATGTACTGCCAACTGCTCGAAGAAGCCGTGCGGCAGTTGAAGCACGAGGCCAAGCCGACCACACCCGAAGCGCACGTGGAAATCGGCATCACCGCGTTCATTCCGAAATCCTACATTCAGGCCGACCGCCAGCGGCTGGATGTCTACCGACGGATCACGCGGTGCAGCAGCATCGAAATGCTCACCGAATTGCAGCAGGACGTGACCGACGCCTTCGGCGAAGCCCCGCGGCAGATGCTGGTATTTTATGCGCTCACCGAGATGCGCATTCTCTCGGGCATTTACGGCATCGAAAGCGTAATTCGCAAAGACCCCGATCTGGTCCTTACCGTCCGCGATGCCGCGCGATGCCAGGTTGCCCTTACTGGCGCTCCGGGGCGACTCACCGTGGTCGACGAGAAAACCATCTATCTCCGCATGCCGCCGACTTATCTCGACTCAGAAGTTTGTCTTTTCGTGCTGCGCAACCTGTTGCGCGCCGCGTACGACAAAGAAAAGGGCGTCGCACCGAGTGCTGTCGCCGCAGTGGAGCCGGCGACCATCAAGGCCAGCGAAAAGCTCAAGCAGGCTGCCGCACGCTGACCATGTAATCCACTTCCGGCGCATCTCCGCCCAAACGTCGAATGGCGTTCACGGCTTGTGCGCGGTGGTGCGTGGAGTGGACGATGCCCTGCAGAATCATGTCCCGCAGCGTCGCCTTAAAAACGCTGCCGCGAGAATCGCGATAGGGTTGAATGGCGTCGAGGTGGGCGGCGGTCAGTCCGCTGACGAACTGCTGGCGCCGGGTAAATACCTCGTCGAGCATCGTCATGATCTCCGTCGGCAATGGAGCGATGGTTTCGCTCGGCCACTTGGTTTCGATCTGGCCTTGCCAACGCGCCAGCCAAGCGAATTCGCCGTTGTAAATGTGCACCAGGATGCGGCGCAGCGTGCCCGGGCCGATTTCGATTGGCTGGCTGAGTTTGGCGTCGTCGAGCTGGCCGGCGCGCTCGAACACGAGGCGGTTCATCCTGTCAGAGTAGGTGAGTAGGGCATGAATCGAGGTGAGGTCGCTCATACCATTCAGTGTAAGGATGGGCGATCACTTGCCAATCCATTTCATTACCCCGGCGGTGAGGGTGGGGGCAAAGTTGAGCAGCTCCAGCGCCGGCGCCGCGACGGCCGGGCGCGAGATAACGCCCGCCGCGAGGCGACACGCTATCCGGCGCGGGTTCCACAACGATCGAAACTGACGACGCAGTAGGTCGGTATTTATGTCGCGGCGATCATTCCGCGCGGCGATCAATTCGTCGGCAACCAGTTGTGCCGATCGCATCGCCAGGCCCATGCCTTCGCCGCCGATCGGCTCGACGGCGGCGGCGGCGTTGCCGAGCGGAATCACGCGCCGCGGCCAATTCACCGAAACACCAAACCGCGGCAACGGCGAGGCTTGCCACGCGCCCACCCGCCGGGCGCGGCGAAGCTGGCGCGCAAGTTCAACATTCTCTTGCGACACGTCGGCGAACAGCGCATCCAGATCGCCGCGACAAGCATTGATTCGGGCCGCGGGAATGCTGAACGACAGGTTGAATCGCCCGCCTTCGATCGGCGCAATCCCGCCATAGTGACCATTGACGCCGAACAGCTCGATGGCGTCGCGCGGGGCGTCGACATCCGACCAATGCGACTTCACACCGAAGACGCCCGTCGACGGCGGCTTAGCTTGGGTCAGCGCGTTCTTCCCATCGGCCAGCAGCACCCAATCGCCGGCGAGGGTGGACGCGCGGTTGCTGGTCAGATCGCGAACCGTAACTGTGCAATCCATTGCGTTTGAATCGATCTTTTCGCACCTCGCCGGCTGCAGGACGGTGCATGATTGCCTCGCATGGTCGAGGAGAATTGAATCCATCATCTCGCGCGAAATGCCCCACATGCACGCCGGCAGTTTCACTTCCAATCGTCCGCCGTCAGAGGTGAAAAAGACGCTGCGGCGCAGCTCAACGGTTGATACGGTCTCAAAGATGACCTCATCCAGTTTAAGCGACTGCAGCACTGCAATACCCAAGCGGCTGAGGCATTCGCCGCAGACTTTGTCCCTTGGGAAGCGGTGCTGTTCGATGAGTGTGACGTCGAAACCGGCGCGGCTCAGGGCGATGGCGGCAATGCAGCCGGCGGGTCCGGCGCCGATGATGAGAATCCGTTGAGTGGCCACATTGACTGCAAGAAGAAACAAGCACGCAAATATCCGGGGCTGAAGCCCTCGGCTTGGGACTGCTTGAACAACTACGTTGCGGCGCCGACCGGTTCGCCGGCGCGTTGCCGCAGCGTATCCATGTGTTCGCGGACTTCTTTGGCCATTTGCGTGTTGGGGAAATCGTGAATCACCGCGTCGCCGATGCGCAGGGCTTCGTGCCATCGACCTTCGTGAACGGCGCCGGCGAACTGCGTGCGGAGTTGTTCCAGCTTCGTTTTGAGGATCGCGCGGGCGGTTTCCTGAAGCGACTCGGCCTCGGTGCTCGACAGGTACGGGTCGAGGCGCTTCAGCAGTTCGATGGCGCCATCCACATCTTTACGGTTGACGGCGTCGTTGAAGCTGTCGGTCAGTTGAACCTTGTGTTGCTGGCGGCGGGCGTCGATGTTGTCCTTGAGGTTGCGCACCTGTTCGTGGTCGCCAAAACGCTTGAGAAGTTGCTCGCCTTCCCGGTGCGCCGCCGCCCAACGCTCGGCGCGAACCAGCTTATCGATCTGAGTCAACCCGTCGGCGATGTGCCGGCGGACGTTTTCGCTGCGCTTGTCTTCGATCACCTGCCGGAAATGCTCGGCCTCCTGACGGTTGCCAAACGAATTTTCCATCTCGTCGGCCAGGCGCCATGCGGCTTCATAATCGGCCCGGACGATTTCTTCCTGAACGGCAAACCGCAGCGCGTCGCGGTCCTTGTTGCGATAGGTGATGGATTTGCCGCGGTCGGAAAGCAATTGCTGTTCGGTGATCAGGTTGATCATGACCGAGAACTGTTCCAGCCGCTCATTCATGGGGATGAGCTCCTGCGTCAGTTCCTTGGCCGCCATCGCGTGCGTGGCCGAAATGGTCGCGGCCAAACTCCACGCGAGCAGCGTCGCCACCGTGCAGGCGGTGCCGGTCGCCAGCAGCGCCCAGCCCAGCCCCTTGGCCGCCAGATAAATTCCCCCGCCGGCGATGCCCAGCGACAAAACCAGCACGATGATGAAAACCGGTGAGAAAGAAACTTGGCGCGATCGATCCACGGGCGTCACCTCGCTAAAAACCTGAGCGTCAGCGGGCGCGTCGGCCCGGCGGTCTTGGCTTTTAGATTGTACGCCAAGTCCACGAAAGACGTGCAACGGAAATCTGGTCGTGACAGGCAGTTAGTGCCCCTGCCGCGCGTGGTCGGCGGCCAGGGCTTCTTCGGTCAGCCGCTCAAGCTCGCGTGCCTGCACCCGACGCAGGCGTTCGCCGCTTACAACGCACAGCGCCACCCATGCCAGAATTACACATCCGCCCACCAGCAGCCAATCCATATGTTCGGACTATCGGCAGAATCGTCGCATTGGATCAAAACTCACACCCAGCCCTCACGATCGCCCCTCACGATCGCGCTTTCGAACCGGCCGAGAATCGGCGCATGACCGCCACATATCCGCCGTCGCGATATTCCGCCGGGCCGGTTCCGCTGGTTGGCAGCGTGGTTCGTGAATCGATGATGGTAAAATCGCGGCGTTCCTTCAGCACGCGTTCCAGGAATTCCTCGTTTTCTTCCGGCCAGATCGAACAGGTGCTGTAGACCAGCAACCCGCCGGCGGCAACGATATCGAACGTATCGAACATGATCTTCCACTGGAGTTCGAGCACCGATTTGATTGTCTTCTTATCCTGCCGATAGCGCGCCTCCGGTCGTCGCGGCAGCACGCCGCTGTTGCTGCACGGCACGTCGATCAGCACGCGGTCGAAACGTTTGGGAAGGGCGTCGGCGGCTTCCTTGATCCAGGCCGCTTCGACCACGCCGACGTTGGCGATAACCCGCTCCATCAGCGTCCGGCGCAGCGCTTCGCAGCGAGCATAGCTCGGGTCGACTGCAAACACCTTCCCATTTGCCCCAACGGCCTCGCTCATTTGCAGCGCTTTGGTTCCCATCCCCGCGCACCGGTCGAGCACCACCATGCCGGTTTCGAGCCGCATCCTCGGCACGACGCCCGCGGAGGTGGAATCCTGCACTTGCGCCAGCCCGCGCCGGGCCCAGTCGGCCAGATGCGGTTGCTTGGCGCCGGTGACGACGACCAATCGTTCGCCGGCGGAATGCGGGGTAAAGGCCAATCCTGTGCCGGCGAGTTGCGCCGCATCGACCCCTGGCAAAAGCCGGAGGATCGTCGGCGGTTCGGCGTTATTGTGACGGCAAAATGCTTCGATTGCATCAGGATGATCGAACAGCTTCTCGGCACGCTCCAAAAGTGCGTACGGATGAGAAAGGCGAATCTCTGCCTCAACGCTGTCGGCGGGCGGATCGGGCTGGCGGGTGGCTTTGCGCAGCACTGCGTTAACAAATCCCGCAGCACTCTTTCGGCTGAATCGGCGAGTCTGTTCCACCGCCTCATCCAACGCCGCGTGGGCCGGCACGCGATCGAGGAAGCGCAATTGATAGAGCGCAACGACCAGTATCTTCTGAACGAGGGAGTCAATTTTCTTCAGCTCGCGCCCGCTGTGATAGGAAACCAGGTGCTTCAGCCAAAGCAGATTCTTGATGACGCCCACGCGAATCTGCTCGGCCAGCGCCAGATCGCGCGCATCGGTCGGCGGCGGGACCGGATGCCGGAGCAGGGACATCGACCAATCCGGAAGGGTGGTCAAATCGATCTGTGAAAGGGCGTAATCGCGTGCTGACATAAGTATGGTCGCAGTTCAAATTGATTGCAGCCGCATCCCTGAGTTCCAGGCGTGGCCGTTGCGGTACGCGTCGAGCGGCATCGGGCGTTTTCCTTCCGGTTGAACCTCGACCACAATGAGCCTCCCCGCGTCGCAAATAACACGGCCATTTTCATCGATCGTTCCCGCGTCGGCGGGGCGGTCGTCGACTCCGTCATCATTCGTGGCGCGCACGAGTGTAAGCCGGGCAACTTCGTCCTCGCCTTTGATCAACCGCACGCGACATCCGGGCCACGGATACATCCCCCGGATCTGTCGAGCGGCTTGTCGGGCGGATTCGTGAAACTCCAGCCGAGTCGATTCCCGCGACAGCTTACGCGCCAATGTCGCCAGCGAATGGTCCTGCTCCCGCTCGACGGCAACCCCGCGCGCCAGTTCATCGACGACGCGCGGGATGAGCATCGCGCCGTCCAGCGCCAACCGGTCGTGCAGTTCCCCGGCGGTTTCCAGTGGACCGATCGACAACTCGGACTGTCCCAGGATCGCGCCGGCGTCCATCTTCTGCGCCAACCGGATAACCGAATTCCCCGTGACCGTCTCACCCCCCAAAATCGCCGCATGAATCGGCGCCGCGCCGCGGTATTTGGGAAGAATCGATGCATGCAGGTTGATCGCCTTGAGCCTCGTGTGATGGATTACCTGTTCGCCGATTTTCTGGCCAAACGCAATGACCACCAGCAAATCGGCTGGTGTCAGCGGTTCGGCGTTAATATCCAATGTGCGAACCAGCGGCAGGTTCTTGTCGGTCGCAAACTTCGCGATCGGCGTCGGCGTCAGCTTCATCCCCCGTCCGGCGGGGCGGTCGGGCTGGGAATAAACCTGTACCACATCGTGCCCAACGTCAAGCAACGCCTTAAGCGCCGGCAGGCCGAACGCTCCCGAGCCGGCGAAGATGATCTGCAATTTCTCCATCGAAGATACTGTTTAGCCGCAGATGAACGCAGATGCACGCAGATAAGAGGGAAGGTCAAACTGCAGATTGCTTCGGGCCAAAATCTCCAAAATTCAACGTGCGCGTGCCTGATCGAAGTTTGATCACACTGAATTTTCGGGCACGCGCGCTCTTTCTGATCTGCGTTAATCCGCGTTCATCTGCGGCTAACTCGTTTCTTTAATACCGGGTGCGCTGCGGCGTATTCTTCCTGCATTTTTTTTATTGCCTTACGGGCGGCCAGTTTGTCGAGGGGGCCCATTTTGTCCAGCAGCAGAATGCCGTCTAAATGATCATTCTCGTGCTGCCAGATTCTCGCGACATATCCGTCGGCTTCTTCCTCAAACCAGGCGCCGTTTACATCCTGCGCACGAAGGCGGAGCGACTTGGCGCGGATCACCTTCACCTGAATATCCGGCAAACTCAGGCAACCCTCGTCCGCCTCCTGCTCGCCGGCGGATTGCGATAGCTGGGGGTTGACGTACGTTCGACCATCCTCGGGCTTGCCGGTGGGGTTGATCACAAACAGCCGATGGTTCGTTCCCACCTGCGGCGCGGCCAGGCCGACGCCTTTGTCCTCGCGCATCAGCACGTACATCCGCTGCACCAGGGCACGCAGATTGTCGTCAAAACTCGTCACCGGCGTGCTGACTTTTCGCAACGCGGGGTGAGGGTAATGCACGATGAAGAGGTCTGCGGTGCTTGGTGGCGCTTCCTGGGTACGCGGGGGCATAGGTCGATTCACTCTAACTGCAGACACTAGATGAATTTGTTGACAGCTTCAACCGCCGGTCGGTAAAGTCGCTGGTCTTTTGTCGGGTGCGAAGATGCGTCCTTGCGGTGTTCGCGGCGGAATAATTCCGCTATAATTCAAGTCGAGCGGGGACGCCGCGCTGGCATTTTCGATGGAAGCAGGATTGGTCGTGGCTGATAACGCACAAGGTTACCGAGAGATTCCACCGGAAGATCGCGCCAAAGCGCAGCGATTCTTCGAGCCCGCCGCCGCAAAAGCCGGGGCGGGACAGTTCGATTTCGCGATTACCTATTATCTCGACGGCCTGCGGCTCGACCCTGAAGCCGTTGATGCGCATAAGGCTCTGCGCGACGTATCGCTGAAACGTAAAGCCAGCGGCGGCAAGGCGATGGGCATGTGGGATAAGATGAGCGTCAAGAAGAGCAATGATGACCGCGAGAACATGCTCAATGCCGAAAGGTTGCTGGCGTTTGACCCCGGCGAGCGATCGTACATGGCCGACTTGATGACCCACGCCGTCAAGGCCGGTTGCTATGAAACGGCGCTTTGGATGGGCGTGGAATTGCTGATGGCCAATCGGCAGCACCCCAAACCCGACGTCAAGTTTTATCTGGTGTTACGCGACAGCTATAAATCGATGCAGCAGTGGAAGCTTGCCACCGATGCAACCCAATTTGCGTTCGACATGCGCCCCAACGACATGGACATGGCCAGAGAGCTTAAAGACCTCTCGGCGCTGGAGACCATGAAAAAGGGGAACTTCGAGCAGGGCGATTTCCGCAAGAGTATGCGCGATGTGGAGAAGCAGCAGTTGCTCATCGATTCCGATCGCGAAATTCGCACGATCGATGCCATGACCCGCCAGATTCTCGATGCCGAAAAAGAGCATAAGGCCGACCCGCTCGAAACGGGTAAGTTGTTGCGCTACGTCGATCTGATGGCGAAGACGGAAGACACCGAATACGAGAATCGGGCCATCGATGTTCTCACGGAAGCGTACAATCGCACCAAGCAATACCGCTTTCGCCTGAGTCTGCTGCGCATCCAGATGAAGCAAATCGATCGCATGGAACGCACGATGCGGGCTGAGGTGGCCGGCAAGAAGGAAGACAAACAGCTTCTGGAAGACTACAAGTCGTTCGTCAGGGAAAAATACGAACGCGAGTTGGCAATCTACACCGAGGCGGCGGACGAATATCCCACCGATATGACGCTGAAGTACGAGGCCGCCGTTCGGCTGATTCGGCTCGGCCGCCACGACGAGGCGATTCCGGCGCTGCAGGTGGTTCGCAACGACCCTAAATACAAGATTGAGGGCTCAATTCTGCTCGGCCAGGCGTTCCTCAACGCCGGTTTTGCCGATGAAGCCGTCGATACTTTCGCCCACGCCTCCGAGGACTATCAGATCCGCAACGACCCCAAATCGCTGCAGATCTTCTACTGGTGGGGCCGGGCGTTGGAAGCCAAGAACCCGGCTGACGTGCCCCAGGCGCTCAAGTGCTACAGCCAGGTATTCCAGTGGAATGCGATGTATCTAGATGTATCACAAAGAATTAAGAAACTTCGCGCCGGCCCGACCCCGCCGGGCCCGTAAAGGGCGGTGACTTTACAAACAGCTAAAAATCGGTATGTTCTCGCGACTCGCGACGGCGGGATGCCGTTGCTTTTTGAATGCATGTAAGGAGTCGCACCCGTGGCCCACAGCCTTTCGGCAAAGAAACGCGTTCGTCAGAGCCTCAAGCGGCGCGCCCGCAATCGCGCCCGCAAAGACCTTCTCAAGAACCAAGTCAAAAGTTTCATGGCTGCCTTGGCGGCCCATGACATTCCCAAGGCCGAAAAGGAGCTTCGCCTGACCGCAAGCCGGCTGGATAAAGTGGCTTCCAAGCACACAATCCACAAAAATGCCGCCTCGCGCAAACGCAGCCGGCTGGCCAAGAAGCTCAACGTCATGAAAGCCGCCCCGGCCAAGGGTAGCACCGCCAAGTAATTATCGGCGGCAGATAATCGAACGTCACACGAAAAACGTGAAACGTGACAGCCGCCAACGTGCCTGTCGTGTTTCACGTTTCTCGTTTTGCAGCAGAATATTGAGTCAATGGTGAGATTGAAATGAGCGAACCCACCTCCAGCGTCATGGATCAGATCGTCGCGCTTGCCAAGCGCCGCGGCTTCGTCTACCAGGCCAGCGAAATTTACGGCGGAATCCGCGGGTTCTGGGATTACGGCCCGCTTGGCGTGCTGCTGAAGAACAACATCCGCGACCACTGGTGGCGGGCGATGGTCGAATGCCCGCCGATCGGGCCGGATGGCGAGCCGATCCAGATGGTGGGGCTGGATTCGGCGATTATTCAGCATCCTAAGACGTGGGAAGCAAGCGGACATACCGCGACGTTCGCCGATCCGATGCGACGATGCGTCAAATGCGGCCACATTGTGCGCGCCGACCATCTGTGGGACATGCTGGTAACAACCAGCAAGTGGTTCAACGATCTTATCCAGGAGTTTGAATATGCGCCCGGCTCGACACCGCATCCGACGCTTCAAACCGGCAAGATTGTTCGTTGGGCTCGCAGCCGGGGGAAAAAGCTCGCTCCTAATCTGGCGCTTGTTAGAAATCCTGAAGTCACCCTTTCCTGGCTCGCCACGCGAATCAATGGTCAGCCCGAAGCACCGCCGGACGTTGTGGAAATCATCAAGCACTTGGCAACAGAACAATTGAATCAGACTGGCCTGCAAGATCCATGCGTGTTGTGCGGCGGCGAAATGGGGCCCGCCGAGCGCTTTAATTTGATGATGGTTTCATACGCCGGAACTCAACAATCCGCTGAGAACATGGTGTACCTTCGTCCGGAAACCGCTCAAGGAATCTTCCTGGACTACAAGAACATTCTTGACACCTGTCGGGTCAAGGTTCCGTTTGGCGTGGCGCAGGTGGGCAAGAGCTTTCGAAATGAGTTGACCCCTCGGAATTTCATCTTCCGCAGCCGCGAGTTTGAGCAGATGGAAATGGAATTCTTTTGCGCACCGGATGACGCAATGAATTGGTACGCGTTTTGGAAAGACGCTCGCATGAAATGGTGGCTAAGCCTGGGCATTCGATCGGAAAACCTGAAGTTGCGCGACCATGCTTCCGATGAGTTGGCGTTCTACAGCACGGCGTGTGTCGACATTGAATACAAATACCCGTTTACGGCCCCTGACTTTGGTGAACTAGAGGGCATCGCCCATCGAGGTGCATACGACTTGGGACAGCACCAGAAGCACAGCGGCGCGAAGCTCGATTATTTCGATCAGGAATTGCAACTGAAGCTCAAGGCCGACGGCTTGCCTGATGACGAGGTGAAGAAACGCTCGCGTTACTTGCCGAACGTCATCGAGCCCGCCAGCGGGCTTACGCGCGCCGTGCTCGTGATGCTTTGCGAAGCCTATACCGTCGAAGCGCGGGCGGGCGTTGAGAAATTTGAATACTTCCGCTTCAAGCCGCAAGTGGCCCCAATCAAGGCCGGCATCTTTCCGCTTGTGAACAAAGACGGCATGCCGGAAATCGCCCGGAAGCTGTACATGGAGCTTCGAACCAAGTTCACTTGCGAATACGACCCCAAGCAGGCAATCGGCAAGCGATATGCCCGCATGGACGAAATCGGCACGCCGTTCTGCGTCACCATTGATGGGCAGACGAAGGACGATCAGACCGTGACCGTTCGCCATCGCGATTCGCAGCAGCAGGAGCGTGTTTCGCTCGATAAAGTCGCCGCCTACCTGACGGAAAAACTCGCGTGGTGATGCCGTCGTGATACCTTGGGCCTGAGTGAACGATCGCAAACTCACGCGAATCGATTGGTCGATCATCGCCGCGCTGACGGCGGGGGTTGTCCTTCTTTATGCGCAAACGCTGCGGTTTGCGTTCGTCAATTTTGATGACGACCAATACGTGTTTGAAAACCCGCGCGTCACCAGTGGGCTGACTTGGCCGAACATCGCCTGGGCGTTCACCACGGGGCACGCGAGCAATTGGCATCCGCTGACGTGGATGTCGCACATGCTCGATGCCGAATTGTTCGGCCCTTCGGCGGCGGGGCCGCACGGGACAAACTTTGTCCTGCACGCCGCGACGGCGGCGCTATTGTTCATGGCGTTGCGCCGGCTGACGGGCGCGCGGTGGTCGAGCGCGATTGTTGCTGCGCTGTTTGCGTTTCACCCGCTCCGCGCCGAATCGGTGGCGTGGGTGTCGGAGCGAAAAGACGTTCTCAGCGGGCTTTTCTTTGTTCTCACATTGATCTGCTACGAGCGTTATGCGCGCGGCCGAGCGATCGGCCGGTATGCACTGGTTGCGCTAATGCTGGCGTTGGGGCTCCTTGCCAAACCGATGCTCGTCACGCTGCCGTGCGTGCTGTTGCTGTTGGATTTCTGGCCGCTGCGGCGTGTGCGCTCGGTGGCAGATTTCACTTCGCTGTTCATCGAGAAAACGCCGCTATTCATCGTCTGCATGGGTTCCGCTGTTGCGACGTACATCGTGCAGAGCGCGGGAAGGGCGGTTTCGCGATTCGATTCGATCGGCCTCGGGCCGCGGCTTAGCAATGCAGGCGTGAGCTACATTTCATACCTGCGCGATACGTTCTGGCCGAGCGGTTTGGCGTTCTTCTATCCGCACCCGTATTCGTATCCTGGCGGCTCAATCGGGCTGCCGCTGCTGCTGGGTTCACTCACGATCCTGCTGATATTAACGGGAGTCGCCGTCGCAGCGATTCGGCGTGCGCCGTGGATGGCTGTCGGCTGGTTCTGGTATTTGGGCATGCTGGTTCCGGTGATCGGCATCGTGCAGGTGGGGACGCAGTCGCACGCCGATCGATACACGTATCTGCCGGTGATCGGCGTGACGATCGCTCTCGTTTTCACAATAGCCGCCGTCGTGCGCGATCGGCCCGTGGGTCGAACGGTCGCCGGCGTGTTTGCCGTGGGTTCGCTGGTCGTAATGAGCGTTATGAGTTTTCGGCAGATTGGAACGTGGCGCGATACGCAAACGCTCATGCGACACGCCTTGGCGGTGGTGCCGAACAACTACGCCGCCCACAACAATCTTGGGCATGAGCTTGATCAACTCGGCGACTCCGTCGGCGCCGAGCAGGAGTATCGCGCCGTTTTGCACATCAAGCCTGATGATGCGATCGCCATGAACAATCTTGCGGTCAGGCTCGCGGCGCGGGGTGAAGTTCGTGAAGCGCAGGCACTCTACCGCGCCGCCATTGGTCGCGATCCCGCGTACGCGCCGGCGTACATCCAACTCGGCAACCTCTACGCGCGCGAGGGCCGCCGTGATGATGCCATAAATCTGTACGAGCAATCCATCGTCCGCGATCCCACGTTGCCCGAGGCGTATCACAATCTCGGCGTGTCCCTGGCCGAAGGTGGATCGTTCGTCGCCGCGATCGACAATTGGCGCAAGGCGATCGAACTTAAGCCAGACTATGCCGATGCACATCATGCCTACGGCCTGGCGTTGATTGTTGTGGGCCAGACTCGTAATGGGATTGATGAAATGAAGCGGGCGATCGAACTCGACGCTGGCCGGGTCGATACGCGCGTCCGGCTGGCGTGGACACTGGCGACGCACCCGAACGCCGAGTTTCGCGATCCCGCCGCCGCGTTGGTTCTGGCGCGGCAGGCCCGCGAGCTTTCGCCCGCACCCGACGCAACACTGCTCGACACGCTCGCCGCCGCCGAGGCTGCGCATGGGGAATTCTCCGCGGCGTCTCAAACCGCCGCCGCCGCCGTGGCCGCCGCGGGTGATTTGCCGTTGGCGGAATCAATTCGGGCGCGGAAGAAGCTGTACGAAAGCGGCAAGCCCTACACGCAAGGCCGGCGCGCGGCAGGTGGTGGAGCACCGTGACCGCCGTAACCATCACCAAGCTCGACTATGCGATCGCCGTGTTTCTGTTGCTCACGACCGCCGGTCTGTTCGCGCAAACCGCGGGCTTTGACTTCGTGAACTATGACGACGATCAATACGTCTTCAACAATCCCATTGTAATGCAGGGCCTGACGTGGCGGGGCGTGCGCCAAGCGTTCACGGGAGTGACGGCGAGCAACTGGCATCCGGTGACAATGCTGTCGCACATGCTGGATGTTGAACTGTTTGGCGTCACGCCCCGTGGGCCGCACTTGGTGAACACGGTGCTGCATGCATTGAACGCGGCGCTGCTGTTTATCGCATTGTTTCACCTCACGGGCGCGCGATGGCCCGCTGCCGTATGCGCGGTGCTGTTCGCGTGGCATCCGCTGCGTGTGGAATCGGTCGCGTGGATTTCTGAGCGTAAAGACCTGTTGAGCGGGCTGTTCTTCATGCTGACGCTGATTGCGTATAAGCGATACGTCGATCTTCCGTCGCTGAAACGCTACATCCTCGTTTTCGTCGGGTTACTGCTGGGCTTGATGAGCAAACCCATGCTGGTCACGCTGCCGTTCCTGCTGATCGTCCTCGACGTCTGGCCGCTGCGCCGCGTGAACTTGCTACGATGGAGTTCGCTGCGCCCCGTCATCTTTGAGAAAGTGCCGCTATTGGTATTGGTGATCGCATTCAGCGCGATTGCGATTGGATCGCAAAAGTCGTCGCGTTCGGTGGCGGGGCTGTCGGTCATTCCGATTGAACAGCGCGCGAACAGTTCGCTGGTGGGCATCGCGACGTACCTTCATCAATTTGTCTGGCCGGCCAAACTCGCGCCGTTGTATTGGCATCCCTACGTCAAACCATCGACCGGACTGCCGCCGGCACAAATCGCTGCCGCCGTGGCGACGCTTGCGGGGTTATCCGTCCTGGTATTTCTGCTGCGCCGACGGGCGCCATGGCTCGCCGCCGGCTGGCTCTGGTTTATCGGCATGCTCGTGCCGGTGGCGGGCATCGTTCAGGTCGGCTGGCAGGCTCACGCCGATCGATACACCTACCTGCCCATGATCGGTATCACCATCGCCATCGTGTGGTCGCTGTCTGCTTTCGTGGATCAACGAAGGATCGCCCAAACATTGATGACAGGCGCATTCGCGTGCGTGGCGCTGCTGCTGGCGGTCACCACATTTAATCAAACCGGTCATTGGCGCCACAGTCGCACACTCTGGACGCACGCGCTAGCCGTCCAGCCGCCGAACTCCATCGCCTTGAACAATCTTGGTGCTGCCGTCGCCACGGCGGGGGATGTTGATGCGGCCACGGTGCTATATCGCCGCGCAATTGAAATCAACCCCGACGCCGCCGAAGCGATGAAAAACCTCGCCGTCCTGCACATCAGCCGCGGCGACGATCCGACCGCCAAGCAACTGCTTCGACAAGCATTGCCAAAGAACCCCTGGATGATCGAGGCCTATTCGAATCTCGCCGGCATCTACTTGCGCGAAGGTAGGCCCGACGATGCGCTGATACTCTACCGCCAGGCCGTCGAGCGTGATCCCCTCTACGCCGACGGCTATTACAATATCGCAACAACGCTCGGTCAGCAGGGCAAGTTTTCCCAAGCCGCTGCTTACTTTGAACGCGTGCTGCAAATCCGGCCCGACGATGCCGAGGCGCAAAAAGGGCTGCAACAGGCCCGAATACTTGCGCAACAGCCCCGCCGGCCGTCGCAGAATATTCCTGCCTTGCAACCGAATTAACCTCAAACGTGCCATTCCCCCGCAGCCCCGGTATAACGATTTCGCCGGCGGAAAGAGCACTGAACCAACCGATGAGCGCCCGACTCGACATTCTTGCCCTCGAGCCTTTCTACGGCGGCATTCGGCGCGCCATGCTGGAAATCATCATCGCGCGCAGCCGCCACAAATGGACGCTGCTCAAACTCCCGCCCCGGCGCATCGAACGACGCCTCACCACCGCCAGCGTGTGGTTCGCCGAACAACTGTCGCGCCACTGGATCGGCCAGACCGATCTGCTGTTCACCAGCGAAGCGTTGAATCTCGCCGACCTGCATCGGCTTTTGCCGCAACTGGCCAAGAAGCCATCGGTGGTTTATTTCCACAGCAATCAGTTGCCCGACCCGTCGGCCACGCACGACAGCCCGCTGGATTTGATCAACCTAAACACCGCCACCGCCGCGACGGAAATATGGTTTAACTCGATGTATCACGTGCGCGTCTTCCTGGCCCGCGCCGGCGCGCTGGTGCGCCGGCACCCCGAGCTATCGGGCATGAGCCCGATTCCGGAATTGACCGGCAAAGCGACGGTGGTCGTGCCGCCGGTGAATCTGCCGGAGGTGCGACAGATGCAGGAGGCCGAGAAAATCGCCCGCGGGCGGCGGACGATCTTTGTCGAAACCCGCGACGCAAACAACCGCCTGCTCAACGCGGTCATGTCGCTGCTGAAGCGGCGGGGCGAATCGTTCCAGCTCATCACCGTCGGCCCGGTGGAAGAACTCGCCGCCGACCTGCCGCGCATCACGCTGCCCGAGGCCGACGAGGCATCTCACGCGCGTGGTCTGCTGCAATCGAGCATTTTTCTGTCCACACGGTTCGACGCTCCGTGCGATCATCACGCCGTGCGCGCTTTGGCGGCAGGGTGCTGGCCGCTTTGTCCGCAAATGGGCTTTTACCGTGAAATTCTGCCCGACAGCCTTCATTCACCATGCCTGCATGATGGCAATGTCGATCATCTGGCCAGCCGCCTGATGGACGTGTGGCTCATGGAGCGCCCCGCCGGGTATGAAAGCCAGATGGCCGAGCTGCTATTGAAATACGACCCCGCTACCGCCGTCACGGCGTTTGATGATCGGCTGGAACAATTGGTGGTTTCGCAGCAGATGAAGGCGGAAAAGCGTGACGATTAACGATTGACGATTTAGTGAAGGTATGGTCTTTTTAATCGTCAATCGTCAATCGTTAATCGTTATGCGGATGGAAGTGATGCGTTTATCGACGACTTCAAGGCTGCTCGTTGGCTGGAAGCGCCGTTGGTTCCGCGAAACCGCGAGCGTTCAACCCGGCTGGCGTGGCGATTTCTCATCCCCCTACCTAACGTCCCATAATGAGGGTTATGTAAAGTTTGTCAGCTATGGATAAAACCATGTGATTTCCACTGGTTTCAGCGGCAATCATGTAGTTTCGGGTTTTGAGCATTGCCTTCGAACTGCATTACTGACTGAACGCGTCGGTTATCTGTCGAACTGCGCGTTGTTTAACGCTTCTGGCGGCCACGTCCCACGTGAAGACCGCGACCTGCCCGGTGCGGTTGTCGAGAATGTACAACCCTTCGCCGCCTTGTTGCACGCGGGCCGTGACGATCTGGTAGTCGCGGTCTTTGATCGTCTCGGCGGCGAACGAGTTTTGAACCGGCATGAGGTTGGCCGCCGTCAGAATCACCGCGATGATCGCCAGAACGCCGATTGAGAATGTTTTGCGGTCCATGATGTTGTCCTAAGGTCGAAAGTCGATTTCGAAAAATTATCGGTCGCGAGCAGGGCGTCTTAATATCGCTTCTTTTCCTTCTTATCGTTGTCATCTACCACCCGCGGCGCGGCTTGGGAGAAGACCTGCTGCAGATCGATTCGGCCCGGCATGCTTTGGAGCTGCTTGATGCTGTCATCGTAAGCCAGCGCGCCCAGCAAACCATTGGTGGTATCAAGGACATAAACAACGCTAGTCGATCCGCCGGTGACTTCGCCGGGAATCATAAGATAGTCGCCGGGACGCGACGGACGGGTGTTGTCAGGCCGATTATCGCCCGGCCGATTATCACCCTGACGGGGTTGCGCGAACGCGGCGTTGGGCGTGGCCACCCTGCTTAGCAACGCCGCAAAAAGCAGCGCGTTCAAGACGATCAGAATCCAGACGACGGTTGATTTCATGATCCATGCCTCCAATGCAGTCAATACAGTGAGACGAAAACGGCTAATCCAGATGGGTCCTTTTTGCGTTCTTAAAGGTCACGCCGACGCACAAAACACCCAGACCGACGAGGAGTAGATACGTCACCGCTGCGCTGCCGCCTTCAAGGGTGACGGCGGGTTCGTGGCCTTCGAGTCGGGCGTCGTAGGATTTGTCATCGTCATCCTGTGCGAACGCCGCGCCGGGCGCTGCCAGCGTGAAAAGCCCTACCGCCAACCAGGTTGTCAATCGATGTCGCATCGGCTTTCTCATAACCATTGAATCATAGCCCCGTGTCATCAAAGCCGAGTCATCATAACGCATTGATATCATAACCATTGATCGATCGGCCGGGCAAGCTGCCGGAAATCTTCGATCGGCAGGCTCACGGTTTCCCACTTGGGGCTTCGCCGCCGCATGTGGTTTCGATACTCCGCGAGATCGATGCCCATGAGCAGATACCATTTGTCTCGAAACTCAAACATTCCCGGCTCGGGCGTGAGCGGCGCGTCGATCCAGTAGACAAACGTCAGCACGGCCTTGAAGTTCTCGCCGAAAACCTGTTCCCACTGCATCAGGTCTTCTACATCACGCTGCGAGGTCCAGGTTTCAAAACTGCGGCGGGTCGCACCGTTTCTGCATTGCCGCCCTTTTACATCCACCAGCAAATTGCTGCCGTTCTGATTGTAGACGACGAAATCGAAACTTTTCAGCTTTGCGTTGGAGAAAAGCGCTTTCTTAGCCTCATCGACCGCAACGTAAGGGATTCCCCGATGCCGCAGATAGGCCTCAAAGGCGGCTTCGTAATGAATGGAACGATCGGCCATTTCTCTCACCCCGCATTCGTTTCTTTACGCAAGCACGGGCAAACCAACCGACGCGAGCTTACCATTTCGCGTTCGTCGTTTCAGCTTCGGCGGGCGGGCCTGCAGGGGCAATCTCACCTTTCGCCCTGCTTTTTTGCTCAACACTTGCTCGGCGTAAGTCACCAGATCTTCGGCGCTGGTAAAGAGTTGATCGTAACCGTAATCCGTTGAATGAAACTCGCAGCTTTTGGTCGAATACCCGCGGCAGATGCGCGGCCGTTCCTGGTAGATACCGCAGCGGTTGTCGTCCAGCAGGTGCTTGCAGCGGTTCAGCACACCCAGATACCATTCCTTATTTTCGACGAAAACAATCACATTCTCATGGCAAAGGTACCACCGAATATGATCGAAGTCGGCAGCCGTGGCGGGGTTTTCCAGCGGCAGCGCGAAATATCGACAACACAGCGCGACGCACTTATCGCACAAAATCTCTGGCATACGACTTCTCAACTCCTGTCGGCTTGCTCGGGCGAAGGCATGGTAACGGACCGCCGCCGCTGCGCACACAACGCCTCTATTTAGCACTCGGTGGATACGGTACGCTACATTTGGACGTATGCGCATCATTGCCGGAGAACATCGAGGTCGATCGATCCTGCCGCCCGACGGCAGCGCCACCCGGCCGATTACCGATCGCGCCAAACAATCGCTGTTTGACGTGCTGGCACCGCGCATCGACGGAGCATTGGTTTACGATTGCTTCTGCGGCACCGGCAGCATGGGGTTGGAAGCGCTCAGCCGGGGGGCGAAGTTCGCCAGTTTTTTCGATGCCGACCGCCCTGCTTTGGCCCGGCTGGCCCAGAATATCACCAATCTGCAGGTGGCGGAGCGGTCGCGGATCGTCGCCGGCGATCTGTTTAAGTGGTTTCACCTGGCCAACACGCGCCCCCAAGCGGCCAATGCCAGCGGGGCCGACATTATTTTTCTCGATCCGCCGTACAAGTTCCTGCAAACGCAGGCCGACGAGCTGCTTCAGCTCGCTTTGCACATGACCGCCACACACCTGCGGCCCGATGGGTTGGTGGTGTTCCGGCACGACGGCAAAGACACCCTGAGCCTGCCACGGCTTACGGCGACCGACGTGCGCGAGTACGGCGGGATGACGATCGAACTGCTCGAACTCGACGCCCCATCGCCATGACCCCCGCCCCGCCGCCAATTCCCAGGCAGCCGAGTGTGCGCGACGACGCCGTCGCCATCATCCGCCGGCTGCGCGACAGCCGCCATGTGGCCTACCTGGCCGGCGGGTGCGTGCGCGATGAACTGCTGGGGCTTGCCCCTAAAGATTTCGACGTGGCGACCGACGCGCCGCCGGACCGGGTACGGCAGTTGTTTTCAAAAACGCAGGCGGTCGGCGCGGCGTTCGGCGTGATTCTGGTGCGCAGCGGGCGAAGCATGATCGAAGTGGCCACCTTTCGAACCGACGGCACTTACTCCGACGGCCGTCATCCCGACAGCATCACGTTCACCACCGCCGAAGCCGACGCCCGGCGCCGCGACTTCACCATCAATGGCCTGTTTCTCGACCCGATCGAAAACCGCGTGATCGATCACGTCGGGGGGCAAGACGATCTGCGTGCCAAGGTGCTTCGGGCGATCGGCGATCCACAACATCGATTCGCCGAAGACTACCTGCGCATGCTGCGCGCCGCCCGTTTCGCCGCGCGCTTTGGGTTGACCATCGAGCCGTCGACCGAAGCCGCCATCCGCAAGTATGCGCCCAAGCTGATTGAAATCAGTCCGGAACGTATCGCCGACGAGCTGCGCGCCATGCTCACGCCGGCGTCTCGCACGGTGGCGTGGCGACAGTTGTGGTCGCTGGGGTTGATCGGCCAGATCATGCGTTTTCTCGCCCCGCCGCCGTCTGCGCCTGCGCCGAATGCTGGGGCTTGGCGTGCCGACGAACGGATCGGGCTGTTTGAGCATGTTCGGCCGGATGAAACGGCGTCGTTTCCCCTTTCACTCGCGGTGGCCTCGTTGGCTTTTCTCTGGCAGTGTTCGATATCGCCGCTGCTCGCCATTCTTTCGACCGAAACAGCGGCGCATGTCGCCCGGACGATGCGCAAAGCACTTCGCATCAGCAACGAAGAACAGGATTCGGTGCAAGCGATCTTGCGGCTGTCGAGCGACATCATTCATCAGCCCCGGACGGTTGCGCGGATCAAACGATTCCTAGCCAGCGCCGACGCCTCGGATGCAAAGGCACTGCTCGAAGCAATTCTGCGTGTTCCAGGCCACGACGGGTCGGCGGTTGAACAGGCCCTCGGAGACGTGTCGAAGTTCAGCGGTTCCGACGTTGCCCCGCCGCCGCTGGTGACCGGCGACGATCTGGTGGCCGCAGGATTACAACCCGGTTCGCGGTTCAAGCGCATTCTTGATCGCACTTATGACGAGCAATTGGAAGGCCGCATCGCAACCCGCCAAGAAGCGATGCAGTTTGCGCTGCAGGTGGAGTGATACGGCAAGACGACGCTTAACCGGTGGGGCAGACATTGTTGTCTGTCATCGCTTTCCAAGCGATTCGGGCTGACGGCATGGAATGCCGTGGCAGACAAGAATGTCCGCCCCAGCGGTCGCTTTTACGATCGCACATCGGATTGCGCCTGAACGAATGGATATCACGTCCCCAGTGATTTGATGACGGTCTTCACATCGCCAATGTGCGTGATGCGCAGCCCGAAGTTTTCCCCAACCTTCACCGCGTCGCCTTGGCCGATTGTTTTATTGTTAATGAGCAGTTCGAGCGGTTCGTCGAAGCTCTTGAAGAACTCGATGATCGAGCCATTGCCCAGCCGCATCACTTCTTGCAGGCTCAGGCGGCGTTCGGCGAGTTTTACGATCACTGGGACGCGTAGGCGCATGATGCGGCCCACCTCGACCTGGGTCGTGGCGGCAGGCTTGGGCGGTTCGCTGCGGAGCAGGGGCATGGTGAACGATCCTCCTTGAACGGATCAACCTATGCACGAGTAATAGAGTATCGGCAAGTTGTGCGCGTTGGCAACAGCGGCTGACCAGGCATCAGACTTTCTTGAGCAGCAGGCATGCGTTATGCCCGCCGAAACCGAAGCCGTTGTTGGCGGCGATGCGAACGTTGAGGTCGCGGGCGCGTTTAGGCGTGTAGTCGAGATCGCACTCGGGATCGGGCGTTTCGAGATTGATCGTCGGCGGGATGAGGTTTCGGTGTACGGCCAGGGCGGTAACCACGGTTTCCACCCCGCCGGCGGCACCGAGCAAATGCCCGATGGCGCTCTTGGTCGAACTGATGGCGACTTTCTTTGCATGGGCGCCCAGCGCACTCTTAATGGCCCTTGTTTCGGCGATATCGCCCAGTTGCGTGCTGGTGCCGTGAGCGTTGATGTAATCAATCGCTTCGGCGTTGATCCCGGCATCTTCCATCGCCAGTTTCATCGCCGCTGCGGCGCCGCTGCCGTCCTCGGGTGGGGCGGTGAGGTGGTGGCCGTCGGACGACATGCCGTAGCCGACAAGCTCGGCATAAATCTTCGCGCCGCGTTTCTTGGCGTGCTCATATTCTTCGAGCACGACCACGCCCGCGCCTTCGCCCATCACAAACCCGTCGCGGTCTTTATCCCACGGACGACTTGCGGCCTGCGGGTTTTCGTTACGGGTGGACAGCGCGCGGGCCGCACAGAAGCTGGCCAGCCCTATCTTGCACAAGGCGGCTTCACTGCCTCCGGCGATCATAATATCGGCATGATCGTGCTGAATCAGCCGGCCGGCGTCGCCGATGGCGTTGGCGCCGGTGGCGCAGGCGGTTACCACGGCCGAACTCGGGCCGCGCAGCTTATACATGATTGATACGTTGCCACTGGCGGCGTTGCTCATGAGACGGGGCACGCTGAACGGACTGACACGACTGACGCCCCGGGTGTTGAGGATATCGTGCTGTTCCTGGATGGTTTCGATCCCGCCGATTCCGCTGCCGATAATCACGCCGCAGCGGGCGCGGTCTTCGGTTGCGTAATCAAGTCCTGAATCGCGCACCGCCGAAACCGACGCCGCCACGCCGAACTGCGCGAAGCGGTCGAGGCGCTTGGCTTCGCGCACGTCCACGCCGTAGCCGGTAATTTCGAAGCTGGCGCATTCCCCGCCGAAGCGCACAGGATAGTCGTTTACGTCCCACCGGGTGATGAGCCCGATGCCGCTCTTGCCGGCGCATAGCGCATCCCACAGCGGCTCGACGACTTCGCCGAGAGACGTGACGACACCCAAGCCGGTTATGACTACGCGACGCTTCATGAATCAGTTGCCGGTTGCCTGGTTGTGGTTGCCAATTGCGATTGCTGGCAACTGGCAACCCACAACTGACAACTTACTTCTTATGTTCCTTAATGTAGTCGATCGCCTGGCCGACGGTCTGAATCTTTTCGGCTTCCTCGTCCGGAATCGACAGCTCGAATTCGTCTTCGAATTCCATGACGAGCTCGACGGTGTCCAGTGAGTCGGCGTTCAGATCGTTGATGAAGTGGGTTTCGCGAGTGATCTCGCCTTTATCCACGCCCATCTGTTCGCTCACGATTTCGATGACTTTCGTTTCGATCTCGTCCATAACCTTTCCTAGCTGCATGGGTAACGTTCGCCCGAAACCGCGTCCGGGTTTTGCAAGGTGGGTGACTATATCGGTGCGCGCTTCATTTGCAACGCCACCGGTCGTCTGCCGACACCCGGACGGTTGCAAGTCGTGACGCTACATGGCCATACCGCCGTCGACACAGATGACCTGGCCGGTTACATAACTGGCCGATTCGCTCGCTAGAAACGCGACGAGCGCCGCAATTTCATCAGGCGATCCGAAGCGGCGCAGCGGAATCAGCGCCTTGGCCCCTTCCTTAATCTTCTCATTCAGCACGTCGGTCATCTCGGTGGTGATGAAGCCGGGGGCAACGACGTTGCACGTCACCCCGCGGCCGGCGAGTTCTTTTGCGACCGTCTTACTCAGGCCGATCAGCCCCGCCTTCGACGCCGAGTAGTTCGCCTGCCCAGCATTGCCCACCACGCCGGATACCGACCCAATGTTGACGATGCGCCCGCTTTTGGATCGCATGATGTACCGTCCCGCGGTGCGGCAGGCGACGAACACGCTTTTCAGGTTGACGTTGATGACTGCGTCAAAATCGCTGTCATCCATCTTTAGAAACAGGCCGTCTTTGGTGATGCCGGCGTTGTTGACCAGCACATCGATCCGGCCGTGCGTCTCTGCAATTCGATTGATGTTCTCTTCGACCGCTTTGAAATCACCGATGTCGAACGCCGCACTCTCTGCACTGCCGCCCGCGGCTTGGATGGCCTGGACGACGGCGGCGAGCTTGTCGGCCGATCGTGCGCACACGACAACATGTGCCCCGTGTGTGGCGAGCTGCTTGGCGATCGCCTCTCCTATGCCGCGTGACGCGCCAGTGACGATGGCTACTCGTTTTTCGGTCATCCTGTTCCTTTCACACTTCCACAAGCCGGGCACTTTAGCCCCGGATGGCTATGGCGCGGTAATCGTTACGGCGCGTTGATCGATTCGGCGCTTGAATAATTATCAACAGCAATGCGGCGATTGATCTTCTTCAACAACCCCGTCAGCACGCGCCCCGGCCCGAGTTCGATAAACCGCACTTCACCCGAAGCGAAAAGCGTCTGCATCGTCTGTTCCCACTTCACGGGCTTGACGACTTGATCGACAAGCAATTTCACAATCGAAGCCGCATCGGTGTGCGGGTGCGCAGTCACGTTCGAATAAACCGTCTGCCGCGGCGATGAAATTCTGGCCGTCGCCAATTCGGCCTGCATTTTGTCGGCACCGTTTTGCATCAACGGGGAATGAAACGCGCCGGCGACAACAAGCGGTATGGCTTTGAAACCGGCGGCGCCCGCGGCAGTCGCGAAACGCTCGCAGGCAGTCTTGGTCCCGCTGACGACGATCTGGCCCGGCGCGTTATAATTCGCGGGAACCAATACTTCGCCCGCGGCGTTTTCGGCGCACAGCTTTTCGACCGCCGCCTGATCAGCCCCGAGCACCGCCACCATGCCGCTTGGGGTGGCAATAGCGGCTTCCTGCATATATTTCCCTCGCGCCGCGACGAGTTTAAGGCCGTCTTCAAATGAAAACGCCCCGCCGAGATGCAACGCGGTGTATTCGCCAAGACTCAAGCCGGCATACGCGGCCACTTGCTCGGGGTGGATCAGCCCCGCCTCTTTCGCTGCGGCGAAGCAGGCGATGCTGGTGACGTAAATGGCCGGCTGGCTGATGTCCGTCTGGTTGAGCCGTTCGTCCGGCCCGTTGAAGCACAGGTCGGCCAAATCAAAGCCGAGCACGGCACTTGCCTTATCATAAACCGCCCTGGCGACGGCGAACTTCTCGGCGACGTCATTGCCCATGCCGACGTGCTGGGAACCCTGGCCGGGACAGAGAATGTAAGTTCGAACGCTCATTTTTGTTTCTTCAATTTTCCTGTTAGGAGCGGCTAACGATTAACGATTGACGATTAAGAATTCAAGTGACCGATCGAAACCGAATCCCCTAATCGTCAATCGTTACCACGCAACTGCCCGCAACGCCTCTACATGCGAATAACCGCATTCGCCCAAGTCAGCCCCGCGCCAAACGCCACCATCAGCGCTACGTCGCCCTTCTTGAGCTTGCCCAGCCGCACGGCCTCATCGAGCGCGATCGGAATCGATGCCGCCGACGTATTGCCGTATTTCTCAATATTGATGTACGCCTTCTCGCGGGGCAATCCGAGGCGTTCCATCGCGCTGTCGATGATTCGCAAATTCACCTGGTGCGGCACGATGAGCTTGATGTCGTCAATCGTCAGACCTGTTTTTTCCAGCGCGTCATCAATCAGTTCATTAAACCGCGAGACCGCGAACTTAAATATTTCCCGCCCACGGATGCGCATGAAGTGCTGGCGGCTGGCGATCATCTCCGGGGTGATCGGCTGGCGGGCGCCCGGCAGCGTGTAAAGATATTCCCAGCCGTGCCCGTCGGCGTGAATGCTGCTGTGGAGCAGGCCGCGGTTGGGTTCCTGCGACCGGGACAAAATCACCGCCCCGCCGCCATCGCCGAACAGGATGCAACTGCTGCGATCCTGATAATCGACGACGCGTGTGAGCGTTTCGGCGCCAATCACCAGAATGTTTTTGTAGCGACCCGATTCAATGAACGCGCCGGCCGTATGCATCCCGTACAGAAATCCGCTGCAGGCGGCCGATATGTCGAACGCCGGCGTCCGGTCAAGCCCCAGCGCCGCGCCCACGAGACATGCTGTTGAAGGCATCGATAGCTCTGGCGTGACCGTCGCGCACAAAATCAAATCAAGATGTTTGGGTTCCAGCCCGGCGGCCTTGAGCGCCATGGTGGCGGCCTTGCTGGCGAAGGTCAGCGTCGATTCCCCCGGCCCGGCAATGCGGCGCTCTTTGATGCCGGTGCGCTGGACGATCCACTCATCATTGGTGTCCACCATTTTCGAAAGGTCCGCGTTGGTGAGACGCTTTTCCGGCAGGCACGACCCGGTTCCGGCGATGATGGCGGAGTATTGGTTCATATTGGATTTTGGATTTTCGATTTTTGATTTGGTTGGCGTTTTTCGCCCCGCTAAATCGAAAATCGAAAATGAGATCACTCGTCGGTCACCTGAATGCTTTGGGCGATCCGTGCGGTAATTTTCGCGTTCACGCCGCTGTTCACCAGTTGCTTTGCGACGCGAATCGCGTTTTTAATGGCCTTGGCTTCGCTGCGCCCGTGGCAGATCATGCAAATGCCTCCGACGCCCAGAAGCGGGGCGCCGCCGTGCTCCTGCCAGTCGTGGCGGGCCCAGATTCGTTTGGCAACGCCCTTAAACTTCTCAAACACCTCCGCCGACTCCTGCTCCATTTCTGCGGCCATGGTCTGGAAGATGCCTTCGCTGAGGCCTTCGGTGAACTTCAACAGAATGTTGCCGACGAAGCCGTCGCACACAATCACATCGCAGGTGCCCTTAAAGACGTCTTTGCCTTCAATATTGCCGATGAAATTGATCAGCGGCTCGTCGCGCAAAAGCTTTCGGGCTTCCTTAACGGTGCCGGTGCCCTTGGCATCTTCTTCGCCGATGCTCAGCAGTGCCACTCGCGGGGTTTCGATGTTGAACAGGTCGTGCGAGTACGCGCTGGCCATCAGCGCAAACTGTTGCAGGTATTTGGGCTTGGCGATGACTTGCGCGCCCACGTCGCAAACGACGACAGGCCCATGAAACGTCGGCAACACCACGGCAATGCCCGGCCGAGCGACGCCCGGAAGCAAACGCATTCGAAGCTGCGACGCCGCCACGCACGCGCCGGTGTTTCCGGCAGAAATAACGGCATCGGCCTCCCCTTTGGAGACCATTCTGCACATCACGGCAATCGAGCTATCGGGTTTGGCGCGAATCGATTCGACCGGGGAATCATCCATCTCGATGATCTGCGTCGTCGCGACAACGTTGTAATGCTTTAATTTGTTGGCGGGCACCGGGTTGGTAGATAGCGCGTCGTTGATGATCGCGCCGTCGCCGACGAGGTGAACCATGTCGTCGCCGGACAAAAGCTCCGCCGCCTGCCAGCATCCTTTGAGGATCTCGCCAGGCGCACGATCGCCGCCCATCACGTCGACCGCAACTCGCACCGTCAGCCTCCCGTGGCCCTGCCTAAACTGTTAGCTTTGCTTCTCTTCAACCGCCAGCGCCAAACCCGGATTGACAAACCCGCAATTGCCGCAGGCGGCATGCGGAAGTTTGGCGTTGCCGCATTGTGGGCAACGCACATACTGGATCGGCGTTAACGCGTGATGCGCGCGGCGTTTTCGCTTGCGCATCTTGCTGATTTTCTGGACCGGCTGCATGACTAACTCCTTGAGCCGACTGTGCTTAGCAGCCGCCCACCGGATAAGCGCCGGCGGGATAAAATGCGGCGGCGGGATGCAACCCGCCGCCAAAGCGAGCCGCATACCGTAGCAATCGCGATAGTAGTGTCAAGTTTCCCTGGTAACCGTTCAATACGCATCCAACGGATTCACATTAAACAAGCGGCGAGCGTCAGCGACCCGATTCCCGCAGCAATACGACCGGTCGCTAAAGTTTTCGGCTCGCGATTCTCTTTGTAGCGACGCCCGTCCCGGCAGTAGTGTCCGGTATCTTACGCAGATTTTGGGTTGGTGTCTGGCTTGGATCGGTGGATTTGCCAGATCAGCGGGTGGGGGTCGTCAGCAGTGATTATTTGTGCGCAGGCAGCGGCGCAGAGAGAGTCGACAAAACAATTCCTCCCGATGGATTACGTCTTCTTTTTTTCACGGCGTAATCTGGCGTTTTCCTTTTCACGCCGGCGTCGCTCGATCCACGGCATCATCTTTTCAAGCGTGGAATGTCCCTGGCTGATCTGGCCCAACGCCACGAGCATGTATAAATCGGGCTTGTTTCCGGTGGAGATGTACATCAGCAGCATTCCGATGACCGCCACGTAAAACTGCAGCGTGACAGCGTTGCGGCTGTGGCCCACCAGATGGCCCATGCGGCAATAAACCTTGAGCCAGCGGAAGAACAACTCGATTTGCCAGCGCATTTTGTAGATCGCGCCGATCTGCTGCGCTTCGGGCTCCAGCAGCGTGGTAAACAGAATCACCTGTTCACAACCCGGGCGGCGGATGACGATGCGACGCAGGGTTTGTGTCGGCGGCTGGCGGTCGATGTTGCGGCAGGTGGCAGGAATGATGCCGGTCTCGTCGCTCACAACGCCGTGCTCTTGGTCGGATGGGTTCAAGGCCCGGCTCGTCTGGACGGTAAAGCCCGGCGCGTCTTCCCGGCCGCGTACGCCGAAGTCGCTTTTTCGATCAATAATCGCCCGCAAAAACGCAAAATGGACGTAATTGCGGTCGATCACGTAGATTTTGCCTTCGGCGACCTGTTCGATCATCGCCTTGGATTCAGAGCCTTGCTCGACCCCCGCCACGTCGAATGATTCGACATCCTGGTCGTGGATCGATAACGACAAATCCAGCCGCACCCGCGCACCCATCCGGCCGTCGGTCCGGCGTTGATGGATCGCCCACGCCACCGAAGAAGCGACGGTGAACATCCAACCGTCCATCGCCACCACACGCTTGACGATCGTGCCTAAGTCTGAATCGATCTTCTCCAGATCGGGCAAACGCTTTTTCAGCTCCGCCACAATCGGCCGCAACAGATGCGGATCAAACAATGCCGCCGCATCGGAAAACGTACTTTTGCGTAGCGAAGCTTCACTGAACGTTTGCTCGAAACGCGAGTCACACTCCAGAGCCTCGATCGTCCGCAACGATCGCAGAACCGGATTGAAAAACGCCAGCAGATAAGCCACCAGCACCGAATCCATGTGCAGCAGACGATTGCCATGATCGTACGCTCGATGCAACCGTGAAAGTGAAGCGGCGATGACCTCAAAACCCGGAATCTGAGAGAGCTCCGCCGGCAATTCGACAGTCGGCGGTCACGGCAAGTCACGCTTCACTGCCAAATTAGAACAAAAAACAACCCGTCGCGCAAGTTAGGACTTTGTTAATTTATCGGAAAGAAATTCCGGACACTACTGCCGGGATGGCCGCCGCTACAATAGAGTGAAAAACGCTCTAATGCGGCCCTGGTTGACGGATATCGATGACGCGCATGTCGGCGGCGCGGGCGGCCTGCACTCCTAAGTCGGCGTCTTCGAATACCAGGCACAGCGCCGGCGGCACGCCGAGTCGGCGCGCCGACTCAATGAAGATGTCGGGCGCGGGTTTGCCGTGCAAGACATCGTCCGCCGTCACGATCGCCTGAAACTGTTCCAGCAAATTCACCGCGGCCAATGTTCGCGTAACGATCGCGCGCGTGCCGCCGGTGGCGACGGCCATTGGAAGCTTGCCCGCGTACTGCTTCACGACATCGGTCACAGGCTCGATCGGACGCACTTTGTCGATGAGTTCAAGATACTTTTTCTCCTTCAATTCCGCCGCCTCCGCCACAGGCACACTCCAACCGTGGCGTTCGTTAAGAAGCTCGATGATCCGATCGGTGGGAATGCCGGCAAATTCCCAGAACAGGGCTTCAGGAAACTCCGCCCCGTGATGCTGCATGGCGGCTTCCCACGCCTGATAATGCAGCGGCATGGTGTCGGCCAGCGTTCCGTCGCAATCAAAAATAAGCCCGCGAATATCGGCGGGAATGTCGAACTTCATGGGTTCAATATCGGCGCGTGCGGACCGAATGGAAGAGGATCGTTGGCCGCAGATGAACGCGGATGGACGCGGATGAGAGGGAGGCGAAGTCGCGGAATTGAGTGTGATTCAGATTTTGCGAGGGTTTCAGTAATGTTCGGCCCTTTACCAACCTATATAAATGCCAACCCACAACCGACAACCTACAATCTACAACTCACCGATCACAATCTCGCCTTGAGCCGCATCATCAACTACCATCACCGCCATCATGGACGAACCCGTTGCAGCCCAATCCGCATTGCCCGCTCCTCCGCCGGAGCACACCAACATCAAGGAAACGATCGAGTCGATTCTGGTGGCGTTTATTCTCGCGTTCATGTTCCGTGCGTTCATTGTCGAAGCATTCGTGATCCCGACCGGCTCAATGGCCCCGACACTGCTCGGCGCGCACATGCGATACCGCTGTGAAGATTGCGGCTACGACTTTGAGGTGAACTACCAATCGCAGGAAGCCGACGGCGACGACGTGGCCATTCCCCCCACCGCCCGCCTGAATCGTCCTGTGCTGGATCGGAATTCGAATCGACAAACCGTCGACAAGACGTTCCGCGTGCACTGTCCCAATTGCGGCTATCGCATTCCTCGCTTCAACCCGATCGACGCGAGCAACGTCGCCACGAATCCGCCGGTGTATTATGGCGATCGCATTCTGGTGTTGAAGTACCTGTATCTTTTGCAGCAGCCGCATCGTTGGGACGTGGTGGTATTCAAATCCCCCGCCGACCCGGAGCGGCATGATTACACGCAGAATTACATCAAGCGGTTGATCGGCAAGCCGGGTGAATCGATCCTGGTTCTCGACGGCGATATCTACGTTGCGCCGAAGGGCAAAGAAAGCAAGCTGGAAGAATTCGTCGTCCAAACCAAACCTCGTTGGGCACAGGAAGCGCTTTGGCGGGTCGTGTTCGACAACGACTTTCAGCCGCGCAGTAAGCCGCGGATTGTTACGAATGTTCTGAATCAACCCGTGCGCAACGATCCACCGTTCGTCCAGCCGTGGCAAGCGCAGCCGGAGCAGATGGGGTGGGATTTGACCGGGAAACGATTCTTCAAGTTTAACAACCCCGCCGGTGCCGCGACGTTGAATTTCACCGCCGAAGCCAACCCGATGCCCGGCACTCCCTTCGCGCCTGCGTTGACCGATTGGCTCGCCTACGACGTGACGCTCAACCAGAGCATTCAATCCGGCGGCCAACCCGCGCCACCGGATATGTATGACCTGGGCGGATACATCGCCGATAACAATGTTTCCGATGTGAAGCTGGCAATGTACTACACACGCCAATCGGGCGATGGCGCGTTAAAGGTCAACCTCGCCGTGCGGCCCGGCACCGATGTTGAGCGAACGTTTGTTGCTCAACTCGACCCCACCAAGGCAACGCTGCTGATGCGCGATCGCAGCGGCGCTGAAACGATCATCGGCGCGGCAACAATTGCAGAGTCGGTCGGACGTCCGATCAAAGTCGAATTGATTCACGCCGACTATCAGGTGACGCTGCGCGTGGGCGAGCGCGATCTCATCGTCACCGCGCCGAATCAATACGCACCCGATCTGGCGTTTCTCGTGAACGCCTATAACGCTCGCGAGAAGCTTCCAAAACCGAAGATCAGCCTCACCGCCGAGAACCAGCAGGCGGAGATCAGGCATTTGAGCCTGTGGCGCGACGTGTATTACACCAACCGCGAGCGCGGCACCGGTGACACCATTGCCTCGCCGCCCAACGCGGGCGCCGCCCTCGACTGGGCGTCGCCGGAAAACTTTCCGCAGCGGGTGATGCACCTCGGGCCGGATGAATACTTCACGTGCGGCGACAACTCGCTCATGAGCAGCGACGGGCGCTACTGGCGCCAGCCGATCAACCTGCCCGGCGAAGACCTCGTCGCCGACGCCGGCCGAGTGCCCGGTCGCTTTCTGCTCGGCAAAGCCTTTTTCGTCTACTGGCCGGCGGGCTACAAACCCGTCCCCGGCGAATCGGTGCCGGCAATCGTGCCTAATTTTGGGCGGATGCGGTTCATTCACTAACCGTTATCGGTCCCAAGCTCTCGCCAGCGCTTCATTCGTTGCTCGATCGCGCCGATGTCGATCGAGCAGCCATGAAACATGCGATTACTATCTTGTCGTTACTTTCGTCCTCGGTCGCGTTTGCTTCTGCGCCTTCGCATCATGCCGAGCCTCACCAATCACCGGTCGTGAAGCATGTTGAAAGTGCCACGAAGCCGCAAGCGGCGCACGATGCACATGATGAAAAGCCGGGCGCCGATGCAACGCATGAACAGCCAAAGATGAACCTTGAACCGCGCGAGGCGCTGGCGCGGCTGCTCGATGGCAACGACCGCTACCGCTACGGCGAGTCGAAGTTTCCCCGCTTCGATCAGGCGCGGCGCAGCGAAACATTCGCAAACGGCCAAAAACCCTTCGCGGCGATTCTGGCCTGCGCCGATTCTCGTTCGCCGGTTGAAGCGATTTTTGACCAAGGCGTAGGCGATCTGTTCGTCATCCGCGTCGCGGGCAATGTCGCCGACAGCGATGAAATCGGCACGATCGAATACGGCGTGGGCCATCTCGGAACGGGCCTCATCGTCGTGCTCGGCCACACCAAGTGCGGCGCGGTGACGGCGGTGGCCGATGGCGCCGAGATGCACGGGCACATCGCCAGGCTCGTCGATAACATCATCCCCGCCGTTCATGCCGTGAAAGAGCGCGACCCTGAAGCACGCGGCGCACGTCTCATTCGGCTTTCGATCCGTGCCAACGTGCAGCAGTCGATGCACGACCTGCTGCGCAGAAGTGAAGCGATCGCGGCGGCGGTGAACAGCGGCAACGTGCAGGTCGTCGGCGGCGTGTACGATCTGCAAACGGGCGCGATCGAATGGCTGGGCGAACACCCCCGGCAAGCCGACATCCTCGCCGCCGGCGTCGATGAATCCTCCGTTGAATCCTCGCATGATTCTCATGGCGACCTAACGCACGATGTCGCCGGTTCGCACGCGAAACCCGTCAAGAAGATCAATCCACACGCTGCTCCGCCGGACAAACACCAGCCCCAAGACTCCCACGACGGTGGCGCCCGCGACGAAAAGAAACCCGCCCAAGGCAAACGCCCCAGCGCCGCCGCCAAGCCGAAATCAGAAAATTGGCTGGCCTTGGGCGGCCTGCTCGGCGTCTCGGCGGCGGGAAGCTTTGGGGCGATTCATTTTCTATACGGCAGAAAGTAAATTCCGTCGTTGCGGCTTGCCGTGTTGTTCGACTCCCATTTGATAAGCGCGCCAGCGGGTGCCACTACTTGACTCTTAGGTCAAGTAGTGTGTTGATTGCATTGTTTGCCACTTGACGCACTCCAACGTCGGACGACTTGGCCTGAGAGCCAAGGTCGTGGCACCCTTCAATTTGCCTCTTCGTTATCAACGCGCTTCGTGGTTGAACATGCTGGTAATGCGGTCTTGTTTAGTGGAAACGCCAATCCGTCGCCGTTGACCCCGGCGCGCTCAAGGGGTAGTTTCCCCCGTCTTTACCGACATCACCTCGGCCAAGACGGCGGAACGACTATGAGCAAGGCGACAGCAAGCAGCGTCTCACCCCATCTGCAGGTTCGTCACGCCAGTGTTCGGGCGGCGCTCGTCGCCAACAAGGTCGACGCGATTCTTCTCACCGCGCCGGCTGATTTGGGTTATGTCACCGGCGTTTCTTGGGAAGATTGCACCGGCCTGCTCACCGCTGACGCGCTATCGATCATCACCGATTCTCGTTACGAAGAAGAAATCGCCATCAAGTGCCCCTGGCTGCGCGTGCTGATCTTTAAAGGGAAGCAGACGATGGCCGATTTGGTCGTCGATGCGCTCTTCAAATCCAGGGCCGCTCGAGTCGGCTTCGAACAGAGCCAGATCACTCACGGCATGGTGCTTTCGCTGGGGAAGAAAATAAGGGAAAAGAAGACGAAGGGCGTCCGCCCGGCGCTCAAGCCGCTGTCGGGCGTCATGGTGAACATCCGCAAGATCAAGGATGCGGCGGAGATCGATATTATCCGCCGGGCGGTGGTGGTGGCGCAGGACGCATACCGAGTCGTTCGCCGCACGCTTCGCGTGGGCATGACTGAAAGCGAAATCGCTGGGCTAATGGAATTTGAGATGCGTAAACGCGGCGCGAGTAAGGGGAGCTTCGATACGAACGTATCGGCCGGTTCAAACAGTTCTCTGCCGCACTATCGCCCCGCAAATGTTAAGGTAGCCCCGAATTCTGCGTTGTTGTTCGACTGGGGCGCGATGGTTGACGGTTATTGCAGCGATCTCACCCGCACGCACACCGTCGGACGACCTCCGGCAAAAATTCGTGAAATTTATAAAATCGTGCTCGACGCCCAACTCGCCGCCATTGCCGCCATTCGACCGGGCGTATCCACGCGCAAGGTCGATAGGGTTGCGCGAGACATCATCACTAAAGCCGGGTATGGTAAGCAGTTCGGACACGGGCTGGGTCACGGCATTGGCTTGGCGATTCATGAACTGCCGCGCTTAAGTAAAATCGCTGCCGCCGAATCGCTGCTGCCGGGCATGGTTGTCACGGTAGAGCCGGGAGTTTACCTTCCCGGCGTGGGTGGGGTGAGAATAGAGGACGATGTGCTCGTGACCGAATCGGGTTGCGAGGTGCTTTCGTCATTAGATAAGTCCTTTGAGGGCTGCCACATTGAGTAAGAACAAACCGAATAAGAAAAAGCCAGCCCCCGCCAAAGCTCCGCCCGCTGGTGCAGGGCCGATGAACATCGACCTTCTGCAGCAGATCACCGCGCTGATGAAAGACAACGACCTGAACACCGTCGACGTGCGCGACGGCGAACGGCGCATCGTCCTGAAACGAGGCGCGGTGTATGTCGAAAGCGCGCCAAGCTACGCCCCTTCCGCCCCCCACGCCGGGGCAGAGCGCAGCGCCGCCCCGGCTGTGAGCGCCACAACTACGTCAGTCGACGACGACAAAGACCTGACGGCAATCAAAAGCCCCATGGTCGGCACGTTCTATTCCTCACCCAGCCCCGACGCGAAGGTTTTCATCAACGTCGGCTCGGTCGTCAATGCCGACACCGACGTGTGCATTATCGAAGCGATGAAAGTCTTCAACAACATCAAAGCCGAAACCAGCGGCGTGATCGCCAAGATTCTGGTCAATAACGGACAAACCGTAGAATTCGGCCAGCCGCTTTTCCTGGTAAGGCCCGCGTGATGTGGGTTGTGTATCGTGCGTTGTTGGTCGGGCGTTGTGAGGAACCGGCCATCGCGCGTCGAATTCCAACCCAACCTACAACCCACAACCTGCGACCCACAACCTCCAACCCACATGTTCCAAAAAATCCTCATCGCCAACCGCGGAGAAATTGCTCTGCGCATCATTCGTGCCTGTCGTGAAATGGGCATCAAGACCGTCGTCGTCTACTCGACCGCCGACAAGAATGCCGCGTACCTCAAGCTTGCCGACCAAGCCATCTGCATCGGCGAAGCGTCGCCGGCCGAGAGCTATCTTAACATCCCGCGCATTATCTCCGCCGCCGAAATCTCGGATGTCGAGGCCATTCATCCCGGCTACGGCTTTCTGAGTGAGAAGCACCACTTCGCCGAGATTTGCCGAAGCTGCAAGATCGAGTTCATCGGCCCGCCGGTGGATGCGATGCTGGCGCTGGGCGACAAAGTGCGGTGTAAAAAACTCGCGAAAAAGGCCAAAGTGCCCACCATTCCCGGTAGCGATGGCGCGGTGGAAGACGAAAAGGAAGCCGTCGAAATCGCAAGCAAAATCGGCTACCCCGTCATCATCAAAGCCAGCGCGGGCGGCGGCGGGCGCGGAATGCGCGTCGCTCACAATGAAATGACCTTGCGCGCCGGCCTCAAACAAGCCCGTGCCGAGGCCGAGAACGCCTTCAAAGACTCGACTGTCTACCTCGAAAAATATGTGGAGTTCGGCCGCCATGTTGAAGTGCAGGTGATCGCCGATCAGCACGGCAATGTTTGCCACCTGTGGGAACGCGATTGCTCCATGCAGCGGCGCCACCAGAAGCTGGTGGAAGAATCGCCGTCGCCGGTGCTCAAGCAAAGCGTTCGTGAAGACCTTTGCGCCGCCGCCGTGCGATTGGTGAAGGAAGCCAAATACTTCAACGCCGGCACGGTTGAATTTCTTGTCGACAAAGACCAGAAGTTTTACATCCTGGAAGTGAACGCGCGCATTCAGGTCGAGCATCCGGTCACGGAATGCGTTACCGGAATCGATCTCATCAAAGAACAAATCCGCGTCGCCAGCGGCGAACCCCTTAGTTTCAGGCAGAAGGAAGTCGAGCAGCGCGGCCACGCCATCGAGTGCCGCATAAACGCCGAGGACCCGGCCAGAAACTTCGCGCCGTTCCCCGGCCTGATCGAAGAATACCGCCCCCCCGGCGGCCCGGGCGTGCGGCTCGACAGCCACGTTTACGCCGGCTACCGCATTCCGCCGAACTACGACAGCATGATCGGCAAACTGATCGTCCACCGCCCCACCCGCGAACAGGCCATCGCCACCATGAAGCGCGCATTAGGCGAGTTTCATATCAGCCCCATCCGCACGACAATCCCTTTTCACCTGCAGATCATGGACAATGAGCACTTCCGCCGTGGCGAGGTGGATACCGGCTTTGTCGAACGCGTGATGCTGCCGAGGTAGCCCGCGAAAACGCCGCCCCGTCGCGTTGACACCCCGCCGCCGGCTCATAAAATGCCTGACCCTGTTAAGAACCGAAGTTGGTTCAAAACCGGGCTCGTAGCTCAGTTGGTTAGAGCGCGTCCCTGATAAGGACGAGGTCGGCAGTTCGAATCTGCCCGGGCCCACTTTGGAAAGGATTTGCACTCGCCGGGGCGGACTCACGTTGATACCATCATTCGCATGAACAAGGCGTTTTTCACCACCGCCGCGTGTGCGTTGCTTCTGCTGGTCGGCTGCAGCGATGACGCGCCCTCCGCCGTCGCACCACCAACTAACCAGGCCTCGCCCGCTGCCGCGCCGCCGGTTGTGGTTGTGCCCGACATCAAGCCGCAGTACACGCTCGAAATCATCGCCAGCGAAAACGCTCCGAAAAAGTACACGGTGAAGTGGACCGCCCAGGTCAACACCGGCGGGTGGACGATGAAGACCGATCAGGTGCTGGTTGAAGACATGATGGGCAAGTTGACCGCCCGCATCTACGCCATCCTCGAAAAGCCCGCCGCCGGGGAGATGGTTACGCAGGCCGTCGAAACGCTGACCGGCGAGTACGACGCGGGTGAGAAAACGATTGAACAGGCGGAGCTGTCGATTAAAACGAACGTGCGCGGGGTGAAATCGGATTTTCCCGCGCTGTACAGTGTGGTGAAGACAACCGGCGGATAGCCGTCATCCCGACGAAAATTCTGGCAGCACTGGAAGCCATTCTGCATGCTACCGCGGTGTCCTGTAGCGCGCTGGCAATCGTCTTGATTCAGACGATGGCTTCGAACGCCCGGTGGGTGAAATGTACTAGGTTCGGGCGTCGAGGCGGCGGAGTTCGAGGGGTTCGACGAGTCGGATCAACATCGTCAATCATCGGCTGCACCACCGCCCGTGGGCGGGGCGGCCCCTGTATTGGCAAAATGAACGCCGGTGAACATGGCGACGCGATTCGCTGACGTCAATACCCGCAACACCTTCGCGTCGAAGCGCGACAGCAAAGCCGCCGGTGCCAGTAGCCACGGGCGGCAAATGCTACATCGAAGTGCGGCGCGTCAATCAAGCAAGTGCGCCGATTTTCATTTGCCCGGCAACCCTGCGGATGTACGGCAGGTCGCGGAGCGGATTCAGTCCAGCCTCGGCCTGACCTTGATTTTCGACAGGCACATTGGTCACACCGGTGTTGGTGCTCGAAGCCACCGTTCCGATCTGAGACTGCAGATTCGCCACCGGCTTCTGGTTAATCGCCTGTGCCGCGGCAATGCCCGATGTAACTTCCGCGAAGACGGTAAAGCCGCCGTCGCTACGCTGCGGGCTGTCAAGGAAGCTGTTGTCGGCGAGGTTGATGAAGAACTGATTCGTTGCATCGTCTGGGCCGCCCTTGGCGAACGAAAGTGTGCCGATGGTATTACTCAAAGCACCGGGCAAATCGTTCTCATCTAGAATTGCTGCAAACCGAGTCGTGGCAATGATATCGCCGGCCTCCTGACCGTCACCTGTAATTTGTAGCGATCCACCTTGGATGACGAACGGAGCGGGATTGTTCTCGCTACGCGTGAAGAACACGTTGTCGTAGCGACCGCTGTTGGCGTAGTCGAGAAAGTTTTGCGCATGCGTTGGAGTGAGATCGCCGCGCATGCGAAGGATAATCGTTCCCTCAGTGGTCGCCACGCGAACCCGTGGCGTGCTGCTGCGATCCCGCCGCGCCACGAAGTTGAAGTTGCCGCCTTGCGTGCCGTTGCCGGTCGGCAGGGTGCCGAGGAACTCGCCGTCCAGCCGCCGGTTATCGCCTGAGGTGATGAGGGTGCTTTCCAGGCGCACGCGATACGTCGCGTTCGATTCGGTGTTGCCGCGCACGGTCACTCGGTTGTTGCTGGCGTTGAAGCTCACCGAGATATCGGTTTTGCGGATGTCGTCGGCGGTGCCGATCGTGCCGTCGGCGCCGGCGGTGAAGAATCGCACACTGTTCTTGTTTACACCGCGCAGAAACCGGCTGGCGGTGATCTGCACCTCGCCGCGGTTGTCGGCGATCACGTTGGTAATGATCGGGGCGGCGGCGAGCATCTGGCGGTTTTCCAGGCCTTCCACAAACTGGCGGGCGGCGACGGGACGGGTTGTCTTTTGACGATTGAGTAAACGACTGAACATGGAGCGTTCTCCTGCGGTGTAATTGGTTTCACAGTTCCCCGCGCGACCGGACGCCGGGGGAGAAATTGTGACCGATTTCAGACGGTTTGTCACCCTTTATGGTGTCAGTCATAAAGAGCCCCCTAAGCCCGATTTGTTTCAGACCTTGTCATATAAAAGGCGCTTTCGCCTCCAAGCCGGGTTGTGAGCCGATGCGAACGCCCGGATTAGAGGGAATTTGGGTCATACACCGAACCATCCGGGCGTTCGCTTGAAGCTCACAACCCGGCTTGGGCATCATCCTCTTGATCCCATTGCCTTGATAATCGACTGCAAATCGTCATCCACCTGGATCGGCTGGTTGGCAATTTTGCCCGTTGGCGTCGAGCGCGGGGCGACGTCCTGCACGCTCTTCATATCCACCCCGGTGTGGTACATCACCGTGGCGTTGGGGTCTTTGAGCTCGTGGCCGGTGAGGATGCAGACCACCTCGTCATCGCGGCCAACGATGCCCTCTTCCTGCAATTTACGCAGCCCGGCCACGCTGGCGGCGCTGGCGGGCTCGCAGCCGAAGCCGTAGCGGGCGACCAGGGCGCGGTGTTCGAGGATTTCGTCGTCGGTTACTTCGCGCACCACGCCGTTCATAAAATCCAGCGCCCGCAGCGCCTTGGGAAGGTTCACCGGCCGGCTGATTTCGATTGCGCTGGCGACCGTGTGCGGGTAATAGTTCGATTCATCCATGGCGGCGTAAAGCTTGCCGATTTTGCTGCAGTCCACGTTGCCGTTGTCCCACCGCAGGTTCTGGCGGCTGAAAAGTTCACTCAGCGTGTTAGCACCCGAAGCATTGATGACCGCCAGGCGCGGCACTTTTTTGATCAGTCCGAGTTCTTTCAGTTCCATGAACGCCTTTCCGAACGCCGAGCAGTTGCCGAGGTTGCCGCCGGGGACGATCACCCAATCGGGCGGGTTCCAGTTGCGCGCTTCGAGGATGCGAAACATGATTGATTTTTGCCCTTCCAGCCGGAAGGGGTTCACGCTGTTCATGAGATAGATGCCCATCTTCGGATCGTCGGCAATCTCTTTCACCCGGCGCAGGCACGCATCAAAATCTCCGCTGATCTGCAGCGTGAGCGCGCCATAGTCGAGCGCTTGACTCAGCTTGCCAAAGCTGATTTTACCGGTCCCGATGAAGACCACGCCGATCATTTCGTTCAGGCCCGCGTACATCGCAAGGCTGGCCGAGGTGTTGCCGGTGCTGGCGCACGCGACACGGTTGGCCCCGACAATCCGCGCGTGCGTGAACGCAGCGGTCATGCCGTTGTCTTTGAAGCTGCCGGACGGATTCAGCCCCTCATATTGCAGCAGCAGCCGGCCGGGGTTCATGTTCATCTGCCGGGCGAGCAGGTCGGCCTGTTGAAGGACGGTTCGCCCTTCGCCGATGGTGACGATCTCGTCTTCATGGCGGAAGAATGGCATCAGCTCACGAAAGCGCCACACGCCCGAAAAATCGAGCCGCCCGCTTCCGCCGGCGCCTTTGGTGCTCCATCGGTGCTCGAAGAATTCCATCGATTTGGGTACCGGCAGGCGGTCCCAGTCGTAAGCGATATCAAGCAGTGCGTGGCATTTGCTGCAACTGGTGCGCACTTCGTCAATCGAATAAGTAGCTTTGCAGGCGGGGTTGGTGCAGAGTTGGTGGGCGCGATCGGTCATGAGATTGTGGAAGTTATGGCAGGCGTCGGCGGGCGTCAAAGCTAAAGATTTCGGATTGCGGATTGAATCGCCGGTACAACACTCGATATCCGTCAATCGCAATCCAAAATGAGCCTTCTGACAAACCGACATTCAACCGCGAAGCTCACGAAGAAAACGAAGCAATACTCAAGGCGACAGCATTTTTTCTTCGTGCTCTTCGCGAGCTTCGTGGTTAACTAAAACTCCAAAATCGCGAGTCCGCGTTCCGCACCCAACAAGACCGCGCGTACAATCCCCCGCATGGCCAAACGCAGCCACACTAACCGACAGCGCGCCGTCCGGCTCGTCGCAGCGTCGGTGGGGTTTCTCATCGGGGCGACGCTTATCATCGTGTTTGTCATACGCGGTTACCTCCAACCCGCCTATGAAGCGTGGAGCAAGGCCGATCCGCAGCAGCGATCGCTCCTCTCGGCCTCAAGCACGCTGCTGATGGCGGTCGTGCTCGTTTTGCTGCTGTTGCTGCTGATCGCCGCGTTCGGCGTGCGACGGTTTTTTCACTTCGGGCAACATTCGATGCATCGGTCGAAGACGCCTTATATCGACGCCTGGTCCGAATCCGCCCGCAGAATGAAGACCCCCGCCGGCAGCAACGGCGACGATACCCGTGCGGATGGCGATCGCGACAATTCTTAATTGGATTACCCCCGCGCGACGCCCCTATCATGCAGGGATGAATCACCCGAACGCCGCTCCCAAAATCGCCACTGTCGGACAACTGAAAGCCACTGCTTACAAGCCGTGCAGCGTCAAGGACGAACTGCGCCGCAACGTGATCGCCAAGCTTCGCGCCGGCGATGAACTGTTCCCCGGCATCGTGGGCTACCGCGATACGGTCATTCCGCAGATCGTCAACGCGATCCTGAGCAAGCACGACATTCTCTTTCTCGGCCTGCGCGGCCAGGCCAAAACTCGCATCCTGCGCCTTCTTCCACTGCTGCTGGACGAGTGGATGCCCGTGCTTACCGACTTGGAAATCAACGATGACCCGATCAGCCCCGGCACGCGTACCGGCAAGCGTTTGATTGAAGAGCAAGGCGACGCCGCAAAAGTGGAATGGGTGCATCGGGACGACCGCTACCACGAAAAGCTGGCCACGCCGGACGTGACGATCGCCGACTTAATTGGCGAAGTGGACCTGGTGAAGCACGCCGAGGGGCGCTACCTCAGCGACGAAACGACGATGCACTTCGGCCTGATTCCTCGATCGAACCGGGGGATTTTTGCGATCAACGAACTGCCTGACCTAGCCCCGCGCATTCAGGTGGGACTTTTTAATGTGCTGGAAGAGCGCGATGTGCAGATCCGTGGTTATCCGATTCGCCTTGATCTGGACGTCTGCCTCATCTTCAGCGCCAACCCCGAAGATTACACCAACCGCGGGCGCATCGTGACGCCGCTTAAAGACCGCATTGGCAGCGTCATTCGCACGCACTACCCCGAAACGGTGAGTGAGGGCATCGAAGTCACGCAGCAAAATGCATGGCTCGATCGCAATTCCGATGCCGGCGTAAAGGTCGATTGGCCGCCGTTTATGTGGGAAATTGTCGAGAATGTGGTGCGTCTGGCGCGCTCCAGCCCACACGTGAGCCAGGCGAGCGGCGTGAGCGTTCGCACGAGCATCGCCAACGCCGAAATCGTCACCAGCAACGCCGAGCGGCGCGGGATTCTCACCGGCGAAGATCGGATCGTGCCGCGTATCAGCGACCTCAATTACATCATCGCCAGTTGCCGCGGGAAGATTGAGATGACGCTGGCCGAGGACGACAGCGCCGAAGACAAACTGGTGAAATCGCTCGTCGGCGAGGCGGTGAAATTCGTCTTTAACCGCGCGACCAAGATCGATCGCTACCAGAACATCACCGAGCAATTCAAAGGCAACCTGACCTTCCCCGCCGGCGACGATCTGCCGGCAACCGAAGTCGTCGCCAACATGCAGGCGCTGAAGCCGCTGACGCAGGCCGCCAGGAGCCTGGCCGAAGAGCTGGAACTCGATGGGAACGATCCGGCCATGCTCGCCAGCGTCGGCGAGTTCCTGCTTGAAGGGCTTTACGTGAACGACCGATTGAGTAAATACAACAGCAAGGGGAAGACGTTTTTTAAGAAGTAATGGACCGACTTTGCGATTCCGATTTACCGCTAAGCCGCAAGCGGCGGAGCTGTGCGTTGTGTCAGGCCGGATCGTACCCGCCGCGGCTGAACGGGTGGCATCGCGCGATGCGCTTCAAAGCCTTCCACGTCCCACGACGCGCGCCGTATTGATTGACGGCATCGATGGCGTATTGGCTGCACGTCGGCGCAAACCGGCACTGCCCGCCGAGCAATCGGCCGAGGGTGACACGGTAGGCGAGGATGAGGCCGACCAGGATTCTGCGCACGTTGTCTAACGATTGACGATTGAGGAGTTGGCGGGATAATGCCTCTGCTTAATCGTCAATCGTCACTCCTTGTTTCGCGTCGACCCGTGAACCAGTTTTACCATCGCCCCGCTCAACGCCCGCTGGTACTCCGCCAGCGGAAGCGGCTCGTGCGGGCGGACGACGATCACCAGGTCATACGCGCTCGGCCAGTCGTGCTGCATCAATCGGAATGCCTCACGCAACAGCCGCTTGATGCGATTGCGGCGCGGGGCCGTGCCGACTCTGCGGCCGATGCTGATGCCGAGCCGCGGCTTCGATCCCTCATTCGGGGCGGCGTAAAGCTTGATCGGGCCACGCGCGATGCTGTTGCCGATGCTGTACAACTCCTTGAAGCGCGCGGGATCGTTCAAGTGCATTGTCTTTGTGAATGTGTATCGCCGTGTTTCAGAGTGCATGCCGTGGCACAGACATTCCTGTTTGTGTCTCCGATTCGACGCTTACCGCCGGAGACACAGGCAAGAGTGTCTGTGCCACCATCATTTCGCCACGAATTAATGCACACCCTTCGCCGCCAGCCACCGTTCGGCGTCGAGCGCGGCTTTGCAGCCCATGCCGGCGGCGGTGATGGCCTGCTTATACGTGCTATCAGCGACGTCGCCGGCGGCGAAGACGCCTTCGATGTTGGTCGTCGTGCGGAACTTATCCTGCAGCACGATGAAACCCTTTTCATCAATCTGCAATTGCCCGTTCAGAAACTTGATGTTCGGCGTATGGCCAATCGCTAAAAACATCCCCGCCGCTTCGAGCGTTCGCATTTCCCCGGTATGGATATTCTTCACACTAACGCCCGTCAAGCCGTGGGCATCATCGCCCAGCACTTCGTCGACCACACTGTTCCACACGGGCGACACCTTCGGATTCGACAGCGTCCGCTCGGCCATAATCTTGCTGGCGCGAAGCGTATCGCGGCGGTGGACGAGGTACACAACACTGGCAAACTTCGTCAGATAGGTTCCCTCTTCGCACGCCGAATCGCCCCCGCCGACGACCACCAGCGGTTTGTTGCGAAACCGGGGCAGCGCGCCATCGCACACGGCGCACGCCGAGACGCCGTTGTTCTTGAACTTTTCTTCACTCGGCAGGCCCAGATAGTTGGCACTCGCTCCCGTGGCGATGATGACCGTATGCGCCGCCACAGTCTGGCCATTCGAATCAGTCATCATGAACGGCCGGCGCGACAGGTCGATGCTGGCAATGTCTTCAGTCACGATCCGCGTTCCGACGTGCTCGGACTGCTGGCGCATCGCCATCATCAGATCAGGCCCCATCACACCCTTGGGCCAGCCGGGAAAATTCTCCACTTCCGTCGTCAAGTTGAGTTGGCCCAGCGGCAGCGTGCCGGCGAGGCGGTTTTCTTCGCTGATGGCGCCTTCGTACACCAGCGGCTTGAGCATAGCCCGCGCCGCGTAGATGGCCGCCGTCCACCCTGCCGGGCCGGAGCCGATGATAACGACCTTTTCCACTTCCGATGAGTTGCTAGTTGCGTTCACAGATGAGATTGTAGGTGGCGAAGTAGCCATAGCCAATATCGAACCGTTTAGGGTTTTGCCGCATGTTTATTCAAACGCTTTCGACCGATCCTCGATACTTTTTCGCCGTGATGATCGTGGTTGTGGTCAGCATCTGCCTCCACGAGTTGGCGCACGGCTTCGCGGCCATTCGCTGCGGCGACCGCACGCCGATCGAACAAGGCCGCATCACCATGAACCCGTTTGTGCATATGGGTTTGTTCTCCATGATCATGCTGCTCGTCGCCGGCATCGCCTGGGGCGCGATGCCAATCGACCGCACCCGGCTGCGCGGCAAATACGCCGAGGCGTACGTGGCCTTCGCCGGGCCGGCGTGCAATGTCGTCCTCGCGCTGCTGGCCCTGACGGCATTGGGCTTATGGATTCGCCACGGCGGACCGATTAGCGCCGGCGGGCCTGCCGAGAACGGACGATACCTTCTACTGGTATTTGGCCTGATGAACTTCGCGCTCGCCATCTTCAACATGATTCCCTGGCCGCCGCTCGATGGCTCGCACATTCTGGCCAACTTCAGCACCGGCTACGCGCGACTCATCGACCAGTTGAATATGAGCGGCGGCGTGATGATGGGGTTCATGGTTATTTTCCTGTTTGCAGGCAGGCTCATCGTACCGGCCGCGCAGCGATTGACCGACGTGGTGCTGGACGTTGTGCGCGGGTCTTAGCCCAACCTTCGCACTTTGGCATGTCGAAGTGCCCTGGCGCTTCGGGAATGCGGTTTTTTGACGAAAGTCTCCAC
>ENA-ORBV01000416-ORBV01000416.1-microbial-mat-metagenome-genome-assembly--contig:-NODE-416-length-98301-cov-6.558753_pt1 | contig 98301 bp, 89 predicted proteins | sample MGYA00237777_ERZ505514 | MGnify/ENA primary metagenome ERZ505514 (study PRJEB26160, sample SAMN06269048) | microbial mat metagenome | isolation source: Oligotrophic lake microbial mat | place...
GCCCAAGCCTGCATACGATCTTTGTGACGCCCAATAGCACCGTCGTCCCTCACGAGAGTCCTCCCGTGAAGACTATGGCACCGCTCACTCATCCCAGCGTATCTGCTCCGGCGGACGGCCCGTAACCGTCTACACGGGCGCTCATCGGCGCTCAACGGCGCTCAACCCATCGTGGGAACACCAGAAGCATCGCCCAATCTCATACACTCCATCAGGTTGGACTTCGCTACGCTGTAGGTCCGCAATCCTCGGAGCACTCGCGCAGGCGCCAGAGCTAGATGCCGCTGGCGAGGAAAGGGAGCAGCGCGAAGATCGGAGCCGAAAAGGACCCATCGCCCCCGGATTTTGGGCCGTCTTCAGGCGAACAACCACAAATACAGTGCAGATAAGGAGAGAGACAAGTGATTTTCGACGGGAATATCCCTCACCCAGCTCTGCCGAGGTGCTTTTAGCTCTGCCGAGGTGCTTTCGCTGTAAATCTCAGTCCGACGGGTCAAGAACTGACTTTTTTTCATGAAGATCCAAGCAAATTAGTCTCCACTAATTTAGCCTCGAATCAATTAAGCCCACTTCTTCCAATCGTTTCGAATAATGCCAGACACCAAAACCGTTCACACAAAAAACACGTTGCCGCTAAACAAGATAAATGTCTTTGCATCAACACCTTACAATCCGCCGATCCCAAACGGCCCCCCGGAAACGACCTCCCCCAAGCCACACTCAAATGGTGCCCCTACCGCAACAACCCCTTCACCTTCGAAGACAGGTCCCGATAACTTGCTTCATCGACCGTTGCCGATCCAGTAAACTTCCAGGCCACCCGACCCTCCGCATCCAGCAACAACAGGTACCCCGCGGCTGCGGTGCCGAAGCCCAAGCGCTTCTTCCAATCTCCCACGCCACCGTAAACCGTGATCACGTGCTCCTGATCTTCCTTCGGCGTGCCGCGACGCATCCCGCTGTCGATAAACCACTTGCCCATCACGGCCATCCCGCCAATCATCGGCACCTCGAAGAACGTCACCCGCGCCTCGCGCCCGAAATCCGCCCGGAAGCGGTTCGTCCAGGCCTCTACCGCGAACCGCGACTGATAGCTGAAACCCACAGCCACGAAGGCCACCTTCCCCGCGGCCAACCCCGGCAAAGTCGCGGCGCGACCCGTCAGAAACTCACCCTTCATGGCGGGCAACCGCTCCCCCACTTCGATCGCGAACAACAGGGCACACATTGGCAGTATCATTCTCTCTCTGATGCCACTCTAAGCCGAAAAGAATCAAGCACCCCCCGGTCCGTTACATCAAACGTAAACCGAAGTTAGAACAACGGTCCGATCAACTTCGTCGCTTCGCCCATGATGATCGGCAAAACGTTCGTGCTGATGAAGTACATCTGGTTGAAGCCCGCGCCGTACCACCAGTAGGCGAACTGCACTGGGAACGATGGGTCACGGAGCCAAGGCGCCCAAGGTTTAAGGTCACCGAACCGCCCGGGCACAAGCCATCGACGCTCGTGTATTTATCCCGCGCGACGTTGACCTGGTAAATGCTGGCCGCGTTGGACTCGGCATTGAGCCGCGTGAAACTCGCTGGCGTCCGGTCAAACGCCCGGTCTCCCGGGGGAATCGTCGGCCGGCCCGAGTTGGGTCCATTGCCGATAATCGAACTCGCCGTGATCGACTGAATGCGACCGATGGGCGACAGATTGTCTCCCAACCAAACCTGCGTTGGAACCGCCAGGAAGGTGCCAGCTATCCCGTGCACGTAGGGATCGACTCCCTCTACCTTGAAGGTGTAAGTTCCACTTCAAAGAGTTAGCGGATTCGCCGGGCTGGCCTGTGCCGTCGGCGGAGGAATTGGGGCTTGCGCCTTAGCGCCGCCCACCATCAGCCATCGCACCGAGGGCGTAAATAGAACGTTTCATGTAATTTCTCTCCTGGAGTGAGTTGGCTGCTCTTGGTAAACCGAACCACGGGAACCGGGACGTAAACAAATAAGTAATTAGCGAACCTCGCAACTGGCAATTAAAAAACGCGCCGCCTCTGGAGTTACCCCCACCGGCGGCGCGACTTTGTCGAGAGACTGCGAAGCTAAAACAAATTTGCAGTCTTGGCTTCGCCCATGATGGGCAGGGCGTTTGTGCTGATGAAGACGATCTCGAAGGGAGAGTACCACCAGTAGTCAAACTGCACCGGGAACGAGGACATGTTGAACGTCAACGAACCAGAGCAAGCCGTGCGACCGGCGTTCGGGAATACGCTGAAGGCAGGCGACAGCCACTTACCGAAATCAGCCTCGACGCGCGTCACAGAACCACTCGAACCCAAGTTAGAAGACGCGATGATGTCCAGCGTACCGTATTGATCGTTGGGACCAAGAGGGGTCAGCGGGCCAATTCTCGAGTTGATCGGGAATCCAGCGTAGGCACTCCACATACCGGAGATGCCATAGTTCGGGGAGGTGCCGGGAGCGCGATCCCTACCGTTAGCCGTGCGAGCGGGATCGTGATCGATATCGCGAGCCGTGAACGCGGCGTAGCCAACCAACGGATTTGCGCCAGCCGGGCAGCCGACGAGGCCCGAATAGGGCGACAGCCGCGCACGGCCAGTGGCCGGACGACCTTCGACCGTGCTCACCAGATAGATCTCGGCGGCGAAGCCCTGTCCGAACGGAACGAAGTAGAAGTCATACTGCATCGGGCGTGAGGAGAGGTTCATCGTAATCGAGCCACCTGGGCAATGCACCGGGGCACCCAAGTACTTGTCGTTTACCGTGTTGATTTGGTAGTGACCGCCACCATCCGTCTCCAAGCGGGTATAGCTGATTCCCGTCCTCCGAGTTTCGGAAGGTCCCGTACCGATGATGGAGCTCGCTACGTAATTGTTGATGAGACCTCTGGTCGCCCCCGCCGCCAAGGGGCGTACCTCGAAACTGCCGACGATCCCGTAGATGTACGGGTTAATACCTTCAACGGTGAACGTATAGGTGCCCGGCGTGAGGCCGATTGCGCAGCCAGCGGGGCCGGTCCCCGTGAAGGGAGGAACGACCAAGCCCGTGGGAGGGGGAGTGGGTTGGGCATTAGCGCCGCCCACCATGAGCGACAAAGCCGCTATGGCACCGAGCGCGTAGATAGAACGTTTCATATAATTACTCTCCTTGAGTGAGTTGGCTGCTATTGATCCACCGAACCACGGGAACCGTGAGGGAAACAAAAGTAAAAAAAATGCGAGTCCTGCGACTGTTAGTACTAGAACTGCAAGCTCGTGGGTTATGGTCGATTCCTCAAATTACTTCCTTTCGTCAACGCCACGATACCGGGCTCGGGATCTTTCCGCGACGCGTCAGTCACGTCGCAATTTCTTTCGAGATGCCATTCAGTTAGCACTATAAGTACTAAGTACCGCCACTTTCCTTAACGTAACTCCGCCGGCTGCGTTTTTGAGGAGCGAATTCATTTTTCACTTACTCGATTTTCCGCCGTCCGTGGTATCCTCGTTGGCGGCAGCGATGAAATTTACATCTCCATCCAACATTGCGTAAAAGTTTGGGCGAAACTGTCACCGTTTGCGCTTTCTTTTTTATAAGGACTCTGTGGAACAAAAAACTGTGATCGACGACCTCTTCGTTCTCGCCTACGAAGAATTACGGCGCTTGGCTCTCGCCGTTCGCCGCAATGACCCGAGCGAGACTCTCAACCCAACGGCGCTCGTGCATGAAGCCTTCATGAAGTTATCGGGCACGAACTCCTTTGAAGCCACTTCGCCCCTTTATTTCAAACGCGTCGCCGCCCGCGCCATGCGGCAAGTGCTGGTGGAAGCGGCCCGGCGGCGTCAGGCCGAGAAACGCGGAGGTGTGGGATTTGTCCGCATTTCACTGGATGATTGGCCAGAAGTCGCCGCCACCAGTAACGAAGAGTTGCTCACTCTCGACGTCACATTGCGCGAACTCGCCCAACTCAATCCCCGGCAGGAACAAGTGGTGGAGGCTCGTTTCTTTGGCGGACTCGACGTTGCCGAAACCGCCGCGTTATTGAACATCTCAGAAGAAACTGTCGCGCGAGACTGGCGCGCCGCCAAGGCCTGGCTCTCCAGCGAACTACGACGCCGATAGAAAGACGCACCCTTTTGCGAGGCTGGCTAACTTGAAACCAGAACATTGGGAGCGAATTCAAGCTCTATTCCACCGTGCACTCAGCTTGCCCGAAGCTGACCGCGTCGGCCTCCTTACGTCTACTGACGAAGAGCCCGAAGTGTTGAGTGAAGTGAATATGATGATCAGTGAAGACGCGCGTCCCGCTGAATTATTCAATAGTGGACTTGGCCAGTTAGCCAACGCCATTCTTCACGGCGGCGTCGAGCAGCAGAAGTTTCACCCTTACCGGTTAGTTAAGTTACTCGGCGAAGGCGGTATGGGCGTCGTCTATCTCGCCGAACACGAAGAAACCGGAACCCAAGCTGCCGTCAAAGTACTACGCGACTCCTGGATCTCGCCGGCCCGCCGCGAGCGCTTCCAGCGCGAACAGGATAGCCTCGCCGGGCTCATTCATCCCCACATCGCCCGCCTCTACGAGGCCCACGTCGCCCCTGATGAAACTCCCTGGTTTGCCATGGAGTATGTTGACGGCCTCTCCATCACCCGCCACTGCCGCCACCATCACCTCGATACTTTGTCCCGTCTCAGCCTTTTCCACTCGCTCTGCGAAGCCGTCGAGCACGCCCACCAACATCAACTCATTCACCGCGACCTCAAACCCTCCAATGTCATGGTTTCGACCGACGGCGTCGTCAAACTCCTCGACTTCGGCATTGCCAAGCAAATCGACCTCTCCCAACCCGGCTCCATCGACGCCCAACGCTGGATGACCCGCTCCCACGCCGCCCCCGAGCAGTTACTCGGCGAACCCACCGGCGTCTTCACCGACATCTATGCCCTCGGCCTCATCCTCTACGAACTCCTCACCGATCGCCTCCCCTTTGACCCTACGCGCCGCGTTCCCGAAGCCGCGCCACCCGCGTTGCCGGGCGCCGAGGGCGAACTCTTCCAAATCTGCCTCACCGCCATGCACCGCCAGCCCGAAGAGCGCTTCTCCTCGGTCAGCCGCCTGCTTGAGGCATTGCACCAATGCCGCCATCGAACCAGCCGCGCCGCCGGTGCCTGAAGGAGCACTTACCGACCCGGTAGTAATGTGTACTTACCCGGCGAGAGCGTGAAATACTCAATCTTCCGTTTCACCGGCTCCACCTGCACCAAGCTGCGAGCATCGGAGAGCGTATAGGCGAGCTTCTGTAACTCTTTTCCCAGCGGAACTGCGTTCGAGATCGCGGCGCCCTGCATGACCGCCTGTTGCACTGAAGCGCGGTCTTCGGGGAAAGTATGCTGAATTGGAATTCCGAGCACCTCTTCAATGCCGCCCATATGGATCGGCACGTCTTTCTGCCAGCGGTTCAAGATTACACTCAGTCGGTCTTCCAGGCCCAGTTCCTGCAAGAAACGAACCTTCTCGCGGGCTTGATAGACGCTGGCTAAGTCTGGCGTAAGTACCAGAAAAGTCCGCCGCGCTTCCTGTATGGCTTCCAGGGTCATATCATCGAGTTGTCCAGCTAAGTCTACGCAGACGGTCCGGTAGCGGCGCCGCGCATAGTCGATCAAGCGGCGGGCGCGCACCGGGAGTTGATCGGGCGGCCGACGCAAGGCACCCGCGCCCAGCACCTCCAGTTGACCGCTGCCGCCCATGGCGGCTGGACGGCAGACTAACTCGCTCCAAACGGTATCATCCATCTCGAGAATTCGCTCCAGGGCGTCGTGGGCCGAGAATGAATTCGCCAATTTCAGGAGAAATCGCGTCAGGCCGGCGTGTAAGTCGAGATCGGCGAGTAACACGCGGTTGTCCGGCAAACAGGAAAGCTGAATAGCGGCGTTCGCCGCCACCACGGAAGCTCCATCGCCGGCTTTGGCCGGCAGAAAGGCATAAACATGGTCCGAGACCGCGCGATCCGTCACCGCGCTGCGGGCTGCTTCTTCGAGCCGTAGTAATGCTTCGCGAAAGAGATCGGTATCGAAAGGTAGATAGAGCACCTCATGGATGCCCGCGCGCATCGCGGCGATAATCCGTTGAGGCTCCGGCTGATTGCAGAGACCGACGACAAAGATATGTTTCTCGAGACCCCTGGCAAAATCGAGCGCCGCAGCAAAATCGGTATCGAGATCGAGGAATACTACTTGAGGCGCGTGTGCGTATTGAAAACGACGCCAGGGTTCCGCCGGCGGATACTGCTCGAAGCCATTCAGCAGCATCACCCCGCGAGTATGCTCGGCCCAGGAATGGACGGCAAAGCGCTGCTCACTGCTCGTACTAATCAAAACCCCGCGCAGCATCAGAAACCTTTCACGGCGTAAAGGTTGGCACTTTCCCGCGCGCGCCGGATAAACTCGGCGGAATCCTCACCGCGCAATCGCTCGGCCACGCCGGCCTGACAATCGAAGCCCGCTTCATATAATTGCTCGCGCACGGCTTCCATTACGGCAATCATGTCCATGAGCGAACACTCTTTGGTGAGTCCGAATTCATGCGCGCTCAACGGCTCGAAATGATCCTGCGGTTCGCGGAAAGCGCCGATGATGGCCGAGGACCGCCGATCCGCCGCCTGCACTGCAAACAGGGCCATGCACTGCCGCCCTGGGCGTCGCTGGACGGCCGGCCCCGCCACGGTTCTTGCCGGCGCCGGAACGGAGGGCGCGCGTTGAGACAGGCTCTCCTGCAAACGCGCGAGGGCCGCCTGATTGCTCTCGGTCATCTCCGTCATGGCCTTCTCCAACTGCTCCACTTCCTGGGCCAGTTTCCACTTGATCTCGGCTAAGTCGGTGCCCGTGGTCAATAGGCGAAGCTTGCGGGCGATGCTCTGCATGCGGCCGCCGTGGTCTTTGTCACGCTTGGCAAATTGATCCGCCACCGATGACAGCAGATCGAGGATCTCCATGGTCTCCCGCTCCTGCCGACGCACGTAACCCGACAGTTTCTTGCCGTAATCCTCCACGGCGCCGCTAAAGCGGTCCCTCGCATCGGCGATGCCTTTCTTATCAAGCGACGGTTGTACACTCGCGCGGATGGTCTTCAACTGCCGCCGTGGCTCGTCGAATAGCTCCTTGGGCGAATCCGGCAGATACTTCACCACCGCGTCCATCACGCCGCCAAAACCTTCCACTAAGTGCTTATAGGCTTCGGCGACATCGTCGAGCTGGGTGATTTGCTTGCGCAGCGAGAACATGCGGTGCTTATCGGCCAGTCCGCGCGGGTCGTGAACTATTTCAAAACGCTGAGCCATTCGCGCAGCACGGCGTTAAACTCGCCGGGCCGCTCAAGCATCAGGTAGTGCCCCACGCCGCTGAGGACGGTGGCGTCAAAGTCGGCGTACTTGCGGTTGACCGCCAGGTTGGTGGCCGGATCGCCCGGCCCGCGGGGGGCCGCATTGATCGCGCGGATGGGCACTTTCACGTTGCGCAAAAGCCCAGGAAAATCGACATTCGGATAGTCACGAATTAGGGCGGTGAGCAGGGCCGGATCGCGCGATAGAGCCTGGCCCTTAACTTCGCCGGCTAACGGTGACCCGGCGGCAAACATATCCGCGATCACTTTGGTGATGGTGCCGCGAAAATCCTTCGTAAACAGATCGGCGAACTGATCGGCTTGCTCTCGTGTCAAGTTCGCATCCGCGTTGTGCATGGTGTCCACCAGGATCACCGCCCGCACCATCGGCAGCTTCGCGGCCGCCAAGAGCACCACAGGGCCACCCAGGGAGTGGCCCACCAGAATGACGCGCTTCAGCTTCAGGTGCTCCACCACGGCGCGCACATCGCCGGCCAAGCTATCCAAGGTAAAAACCTTCCGGCGGCCGGCGGCGGATTGGCCGTGGCCCGGTAAGTCGAGGGTAACTACCTGGTAACTTCCCGCGAAGTAAGTGGCTTGCTCCCGCCAAGCGCTACGTTCACTAGCCCAACCATGCACAAAGACCAGCGCCGTATCTCCCGCGCCGCGGGTGTCGTACTGAATGCGGACGCCCTCGGGCCGGCGTAAGTCGGCGAGGAACATAGCGGTAAATAGGAGTAAGTGCATTATCGTACCGGAGAGTAAGGAACAGCCTTATAGAGAGCGATCTCAATCGATTTTGGCACGGGACCGTGCGCCACCGCGTGTTCCGTGCGGACACGGACCCATTCAGGGTCCGCGCGAAAGGCGTTCCAAGCTTGTTCGCGTTCCGCCAGGCTCGCGAACGGAGTGAGATAAACCAGATTGGGCATGTTTCGGCCAGCGGTGGTTTCGGCGTAGAGCACCGGATGGATGCCGCAGCGATGGAAGATGGGGATTTCCGGCCCGGCAAAACGCTCGTGGAGGGGAATCATCTGGGCGGCGTTTGCGGCCTGATAGAGGCGGTACTCGAAGTAACGCGGCGAGGCGCCCTGGTCCGCAGCCTGGAGTAGGGGCGAATACGGTGTGGGCCGCAGATGATGGACGGAAAGGCTCTCGTAGATGAGTCCGGCCGGCTCCGGCACCATCAGCGACGAATAGTGCGCATACGAGTCATGCCCGGTTACCACCAACACTTGCGGCAGGGGCGCGGTGACCACGCCTTCCAGGATCAGCAGGGGCCGCCCACCGGCGGCGGGCAGCCATTCGGCAGCCAGCCAGGCGTGCAATTGCTCCAGGCTTTGGCCTTGGGCCAGCAGATATTGGTGCAGGGTGTAGAAGCTCATTGGGTTCGCCTGTTATCTTAACGTTGATGACCCGCCGATTTGCTTGTGCACTTGTAGTCTGCCTGCTTTCCGCCGCGGACCACCGCGCGCCCGCCGGCGACCAGACCGCCGCCCGCCGCCCCGGTGCGGATTCCGTACTGCCCGGCGGGCGAATTGTCCATCCCCTGGGCGAACAGCACGCCACGGGCCCCGGACCCTTCGGCCTAGCCGTTTCGCCCGACGGCAAGACGGCGGTTAGCGCCGACGGCGGCCCGGGCCGCTTCTCCTTGACGTTTCTCGATCACATTGACCAGAATCACTGGCAAGTGCGTTCGCTCAAAACGAAAACGCGCGAAGAACGCGAAAAAGAGAAGGAGAAGGATGGCGACGATTGGCGCAGCGTCTTCATGGGCCTCGCTTTCGACACCGACAAGCAACTCTACGCCTCGGAGGGCAACTCGGGCGCGGTGCGGTTGCTGAATCCTTCGAACGGCAAGCTGATGGCCAAGCTGGAGCTCAACCAAGGCGACTTCCGCGACAGCTATTCCGGCGACTTGGCGCTCGACCGTAAGCGTGACTTGCTCTATGTTGTCGACCAAGCCAACTTCCGTGTCGCCATCTTCGACACGCGGAAGCGCCGCTTGGTGAAAAGCGTGCGCGTCGGCCGGTTGCCTTTTTCGATTGCTCTTTCGCCCGACGGCCGGCGCGCCTATGTCACGAACCTGGGCATGTTCGAATACAAGCCGATTCCCGGCGCGGACGCGAAGAAAGCCCGAGAGACCGGGCTCGAGCGGCCCGCATTTGGCTTCCCTTCGGCCGACGCAGAAAAGGGGACCGATAAGGCGCCCGGGTTGGGCAGCCCGAATGCACCCGAAGCGAACTCGTTGTGCGTGCTGGATGTGGAAGATGCCGCCAACGCGAAGGTGGTGAAGTTCATCAAGACGGGCATTGAGTTTGGGCGGGAGAGCCTCGGCGGATCCAGCCCGACGGGCGTGACGGTGACCGCCGACCGCATCTTTGTGGCGAACGGGCACAATGACTCGATCACCGTGGTGGACGCCTTCAGCTTACTGGTGCTGCAGAATATTCCGTTGCGCGTGCCGGGCCTTGAAAGCCTGCGCGGCGTGTTGCCCATCGGCATGGCTTATCATGCGGCCTCCGGCTGGCTGCTGGTAGCCGAGGCCGGGTTGAACGCGATTGCAGTGGTGGATCCGCGCCGCGGGCAAGTGTTGGGCCATGTGCCCACGGCGTGGTTTCCGACCAAAGTGGTGGTGGACGGCGAGCGTGTCTTTGTGGTGAATGCCAAGGGGTTCGGCACCGGACCCAACGCCGACAAGACCGGGCCGTTGGCGCGTAGCTTTCAAGCCGAAATGCGCCGCGGCGCTATTCAAATTTTCAACTTACCCAAGGCGGCCGATTTACCCGCACTTACTGGCCGGGTTTGGGATTACAACGGTGCCATTCCTACCAAGGCCGCGCCGATGCCCATTCCGCCCGAGGTGCGCTACGTGGTGTTGATCGTGAAGGAGAACCGTACCTTCGACGAAATGATGGGCGATATTGAAAGCCAAGGCGGCGCGATGGTGCGCGGGGCCCCGGAGTTGGCGCGCTTCGGTAAGCGCGGCCGCGTGGAAATCGACCGGGGAAGTTTGCGCCAGCGCTTCAGCCTGCCGCATGTCAACGTCGCGCCCAATCATCGTGAAATGGCCACGCGCTGGGCATTTTCGGATAACTTTTATGCTGACTCAGAAGTGAGTGTCGATGGCCATCATTGGCTCGTCGGCAGTTATCCCAACGCCTGGACCGAGAGCACACTGATGGCGGCTTACGGCGGGCAAAAGGACTTCCGTTTCCCTACCACCGCACCTGGCCGTTTGTTATTCGCCGGCAGTAACTCATCTGTACATCCGGAAGAGCAATTGGAGGCCGGAGCCATTTGGCATCATCTTGAACGCAACGGCATTCCCTTTCGCAATTACGGCGAGGGCTTTGAGTTGGCGGGCGCCGACGAAGGCGTAGGTCTGAAGCCTACGGGCGCTCGCTACATCACCAATGTCCCCATGCCCACGCCGCTTTACCAGAACACGGCCTGGACTTACCCGAATTACAACACCAATATCCCGGATCAATTCCGCGCTACCCAGTTTATTGCCGACGTCAAGAAGAATTACCTGGATGCCGGACAGGATCTACCGCGGTTTCTCTATATCCACTTGCCGAACGATCACATCGCGAAACCGCGGCCGGTCGACGGCTATCCCTTTGGCGCCTCGTTTGTAGCGGACAATGACTACGCCCTGGGCCGCATTGTGGAGTTTCTTTCGGGTACGCCATGGTGGCGCAATATGACGATCTTTGTGACCGAAGACGACTCCCAAGGCGGCGTAGACCACGTGGATTCGCACCGCAGTATCTTTATGGCGCTGGGGCCGCATGTGAAGCGCAGCTATCTTTCCCGCCACAATGCGAGCTTCCCGGGCTTACTCAAAACCATCTTCCGTACGTTACGACTGGGCCCCCTAAATTTATTCGACGCGTGGGCGACGGACCTGGCTGACGTCTACACGATGCAGCCCGATTACGCGCCTTACAAGTTGCTACCGGTGAATTCCGAGTTATTCGACCCGGCCAAGGCCAAAGATCCGCTCGATCCGGCGCCGAGCGAGAAGATGGACGATCCGAACGTTTTGCGGGAGCAGCACAAGCGGCCAGTGAAGTAACTACGGCTGCGGTCCAGCCTGCCAATGGTCTTCTGAGCCCGTTGCGTAAGCAGCGGGTTACACTTTCCCCCAGGCTTTATTCCTTTGGCCAGAGTAACCCGTCGCTTACGCGACGGGCTCAAAGTGAACGGTGACGTACGAAGCAATGAATCGCACGGTGACAGCACTACTCCGGCAGGCCGAAGACGTAGAAGCCGGAGCCAGCGGCGATGGCGATGCGTTGCTGACCCTTACTCAGGAAAGAAATCGGCGCCGCCACAATCTGGCCGCCCAGATTCAGGGTAAATAGGGGTTTGCCATTGGCGGCATCGAGCAGAATTAGCCGTCCCTTGCCGCTTGAACCCACCAGCACGCCGCCTCCCGTAGCTAACACGCCGGCGCGGACGCCGGGGTCGACGCGGTACTCCCAGCGCTTTTCGCCCGTCAGTGCGTCGAGCGCGCGGATGGCAGCGAAGGCCGTAGCATCGTCCTGGGTTCGATGGCCGCCAAAGAAAGTTGTTCCCGGCCGGAAGACGTCTTTCTCCGAGTAAAAGACACTGGAGCGCTCGAGCGAGGGCACGAACATCAGGCCCGCCTTCGGACTAAACGAAGGCGACCACCAGTTGGTGCCTCCCGTACTCGACGGCCAGACACGGTTGCCTTCGGGAGTAGGATCGGTGTTGGGTAGCAGCACGGGCCGGCCATCGCGGCCGATTTCTTTGGCCCAAGTTTGTTTCACGAAGGGTTGAGCATGGAGGAACTCGCCGGTCGCGCGGTCCAGCACGTAGTAGAAGCCATTGCGATTCGCGGTGACGAGTAACTTCCGATTGCGGCCACCGTAATCGCGATTGATAAGCACCATCACCTGCACGGCGTCCCAATCGTGAGTGTCGTGCGGAGTGAACTGGTAGAACCAGCGACGCTGGCCCGTGTCGGCATCGAGAGCGATTACAGAACACGAGAATAAGTTATCGCCTTTTCGCATTTCGCCATTCCAATCGGGCGCCGGATTGGAAGTGCCCCAGTAAGTAAGATTCAAGTCGGGGTCATACGAGCCGGTCATCCAAATCCCTGCGCCGCCGCTTTTCCAGGACTCTTCGGCCCACGTGGCATTGCCAGACTCACCCGGCACCGGCACCGTGTAGTTGCGCCAAGCGCGAGTACCGTCGCTGATGCGATAGGCATCGACAAAGCCACGGATGCCATACTCACCGCCCGCGGCGCCGGCCAATACTTTGTCCTTTACGACCAGGGGCGCATGAGTGGCCGTGTAGCCCAACTTGTAGTCCGCCATTTCGGTATCCCAAACGACGCGGCCATTGCGACGGTCGAGCGCGACGAGGTGGGCGTCGAGGGTGGCGAGAAATAGTAAGTTACCGGAGATCGCCAAGCCGCGATTTACCTGGCCGCAACAGGCGGGGATCTTGGTGGGTAAGTTCCGGCGATACTCCCAATAGACATCGCCGGTTTCGGCATTCAAAGCATAGACGTCATTGGGCGGAAAAGTAACATACATCACTCCGTCCACGACGAGAGGCGTCGCCTCCACCTTCTCGGTAACCGGGCGCTGGAAGGCCCATTTCATCTGCAACCGGCCGGCATTGGCCGGAGTAATCTGGTTGAGCTCGCTGAAGCGATGGCTTTGATAGTTGCCGGAATACATCAGCCAATCGCCGGGCGCGGGTTGTTCGAGTTGCTTGCCGGTAAGCGGCATCGCCGGCGCCGTGTTCTTAGGCGGCGCGGTGTTTTCGGCGTGGCCATCGGCGCCCTTCTCCAGGGTGCGGACGAAGGCGAGGATGCGCCAGATGGAGTCTTCGTCCAAGAGGGAACCGGGCATGGAGGTGCCCGGCACGCCATTCGAAATGGTCTTGAACATGTCGCCATCGGAGGTGCCGTGGCGGCGGAAACTGCCCGCCAGTTTGGTGGCATTGCCCGCCTGATCGCCCTGCGCACCATGACAGGCACGGCAGTTGCGTAGATAGAGTTGCTGGCCCTGAGCGATATCCTCACTGGAGGTGTAGGGGTTGCGATCTCGCGTTTGGGCGACGGCGCTAAGCGCAAGCAGAAAGAGTAGCGGTTTCATCCGTGCTTAGGTTATAACGACTTTACTTCCCGATGCAGAACGTGGCAAAGATGCGATTGAGGATGTCGTCGGCGGTGGTTGCCCCGGTGATGGCGTCGAGGGGCGTGAGGGCAGAGTAAAGGTCCAACAGCAGCATCTCATGCGGCACCTGCGCTTCGGCGGCCGCATAAGCAAGTTGCAAGGCAATCACCACTTCGTCCAGCAAACGCGCGTGGCGCAGGCTGGTGAGGAAGCCCGCCTCCTGCACTCCCTCGGGAGTTACCAAGTCGTGGATACGCCGTCGCAGCGTGTCTATTCCGTCACCCGTCAATGCCGACACCGGCACGCACTCGGTAGAATTCAGCCGCGGAAGATCGCACTTATTGCCGACGACTAAGTGGGGTCCACTGAGTCGCGCCATCAGTTCGGCATCGGCCGGATTCGCCGGCTGCGAAAGGTCAATCACTAACAAAGTGCAATCGGCGTCGGCCATGGCGGAGTAACTCCGCTCAATACCCAAGCTCTCCACAAGGTCTCCGCCCTCGCGGATGCCAGCCGTGTCGATGAACTTGACGGGTAAGCCGAAGAGCGAAGCGGTTTCCGAAACTAAGTCGCGCGTCGTACCGGGGATGTCAGTGACGATGGCGCGGTCCTGCTCGACGAGCCGGTTGAAGAGGCTGCTCTTGCCCGCATTGGGCCGGCCGACAATGGCGAGCGAGAGGCCATCGTGGACGAGCTTGCCGTAGGAGTAACTGCGCGCCAGTGCGCGGCTTTGCGTCAGCAACGGCTCCAGGCGCGAGAGAATTTGCGCGGTAGGCGCGACGTCGATATCGTCCTCGGCAAAGTCGATGCCGGCTTCGAGCAAGGTGATCAGGCCAAGTAACTGCTCCTTCAAAGGGGCGAGGCGGCGCGATACAGCGCCCTCGATCTGCTGGGCGGCGATGCGGGCCTGATAGAGGGTGGTGGCTTGGATGAGGTCGTGGACGGCTTCCGCGCGTGGCAGGTCAAGCCGGTCATTGAGGAAAGCGCGTAACGTAAACTCGCCGGGATTGGCAAGCCGGGCGCCGGCGGCGAGCAGCCGGTCGAGCCCGGCGCGCAGCACGACGGGCGCGCCGTGGCAGGAAATCTCCACCACATCTTCGGCCGTATAGGAGCGTGGCGCGGCGTAGTAAGTGACTACCACTTGATCCACGACGTTTCCTTCAAAGTCCGCCAGCGAGGCGAGAAAAGCGCGCCAGGGCTGCCACAATGGTTCCTCGGCGAAGGCGAGCACTTGCGCGGCGATGGGCCGCGCTTGACGGCCGCTCAAGCGCAAAACGCCCAGGCCGCCGCGGCCGGCGGGAGTAGAGATAGCGGCAATAGTATCGTGCAAACTCATGCGAGGTACACCCCCATCGTCGCGCGAATGCGCACTCGTAGTACACTTGTCGGTAGCTTTTGGCTAACCCGGTTCGCAAGAAACGGGATTGGCGATCAGCCGGATCACAAGAATCTTTTAGAATGAGCCATCCGATTCGAGTGCTCGTGGCCAAGCCTGGCCTGGACGGTCATGACCGTGGGGCCAAGGTGATCGCACGCGCGTTACGTGACGCGGGTATGGAAGTGATCTACACGGGGCTGCGCCAAACGCCCGAGATGATCGTGGGTGCGGCGCTGCAAGAGGACGTACAAGTAATTGGACTGTCCATCCTCTCCGGCGCGCACAACGCGATCGTGCCCCGATTAATGGAGTTGCTGCGGGAGCGGCAAATGGAAGACGTAGTGGTTCTGGTGGGCGGCATCATTCCGGATGACGACGCCGAACAACTCAAAAAATTAGGAGTAGCGGGAATTTTCCAACCCGGTGCTTCACTGGAGAACATAGTGGAATTTATCCGAACTTCGGTGAAACAGGTTGCGTAGCCCGCTCGCTCCGCGAGCAAAGGACAAGATGCAAGATAAACAGAACATCGCGGTGTTTGTCGACTACGACAATATCGAGATCGGCGTAAAGTCGACGCTGCGGCGGGAGTTCGACGTCGCCCTCGTATTGAATGCGCTCAAAGAGCGTGGTGACCTGGTGGCGAAATTCGCCTATGCGAATTGGGGCCGGCAGGAATATGCGGCGCGCCTGATGGCCGAATCGGCCGTGCAGATGGTGCAACGCCTGCCTTCCCCTCGCGGCGACAAGAACGGGGGCGATATCAACCTCGCGCTCGATTCTTTAGAGATGGCCTTCACGCACAGCCACGTGAACGCCTTCGCCATCGTCAGCGGCGACAGCGACTTCATCCCGCTGCTGAACAAGCTGAAGGAGTACGGCAAGGTGGTCTACGTGGTGGGCGGCAAGGCCTTCACCTCCACGATCCTCCAACAGAATTGCCACGAGTTCATCAGCTATGAATCGCTGTTGATGGACCGCGGCGTCGACATGACGCCAGCGGCCGAAGGCGCCCTGCCCCAGATACAAGGGTTGCCCTACTCCACGCCGATTCGCGAAGGTGGACGCGAAGGTGGCCGTGAAGTGCGCGAAGGCGGACGCGAGTACCGCCGCCGCGATCGTGACCGTAACCGCAATCGGGACCGTGATCGCGACCAGGCGCCCGCCGCTGCCGCCGCAGACGGCGCCCCGGTGGAACCGGCTGCCGAAGGGCCGATGAAAGCCGCCGACGTCCTGCGTGAGCAGAGCCGCGATTTCGACCGCAATCAGAATCGCGACTTCGAACGCGATCAGAACCGCGAACGCGAGCGCAACAAGAACAAAGAGTGGAAGGACCGGCCGGCCCCGCTGGACCTGGCAATTGCCATGCCGCTCGTGGAACGCGCCCTGCAGGTGCTCGAACGCCGCGGCGTGCAGCCTCAGCTGGGTTTGCTCAAGAGCACGATGCTGCAACTCGATTCCTCCTTTAGCGAACGTAGCTTCGGCTCGGCCAGCTTCTCCGACTTTGTCGACAAGATGAAGCGCGCTGAACTCGTCAACGTCAGCGGCACCGGTGGCCGCTTCATCATCGAACGCCGCGGACCGGCCCGCGTACTGCCGGAGCCCGAAGAGGCCCTGCCGCTGCTGCGCGACGTGCTCGAAACCCATCGCATCGAACTCGAGGACGGCGTCACCGCCGAGGACCTCGACGGTTGGGTACACGAAGAGAGCGCCGGCTTCGACGTCAAGAATTACGGCTTCCAGGGCTTTATTGAGTTCCTGAACTTCGCTCAGGACAAGTTTGTGGTGAAGATCGAGCCCGGTGAGCAGGGCGTGACGGTGTATCTGGGCACGGAGTTCTATCCGCCCGCCTTGCCACCGGCCCCGCAACCCGAAGAGATCGACGAAGAGGACGATGGTCCTCAGCCGTACGTCGAAGGTCAACCGACCTTGATGGATCCCAACCCGGCACCGCCCAAGGCCAAGCCGGTCGCCCGCCGGCCGCGCAAGATGTCCGGTTCGGGCGACAAGAAACCGACCGGTGGCACCACGCGCCGTCCGCCGCGCAAACGCCCCAGTGCTTAGTTTGTTCTGAACCGTTTGACGATCGCCGGTGCGCTAGTGCGCCGGCGATTTTCTTTTCTACCCTACCCGAAAAAAGGATGACCCGATGATTGAACGCATCACCCCTCCTGGCTGCCCCGTCCCCCACGGCCCGTACTCGCCCGCCGTCCGCGCCGGCGATTTTATCTATGTCTCCGGCCAAGCCTCCGTCGATCCGGTCACGCAGGAATGGAGCTTCGGCGACGTGCAGCACGAGACTCGCCGTACGATTGAGAATATCCAGCTGATTCTCGCCGGCTGCGGCGCCGAGTTGGCCGACGTCGTGAAATGCACGGTTTTTCTGAGAGATGGCCGCGACTTTGCCGCGATGAACGAGGTCTACACCGAGTTCTTCGGCCAAGCCAAACCGGCTCGCAGCACGGTGGAGGTGCGCTTCGCCAATCCCGATATGAAGATCGAGATCGAGGCCATCGCCTACCGGCCGCGTTAGCCACAACCCGCCCTTCGAACGAGTGGCCCGCCTAACCCGCTAACCTGAAGTCAGGTGCAACTTCTCAAAATGCAGTGGTGCGACCTGCTGTTTGCGCACTGGCGCATCGAGCCGGCCGTGCTCCGTCCCCTGATCCCCCCGGCGCTCGAACTCGACCTTTGGCAAGGCGAGGCCTGGCTCGGCGTCGTGCCGTTTCGTATGCGCGGCGTGGGGCCGGCCTTCACGCCCTTCGGCTCCAGCTTTGCCGAGCTGAACGTCCGCACCTACGTGCGCCACGGCAACCGCGCCGGCGTGTGGTTCTTCAGCCTCGATGCGGCCAGCAAAGTGGGCGTGCGCTTAGCGAGACGATTCTTCTACTTGCCGTACTTTGACGCCCGCATGACCATGGAAGAACGCGGCGAAGGTTTCCGCTATACGAGCGAGCGCACCCACCGGGGAGCGCCCGTGGCCCGGCTCGACACCACCTACGCGCCCATCGGGCCCTTAGCGCAACCGGAGCCGGGCACCCTCACCGATTGGCTCACCGCGCGTTACTCGCTCTTTAGCGCCGACCCGCGGGGCCGCATCTACCGCGGTGATGTTGCCCACGCGCCCTGGCCCTTGCAACCCGCCGAAGCCCACTTCGCCACGCTCGAGATGGGGTTTCCTTTGCCCGGCCCACCCGCCTCGCTCTGGTTCTCAAAGCATCTCGAAGTCCGCGCCAGCGCTCTGGTTAGAATAGACGGATGAACAAAGACGAGATCCTGCTGGCGCAAAAGGAATATCTCTTCCCGGCCGTCTTCCATTACTTTGCCGAGCCCCTCGTCATCTCACACGCCAAGAATCAATACGTGTGGGACGTGGACGGCAAGCAGTATCTCGATTTCTTCGGCGGCATCGTCACCATCTCGGTGGGCCATTGTAACGACCACGTGGACGCCGCGGTGCGCGAGCAATCCGCCAAGCTACAGCACGTCAGCACCGTTTTAGTAAATGAGCCGCAAGTACGCCTGGCCAAGAAAATCGCCGAAATTACGCCCGGCAACTTACGCAAGAGTTTCTTTACCAATAGCGGCACCGAAGCCAATGAAACGGCGATTCTCGCGGCGCGTTGCTACACGGGGTCGAACGAAGTGATCGCGCTGCGCTATAGCTACCACGGCCGCTCCGCCATGGGGATGGCCATGAGCGGTATCGGCACTTGGCGACTGGGCGGTACCGCGCCCCCCGGTTTCGTCTTCGCCCACAATGCCTACTGCTATCGCTGCCCGTTTGGGCTCACCTACCCCAGTTGCGACGTGCGTTGCGCGCGCGACATGGAGGACCTGATCAAAACCACCACCAGCGGCCGCATCGCCGCCTTTATCGGCGAGCCGATCCAAGGCGTTGCCGGCTACATCACCCCGCCGCCGGAGTATTTCTCCATCGTCGAGGGCATCGTCAAGCGCCACGGCGGCGTCTTTATTGCCGACGAAGTACAAACCGGCTGGGGCCGCACCGGCCATAAGTGGTTCGGTATTGAACAATGGGGCATCACGCCCGACATCATTACCAGCGCCAAGGGCTTTGGCAACGGCGCGCCGATTGGCCTCACGGTGGCCCGCCCCGAAATTGCAGATGCCTTGCAAGGCGTCACCCTCTCCACCTTCGGCGGCAACCCGGTGGCCACCACCGCGGCGCGGGCCGTCATCGAATTTATCGAAGCCGAGAACTTACGCGTGAACGCTGCCGAAACCGGCGCCTACTTACGCGCCCGGATGGAGGAGTTACAAGCTAAGCACCTACTCATCGGCGACGTGCGTGGCATGGGACTCATGCAGGCAATGGAGTTAGTGCGCGACCGCCAAACCAAAGAGCCCGCCACCCGCGAAACCCTCGCCATCATGGAAGCCGCGCGCGAACGCGGCCTGTTAGTGGGCAAGGGCGGCATGGCCGGGAATGTCCTGCGCTGCACCCCGCCGCTCAACATCGGCCGCGCCGAAGTGGACCATTTCATAGATGTAATCGACGAGTGCCTAACTAGTGCAGTTGGTTTGTAACCTTCGCATTCAGCTCTTCCTCGCCTCGCCTAGCCTCAATGCTTGTCACTGAATAGCTGATGAGCGGGCTAAAGCCCGCAATTTTGGGCTTTCGCCCGTACGTACTCTAATTGACGAGTATTATTCCCAGCCCACCGCGTAAGCGGTGGTTCACAGACGCCCTCTCATTTGGCCGTAAGTGCCGGGTTTTCTTTGGCTGATGTGACCCACCGCTCACGCGATGGGCTACGTGGGGCTATGTGGTCAACCGCATAATTGTTCTATTCGGTTTCTCCAACCTGCAATACTGCACAATGAGCCCGTTACGTCGACGACAGGCTACTTTACACGCCGGGCCGAAAGATGAGGTTACGTTCGAAGCGAATCAGCGATCAGACCGTTATAGTGGGTTATAGTTGGGTGCACGCCACGAGGGAGCAGCGCACCCAGAGTCTCGCCCCCGACAAATTCCATTGAGATGATATCCATCGGCCCCGATGCGGTTTGTGCCGTGTGAATATCGTTAATCCGGCAGACGTTGGCGTGGGTGACGTGCATGGCGTGGCGCGCCTCCCGGGCGCGGGCACTTAATCGCGCACCGTCCGCCCAGCGTCTCGTCGATGGCCTCATACACGACGGCCATCCCGCCGGCGCCCACCTCGCGCACGATGCGGAAACGGTCCGCGGCCAGATCGCCCGGCGCGAACGGTTTGCGTTCCTCCAAGCGGGGGATCAGCGGATCCAAAAGGAATTCGTCCATCCGCTCATGCTGCTCGATGGTCTTGGTTATTTCGATTCCGAGCGCCGGATCGTCGACGCAAGCCGAACGCACGAACGGCTCCCAACGCTCGCGGCTGCCCTGGGCCAGCGCGACGCGGAGCAGGGGTCATGAAACGCTGGTCGCGCCCTTGGCCGTCTCCTTGCATGCTGGGCCTCCCGCTCGCTCAAACAGCCAGGCCCGCGCCCGCAGCCATAAGTTCCTTGTCGACGCCGGTCAACTCCTCGAGTAAATGATCGATCAGAATTGCCTCCTCCAGCCCCCCGACGGAAGCAATAGCTCAATCTCCGGCAAAACGTCGAGGCCTGCCATCGGCGGCCGCCGGTGCGTCCGGGCGTAGTCGATCAGGTAGCGGCGCATGGCTCTGGCCGCTACCGCGAACAAATGACCGCGATCGCGCCAATCGATTTCACGGGCCCGAGTCAGTTTGAGATAGAGTTCGTCGAGCAGCGCCGTGGCTTGTAGGGTATGGCCGCGACGTTCAAGACTCATCCGGTAGCGCGCCGCGATGCGCAGCGTGGGAGGACGGCTTCAAACAGCCGCGCTTCCGCCCCCGGATCACCAGCGCGCCAGAGTCGTAACAACTCGGTAACTTCGCCGCGAGCCTGATTGTCAGCTGGGGTCATGGTCGTAGGGTGCCAAAAGTATACTCCTCTCCTCCCTAAAAAGGACACCGCCGGTGGGCACGGGCTGGGAATCTGCGCGGCGCCAGCAAATCCAGGGCCGCGGAGTTCGTTCAGCATGTTGGTCATCGCCCGGAAGCGACCACACCCGAAGTTACTGGACGCACCGGCTTGGCGGGCCGGGAGGCGGCCACAGTCACGGGCACCCGAGGCGCCGCCTTGGCCAGTTCCCGCTCTTCCGCAAACGTTCAGCCAGAATGCGCCGATTCAATCGTTTTTTAACGGAGCTTTACCAAGCCCCTTCCCCTTCTCCCACACGAAACTCTTTAAGTCCCTCCAACTGCCACCCGGCGCGCACCTGAAAGTCGCCGACGGCCGATTATTACGAAACCCCACCCGTTTTTGACCGAAGTCGTCGCTAGCTTTTCCTTGACAGACCGACTGGTCGGTTTTATTCTATAAAAGACCGACTGGTCGGTTTTTATGACTACCAAAGCAGATCACTCCAAAGCCAAAATCCTCGCCGCCGCCGTGACCCTTCTCGAGCGCGACGGCGCTCGCACCTTAACTTTAGACAAAGTCGCTCAGGAGGCCGGCGTCAGCAAAGGCGGGCTCACGCATCACTTCAAGAGCAAGCCGGACCTATTCCTGGGCCTGCTCGATATGGTGATCGCCACGATCAAAGATCAACTGGCGGAACAATTGGCGCGGGAGCCCAAGGACGCTCCCGGCCGCCTCACCCGAGCTTACATGAATTGCAACCTCACCACGATTCGCAACGGGGAAGCCCAATCGATGCGCGGACTCATCGAAATGGTACTCGCCATGCCAGACTTAGTGGCCAAACGACGCCAGGGTTTACTCGAAGTCCACGCGGCGATCGAGCAAGATGGACTGGACCCCGTGCAGGCCTCGGCACTGGCGGCCGCCAGCGATGGCTGTTGGATGAACGTGCTGATGGGCCTTTGGGACCCACAGGATCCGCGCGTGGAAAGCGTACACGCGTACTTGATGGCCCTCTCCCGGAAGGCGGAGGTGGCTCGATGATTTGGATGCTGATGTTGCTAGGCGCCGAGGCGCAACCGATCGCGCTGCGCCAAGCCGTGGCTTTGGCGCTCGAAAAGAACCCGGAAGTGGTGGCGGAACGGACGGGCAAGGACGCCGCAGAGGGGGCGCTCCATGCGGCGAAGGGGGCCTTCGATCCGGTGCTCGCCTTCCGTTTCAGCCAACGCAACGCTACTACACCGGCCTCGTCGGTGCTGCAAGGTGCCAATGGCCGCCTGGACGAGCGGACTTCCACGCAAGCGACGTCGTTTCGCCAGCGGATGCCTTGGCTGGGCATGGTGTTCGAGCAACAGCTCGAGAACCAGCGCATCTCCACCAGCAATCCGTTCACGTCGCTGAACCCCTATTACGCCCCGGTATGGCGCAGCACTTTTCAGATGCCGCTGTGGCGCTTCCGCAAAACGGACGAAACGAGGACGAATCTGAAGATACGCCGGCGAAATCGCCAAGCTGCTGACCGGGACTTCGAAGCCCGGATGCTCGACCTGGCGGCGCGAGTCGAAACCGCTTACTGGAATTGGGTGGCAGCGCGCGAAGCAGAGAGAGCCGCCGCCGATAGTGTGCGCTACGCCCGGGAGTCTCTGGACTCGACAACACGTCTGGTAACGGCCGGCGAGCAGGCCGATAGCGAGTTGGCCGGTGCGCGCGGCCTGCTGCGGCGCAGCGAGGAGCAAGCGGCCCAGGCCAGTGGACAAGCGCGCGAGACCGAACAGCAATTGAAGGCCTTGGTGGCCGCCGATAGCCGCGATGCCGTATGGGAACAAGCGTGGCAGCCAGTGGAAACAACCTTGGCCCTGGAGGCGAACTCCGCCAGTGAATTGGCGGAACGGGCGCTGCGGCGCCGGCCGGACCTGGCGGCGGCGATGGAGCGCCTGCAAGCCCAAAAGGAGAACACCCGCCTCGCCGCCGAGGCCCGGAAACCGGCCGTCGACTTATCGCTCTCGCGCACAGCGCAAGGCCTGGCTGGCCGCAGCGTGCCCCAAGGCTCTCTGTTTCCCGGCTTCTCGCTCGACGCCCCGCCGCAGTTAGTGGGGAGTTACGGCCGCGCCTATAGCCAAGTGTGGCGGAATCGCTACCCCACTTACGAAGCCATGCTCAGTATCGAGTTGCCGCTGCGCAACCGCGAAGCAGAAGGCCGCTTCGGGGCCCAAAAAGCCACTGAAAAGCGCGTGGAAGCGCAGTTGCGGCAACTCGAAATCCAAACCACGCTCGAAGTGCGGCGCGCCTGGGAGAGTTACGTGGCGGCCCAAGCCCGCATTGCGGCCGCGGCCGATGGCGAAGCTGCCAGCCGGGAACGCCTCGAAAGCGAGCTGCGGCTTTATCGCGAAGGCCAATCGAACAACCTCAATCTGAATGTCCGCCAAACCGAGCGGACGGAGAGTCAACAACTACTGGTGAACGCGCGTCGAGCCTTGAACTTAGCCTCGGCCGAACTGCGGCGGGCCTCCGCACTCACCTTGGAAACCCTGGCCATCACCGTGGAGTAAATGAAATGAAATCCCACTATATTTTATTAGTAAGTTTGTTGAGCCTCGCCGGGTGTTCGAAACCGGTGGCGGCTAATAAGGAAAACGCCGCCTCGCCGGTGCCGGCCTTGCGCGCTGGAACGGTGGAAGCCTTCGAGGCCACGCCGGCCCTAGTGAGCACGGCCAGTTTCGCCTCCATCGAAGCGGCCGAACTGGGGCCCGAGACCGAAGGCGTGGTCCGCGAGGTTTATGTGCGGGTCGGGGATACCGTCGCCGACGGACAGCCGTTGTTGCGGCTTGAAGCCCGAGAGGCGCAATGGCGCCGGGAAGAAGCCCGGGCGCGCGTGCGAGAGATGCAAGCTTCGCTACGCCAAGCGGAGGCTCGTTTAGGTGCCGACGGCCGGCGCGATCTTGAGACCAGCGCGGAGGTATTGAACGCCCAATCGGCGGTGGACACGGCGGAAGAAGAGGCGCGGCTGGCGGAGATCGAAGAGTCCCGCGCGGCCCGTTTGCGAAACACAAAGGATATCTCGCAAAGCAGTTACGACCGCGCGAAGAGCACGCTCTTAAGCACCCAGGCCCGCCTCCGCGGAGCGAAGCAACAATTGGCCGCCGCCCGCAACACGGCGCGGCAATCGGCCCAAGGCATCGAAATGGCGCGGGCTCAATTCGAAAGCGCGCAGGCCCAGGCGGCGCAGGCCGAGAAACGCGTGAGCGATACCGTCCTGCGCGCGCCTTTTGCAGGCGTGGTAACCGGCCGCACGGTCTCGGTCGGCGAGTATGTCGGGCCCCAATCGAAGCCATTGCGGCTCGAAAAGGTCGATCCGCTGAAACTGGTCTTTCAATTGCCCGAAACCAGCGCGGCGCAGGTAACGGCCGGCTTGACGGTGGAGGCGCGCGTCTCCGCCTTGCCCGGCGAGGTCTTCCACGGCAAGTTGCGCCAGCCCAATGCTTCGCTCGAAACGGGTTCGCGGGCACTTACGATCGAGGCTGAATTTCTGAATCCCGGGCGACGCTTAAAGCCCGGTTACTTTGCCGAAGCGAAGATTCTACTAGGCGGCGTGGAATCGCGCCTGCGGGTGCCGGCCACCGCGCTCGACTTTGACCCGCGCACGGAAACCTACCGCATCTGGAGTTACAACGCGGGTAAGGCCAAGTTACATCTGGTTGGCGTACCGCGCAAACATGGCCCTGTTGCCGAATTGCGCCCCACCGAAGCCGGTGGCCTGCCCGCTGGCGCGTCCGTCATCCTGCAGCCGCCGTCGAACCTCTACGACGGCATGCCGGTGACGATCACCAAAAGAGGAATTTAGTTTATGCAGAAACTCGCCGAAATCTGCGTCAAACGGCCGGTATTTGCGGCCATGCTCATCCTTTCGCTCACTGTCGTGGGGGGCGTCTGCTTCTTTCTCCTGGGGCTCGACCGGTTTCCCAACGTCGACCTGCCCATTGTGACCGTTACCACCGCCAACCCGGGCGCCAGCCCTACCGAGGTGGAGCGAGAGATCACCGAGCGGATTGAGGCCACAGTAAATACCGTAAGTGGCATCGAGGAATTACGTTCAGTGTCGAGCGAAGGCGTCTCGAATGTAGTTATCCAATTCCAACTCGGCCGTGGCGTCGATGCCGCGGCGGCTGAAGTCCGGCAGAAAGTCGACCTGGTCCTGAACGACTTACCCAAAACGTCGCTCAAGCCGGTGGTGCAGAAAGTCAATTCCGATGCGGCCGACGTATTGCTATATGCGGTCACGTCGCCGCGCGACTTAGTCGCGCTCACCGAGTTGGTCGACAAGCAAATTGTCGACCGCTTGACCAGCGTGAGCGGGGTCGGCAAAGTGACCATCTACGGCGGACGCCGTCGCGAAGTGCAAGTGCTCGCCGACTTCGAGAAACTCCGCGCCTTCGACCTCACCATCAGCGATGTAGCCAAGGCTCTGCGCGCGCAAAACCTCGAGTTACCCGGCGGCGCGCTGGACCAAGGGCAGAAATCCCTCACCGTCAAGACCATGGGCAAGGTGGAGCGCGTGGAGGACTTTGCCAACCTCGTCATCGCCCAGCGAAACGGCTACGCCATCCGCATCGGCGACATCGCCACGGTGCGCGACGCCGGCAAAGAAGCCAAAAGTATCGCCCGCCAAAATGGCGAGCCGGCCGTGGTGCTGGCCGTAGCCAAGCAATCCGGCGTGAATACCGTCGCCCTAATCGAGGCGATCGAGGAACGCTTGGGCGAGATCACGTCTGGACTACCCAAGGACGTGACTCTCACTAAGGTTCGCGACCAGAGTGAATTTATCCGCGCCAGTTTGCACAGCATTGAGGAGCACTTAGTAGTTGGTGCCATCCTGGCGGCGATCGTGGTGTATGCCTTCCTGGGAAATTGGCGCAGCACACTCATCGCCGCCTTGGCCATTCCGACGTCCATCATTGCCAGTTTCGCCGTAATGGCCGCGTTGGGTTACACGCTGAATTTGATGACCATGTTGGCGCTGACCTTAATGGTAGGCATCGTAATCGACGACGCAATTGTGGTGCTCGAGAATATCGTGAAGGTGATGGAAGAGCGGGGGCTCTCCGCAGAGCAAGCAGCCATTGAAGGTACGAGGGAAATCGGCCTGGCGGTGATGGCGACCACGCTGAGCTTACTCGCCGTCTTTGTGCCCATCGGGTTTATGGGTGGCATTGTGGGTAAGTTTATGTCGAGCTTTGGGCTTACGAGCGCGGCGGCCATCGCCGTAAGCTTGTTGGTAAGCTTTACGCTAACGCCCAGCCTCGCCGCAAAATGGCTGAGCCACCGTGTTGGCGGCCATTCGAGCAATGATTCGCGCCTGAACCGCTGGCTCGACCGCACTTACACTCAGTTACTCGAATGGAGCATGAATCACCGGCTCGCCGTCGCCTTGATTTGTCTAGTGGTCGTACTGAGCTCGATTCCGTTGGCGATGCTGACGGGCTTTCAGTTCATTGCCCAGGATGACGAAAGCGAGTACGAAGTAGCCGTGCGTTTACCGGAAGGAGCCAGCCTGGCGGCGACGGAAAGCGTGATGGAAGACATAGCCCGTAAGATTCGGCGGGAAATTCCCGGTGTGAAGGGCACTCTCTCGGTGCCCGGCCTAAACTCCCTCGAGAAAGTAAACCAGGGGAGCGTTCTCGTTCGTTTGGTTCCGGCCGAAGAGCGTAAGTTCGACCAGAAAACACTGGTGGCGATGACGCGCGAGAAGATCCAGAGTTACCCCAAAGAGATCTACACCTCGGTGCAGCCGATCGATCCCTTCAGTGGCGGCGAGAAGAACGCGGAGATTCAGTTTATTCTCCGTGGTCCGGATCTCGACCGACTCGGTGACTACTCGGCCCGGGTGCTCGCCTTGATGAAGAAGAACCAGACGCTCGCCGACAGCGACCGTAGCTTATTGCCCGGCAAACCAGAGTTACGCCTGATGGTTGATCGCGAGCGCGCGGCCGACCTGGGCGTCAATTTAGAAGACATTGCCGGCGCAGTCAATACGCTGATGGCCGGCGAAGTTACCGGCAGTTACAGCGAGGGCAAGAACCTTTACGATATCCGCCTGAAGGCCCGTCTGGCGGAACGGGGCGCGGCCGAGCGTTTGCACGAAATTTTGGTTCCCCGCGGGGTGCCGAGCAACTCCCCGGCCACCAGCATGGTGCCTTTGAGCCAACTGGCGCGATTCGAACGTGCCGAGGGCCCAGGCGCCATCGACAGGTTGAATCGCCAGCGCCAAGTGACGCTCTACGCCAACCTCGCACCCGGGGCCAGCCAAAGCGAAGCCGTCACCGCCATTCGCAATGCCGTGGCGACGCTGAATATGCCGCCCGGTTACTCCGAGGCCCTCAGCGGCAACGCCAAGGAACTCGAAAAGACCGGTTATTACTTTCTGCTCGCCGTGGGCCTCACCTTCGCATTTATGTATATGGTGCTCGCGGCGCAGTTTGAAAGCCTGATTCACCCGGTAACGATTCTTTTAACCTTACCCCTTAGCGTTCCGTTTGCGTTGCTAAGTAGTTACTTGGCCGGCCAGCCGCTGAATATCTTCTCGATGTTAGGTATCTTACTGCTCTTTGGCGTGGTGAAAAAGAATGCGATTCTACAAATTGACCATACGAATCACTTGCGGTCGAAAGGGATGCCGCGCCGCGAAGCGATTATCGCCGCCAACCGTGACCGGCTGCGGCCCATCCTGATGACCACCATTGCCTTGGTGGCCGGCATGATCCCCTTGGTGATCGGCACCGGCCAAGGAGCCGAAACCAATCGCAGCATCGGCCTGCTGGTGGTGGGCGGCCAAAGCCTCTGCCTGTTACTCACCCTGCTCGCGGTGCCGGTCTTTTACTCGCTTTTTGAGGACGCGACCGAATGGTTGCGCCGCGCGATTCCGCAGCCGGACTTACTGCCCCGGCTCGGAAATCCGGAGTAACTCACGCAAGGCCCAACCCGATTGGACTTACTGACCGCTGGGGCTAGCTGCTGCAGCATCCTTCTTCACTTCCGGACGCTTCGGCGGCGCCTTGGGCAAGGGCTTGCGCGGCAGTTGATCGTCGCGGTTGGCCGTGTGGTAAACAAATGAGGCCAGCACGGCCACTTCCTGCATTAGGTCAGCCGGCTGGACGCGATCGTACGTGTCCATGTTCGAGTGGTGCGTGCGCGAGGAGTAGTCCATCGGGTCCTGGATGAACTGAAACGCCGGAATGCCGACGGCGTCGAAAGAGACGTGGTCGGTGCTGCCGGTGTTGCGGCCGGTGACGTGCATCGCACCGCCGAGGTCCTTGAACGGAGCGAACCATTGCTCGAAGATCGGCTTCACCATCTCGTTGCCCTGCGTGTAGATGCCGCGAATCTTGCCCACTCCATTATCGATGTTGAAGTAAGCCGAAATGCGGCCGTGCTCCTTGGTGAGCTGCATCGTTTCGCGATCGGCCAGATGCTCCTTCACCCAGGCGCGAGAGCCGAGCAAACCTTGTTCCTCGCCGCTCCAGAGGCCGATCTTTACGGAGCGATTCAGCGTAACGCCACTCTCCTTCAACACGCGCAAGGTCTCGATCATCGCCGCGCAGGAGGCGCCATTGTCGGTGGCCCCGGTGGCCCCCTGCCAGCTATCGAGGTGGGCGCCGATCATCACGTATTCGTCTTTATTCTTGCCCGTACCGGCCAGTTCGCCGATCACGTTGAAGCTGTCCTTGGTCTCCTCGTGGAACTGCGCTTTGATGTTGAACTCCACCTTCACCGGCACCTTCTTCGTGATCAACCGGTGCAGACGGTTATAGTGTTCGGTGGCGATGGCGGCCATCGGCGGCGGCGTGACGGACTTAGGATCCTGCGACCCGCCGGAAGTGCCAAACACCGTGCCGCCTTCGCCCTTCGTGCCGGCGGACAGAGTGAGCAACACGCCTTCGTCTTTCAGAAACTGGCTGCGCTGATTTCGGAAGCGGGTCATCACGGCGCGGATGCCTTCGGGCGTCGTGGGCCGTTCCTCGCCGGGCGCGAGCGGTAGGGCGAATTGCGGACCACCGGCCTGCTCACCCGGGCCGCGGACGTTGTTTATCGTGGCGGACATCTCCATGTCGGTGAGTTCCTGTTCGGTGTAGCGATGGGCGAAGGGCGCGAGGGGAAGGGTGAGGTCACGCGGGCGCTCCATCAGTACGATCTTGTCCTTCAGCTTGCCTTTGAACCGGCCAAAATCAGCCGGCGAGGTGATCGGCGCGATCACCACTTCGCCGGAGACCGTGCCATTAGTGCCGGGCGTCCAGGCCAGCGGATAGCCGATGATGGTGGCCGCAGTAGGCTCGGTCATATGCATGTCAAAGTGCGAAAAGCTCCAGCCGCGGCCAAACTCCCATTTTTCGAGCTTGGCGGTGGAGCCTTGCTCCTGCAGGCGCTTGACGGCGTATTCGGCAGCCGCTTTGTGCGCGGGCGAACCCGTCACACGGGCACCCACCATTTCGGTGATCTGGAACAGCGTATCCATTACCTTCGAGTTGTTCAGCGCCTCTTGTTTCAAGCGATGAATCGCCGGCAGATCGACCCGTTCCTGAGCCGACAGCAACAGCAGTGAGCACAACGTTAGCGCGAAAGCGGACCGAATCGTCTTCATTTGTCGTAGCATACCAAACCGGCGCTACACTGAAAGCGAACCTGCGTGAAGATCACTGTTTCCAAAGAGAACTATCTCAAGGCCATCGCGGACCTCGAGACCGAAGGCGAGACCGTGATTGCGGCCACGTTGGCGCGTTGGCTGAACGTATCGGCGCCTGCCGTAACCGCAGCCATCAAGCGCTTAAAGCGCGATGGCTTGATCCGCGTGTCGCCGGAAACCGGGCAGATCAGCTTGGCCAATGAAGGCCGCGAAATCGCCCACCGCTTGCTGTACCGGCATTACCTGATTGAGCGCATGCTGACCGAGGTCTTCGGCATGGAATGGTACAAGGTCCACGAAGAGGCGGAGCAGTTGGAACACGCCGTTTCTGGGGATTTTGAGCGCAAATTGATCGAGAAGCTGGGCACGAATGCCACTTGCCCGCACGGCAACCGGGTGGAGAACGACACGCCGGCGGTGCGCCGTCAACGCGGTTGGCTGACCTTAAGCGAACTCCCGGTGAACGCGCAAGGTACGGTAGCTAGCGTCTACGAGCGCGACCGGCACCTGCTGATTTACCTCGACGAGTTAGGCGTGCGGCCCGGCGCCGAGCTCAAGATCGAAGCCAAGAATTACGACGACACGCTGACGATCCGCCTCTCGGACCGGCCTTTTCAGCTCGGCAATTCCGCCGCGGCACGGATTTGGATTAAGCCCCAACCCGCGGTTTGAAATAAGCGATCGTCTCGCGCAAGCCATCTTCCAGCAACACCTTCGGCTCCCAGCCCAGCAGCGCCTTGGCCTTCGTAATGTCCGGCCGGCGGCGCTGCGGATCGTTTTCGGGGAGCGGGTGGTACGCAATCGTGGAGGCCGTGCCGGTTAGGGCGCGGATGCGCTCAGCGAACTCGCCCACAGTGATCTCAGACGGATTGCCGAGGTTAGTGGGATAGCGTTCGTCCGATTGAGCTAGGCGAAGCAGACCATCCACCAGGTCGCTGACGTAGCAGAAGCTGCGCGTCTGGGTACCGTCGCCGAAAATGGAGAGCGGCTTGCCGGTGAGGGCTTGTTCGAGGAAAGCGGGAACCACGCGGCCGTCGTCCAAGGCCATGCGCGGCCCGTACGTATTGAAGATGCGCGCGATGGCGGTCTTCGAGCCATAAAAGCGATGGTAGGCCATCGTCATCGCCTCGGCGTAGCGCTTGCTTTCGTCGTAACAAGAGCGCGGACCCACGGGATTCACGTTGCCCCAATAGGTTTCCTTCTGCGGATGCTCCAGCGGATCGCCATAGCATTCAGACGTAGAGGCGACCAAATACTTGGCGTCGGACTGGCGCGTGAGTTCGAGCATATTCCGCGTTGCCGTCGAGCCGCTTTCGAGAGTTTCGATCGGCTTAGCCAAGTAGTGCTTCGGGCTCGCCAGCGACGCAAAGTGGAGCACGACATCGAAGTGTCCCCAGGTGCGCGCCTCTTTCAGGAAGCCGTCACCAGCCGCGTTGGCCTCTTCAAAACGGAAACCCGGATGGCCGTCCAAGTGCGCCAGGTTCCCCTTCGCGCCGGTGACAAAGTTGTCAAAACCAAGCAGTTCGTGGCCTTCGCCCAGCAGACGATCGCAGAGGTGGGCGCCGATAAAACCGGCGGCCCCGGACAAGAGATAGCGCAAAGAGATCCTCCCCCTTCTATTGTAGGTGCTACAGTCAAAATTTAGCAGCTTATGTCGCAACCGCCCTTCTTTGAATCTGTCCTGGTACTACTCGCGCTGGCACTCTCCGCGGGGGGTTTTTTCTGGCGCCTTCAGCCCATTCTGCGCACCATCCTGCGCGCCAAACCGGATCCCGGCTTCACCCTCGCCCCCCTGGGCCGCCGCGTCTGGGACTTCTTTTGGGAAGTGATGTGCCAAGCGCTCGTCATCAAAGAACGGCCCCTGCCGGGCCTCGCCCATGCGTTCGTCTTCTGGGCCTTCTGCGCCTTCGCACTAGTCACCGTCGACCATCTGTTGCGGGGCTTCAGCCTCCATCTGCTCGACCCCGATGGCTTCTTCGGCCGCATTTACTTTGGCCTGGCCATGCTCTTTGCCGTGGCCTGCGCGGTGTCGATTGCCGGCCTTTTCGTGCGCAGATTCCTGGTGCGGCCTAAGTGGCTAGGCGAGAAGGTATCGGTCGAATCCGGCTTCATCGCCGGGCTCATCTTCTCCTTGATGGTGACGTATCTGTATGAGTACTTCACGCACGACAGCGGCGCCATCGGGCACGCGAATTGGTGGCTACACACCGCGTCGTTGTTGATCTTCATGCCGCTCATTCCCCATACGAAGCACTTGCACCTCGTATTGAGCCCCGCCACCGTGTTTCTCTCGCGCGGCGAATTTTCGAAAATCCCGCCTCTGGTCGGCGATGAGGACTTCGGGCTCGACACCGGTAAGGACGTTACCCAGTTAGCCGCGCTGCAAGCTTATTCTTGCGTCGAATGCGGCCGCTGCACCGAGTTCTGCCCGGCGACTAACACTGGCAAAGAACTCAACCCGAAGGAAATTATTCTGGGCCTCCGCAGCTACTTGAACGAATTCGGCTCGCAAAGCGAGCAGCCATTGTTAGGCAAATACATCTCGCAGGAAGCGGCCTTCCAATGCACCACCTGCGGCTGCTGCGAATATCAGTGCCCGGTGGGCATTGAGCACTTGCCGATTATCATCGGCCTGCGGCGTGGGGCGACCAATACCGGAAAATGGGAAGACCAATACGGCGGCAAGTTATTCAATAACCTGGAGCGCTACGGTAACCCGCTGGGGCTCTCGCAAAATGAGCGCGACAAGTTTCTGCAAAAGAATGAAATCCCAGTTTACGATGGGTCGCAAGAGTATCTGCTGTGGCTGGGCTGCATGGGAAGTTACGATTCCCAGGGGCGCGAAGTGGTACTGTCCCTGGTGCGGATTCTGCGGTACTTGAACATTACCTACGGTGTCTTAAAGAAAGAGCGCTGCACCGGAGATTCCGCCCGGCGTCTGGGCAACGACTTGGCGTTTCAACAACTGGCCGAGTACAACCTCAATAACATCAAGGCCGTCTCTCCGAAGAAGATGCTTTCCATTTGTCCGCATTGCGTGCGCACCATGAATACGGATTGGCGTGAATTTGGCGCAGACCTAGCCGTGGAGCACCACTCCACGTTCCTGGCCCGCGTGGGCTCGCAGCTACCCAGCGCGCCGACCGAAGAAAAAGTGGTCTACCACGATCCGTGTTACCTGGGTCGTTACTTGAATACCTATGACGAGCCGCGTGCGGTGATCGCCCAATCGGCCACCGTGGTGGAGGCACCTAAAAATCGCGAGCGTAGCTTCTGTTGCGGCGCCGGAGGCGGACTGGCGTTCCTGGGCGAGGAGCACGGCACGCGCGTTAACGAAACCCGCGCCAAAGAGTTAGTCGCCACCGGAGCTTCTACCGTCGGCGTCGCCTGCCCGTTCTGCAACACGATGTTCAAGGACGCCATCAAAACGGTGAGCCCCGGCCAGGAGCCGAAGTTACTCGACATCGCCCAGATCGCCGCTGCCCGGCTGCCGGTGGTGCAGTAAGTGTTGTGGCTCTGGCTTTTGTTGGCCCAAGCGCCGCAACCCGATGGCGCAGGTTTGGAAGCCGGGCGATTGCCGCGCGAATGGTCCACCGGCGGGCCGCATTGCATGGAATCGCCGGATTTCTTTATTCACGAATACAACGCCAATCTTTTCATTCTGCGCGAATCCGGCTGCAGCCACTACGAGAAGCCATTTCTGTTTCTGGTCTTCGGGCAGGATCGGGCCTTGTTACTCGACACCGGCGCCGGCAAGAGCGACTTAGCCCCATTGATCGACCGGCTGATTACGCAGTGGAGCGATCGCCACCAGAAGCCGAAGCCCAAGTTAATCGTCGCGCATACGCATAACCATGGCGATCATAAGTCGCGCGACAAGCAATTCGCGGGCCGGCCCGGGATCGAAGTGGTGCCGGCGACGGTACCGGCGAACGAGAAGGTTTTCGGGATTACCGCCGATGCCGGCCAGTTCGACTTAGGCCAGCGCACCCTCGATGTATTGGCTATGCCTGGGCACGACGACGCGGCGATCATCTTCTACGATCGGCGCACGGGAATCTTGTTCACCGGCGATAACATTTACCCCGGCCGACTCTATATTCGCGATTGGGCTACTTACGCGCGCAGCACGCAACGATTGGTGGATTTCGCCCAAAGCCATCTGGTGAGCCACTTACTCGGGAATCACATTGAGCAGAGCGCCACGCCGTTCCTCGAGTTCCCCATCGGGTCAATCTACCAGCCGAACGAGCATACTCTCGAACTGAGCCGGGCCCATTTGATCGAGCTCAACCAGGAGTTGATCCGACTGAAAGGCAAGCCCGCGCGGGTAGCGCTGCGGGATTTGACGATCTATCCCTCCACTCCCGAAACGCCGCAACTCAGGCAAACGCAGATCGACACGCAGAAGAAGCAGCGGGCCACGCAATATGCGCAGCCGCCCCTTGAGCGGTAAACTGAGGATTATGCAAAGAAGAGCACTTCTCGCCCTGGGCGCCTCCGGCATTCTTGCGCAGGCGCAACAGATCCCTCGCGTCGCCGATTTTGAGATGACCACCACGGCCGGGCCGGTGAAACTGACCCAGTATCGCGGCAAGGCGGTGGTGCTGGCGCTGATTCGCTCCAGTTGCTCGCACTGTCAGATGACGACCCAACTGCTCCGCAGTCTGCAGCAGGAGTTCGGTACGAAGGTGCAGATGCTCGGCTGCGACTTTGTGGAAGACGGCGCCGTCGTCGTGCCGCAGTTTATCGAAAGGTACAAGCCGGGCTTTCCCGTCGGCTGGACCTCCACCGACAAGGCCTTCAAGTTCCTGCAACTCTCGCTGATGACGCCCGGCACGGTGCCGAAGCTGGTCTTTATCGACAAAAAGGGCATGATCCGCGCCCAGTACGACGGCAGCGACGCGGCCATGAGTGGCGAAGGCACCACCCAACGCGACAAAATCAAGGCCAAGCTCGTCGAAGTCTTGGCGCTCTAGCGGCTCAACAAGCCTTCGATTTCTTCCAACTGCTTGCCGGCTTCGGCAAACTTGCCTTGCGATTGCAGTTCGCGATAGCGGCGGAACCGCTGCCGGATGGCTTCGACCCGGTCACCGGGAGGCGCTGGTGTAACCGGGACGGCCTCGCTACTCTTCGAGACCACCGGAGCCGTCGGCGTCATCGATAGCTGAGCGCGCAGTTGGTCGAGCGCCTGTTCGTAAGTATCGGCGTAAGCAATCTGATTCCCCAACGCCAAAGCTACTTTCTTCAACTGCGGCATCGGCGCTTGCGCCGACTGGAGGTAAATCGGCTCTACATAGAGGAACGACCCTTCTAGCGGGAGCACTTGCGTTTGCCCAAGGAGGACTTTGGAGCCCTGCTGGTTCCACAAACTCAGGTCCTTCGATATGGTTTGGTCCTGGTTGATGCGGGCTTTGATTTGCATAGGCCCGTAAATCAGTTCTTGCTTCGAAAGCTGTAACACCATCAACTCCCCGTAATGGCCTTCGTCGCAACGCGCGAGTAACACGCCGATCAGGTTTTGCTTACTACGCGGGGTGAACGGCAAGGTAAGCGCAAACTCCGGCTTCGTTGAGCCAGGTAACGTGGTAACGACGTAAGTAGGCTCGTAAGTGGAAGCGGCCCCTTCCTGGCTGGTGGAGGACATGGCCAGATCCCAAACGTCTTCCTTGTTATAAAAGGCTTCTGCGTCCCGCATGTGGAATTGGCGAAAGATTTCAGCCTGAGCGCGAAAGTAAGCCTCGGGGTAGCGTAAGTGGGCCCGCAGGTTGGCCGGCATTTGATCGCTCGGCGTAAACAGCTTTGGGAAAAGATTCAGGTAAGCCTGGATTACCGGGTCCTTCGGCTCCATCACATAAATCTTGATACTGCCGTCATAGGCGTCCACCGTGGCTTTCACACTGTTGCGGAGGTAGTTGTAGGCTCCGCGGCCTAGCGCCCGCGAATACGGATGCCGGCTCGAAGAGGTGTAGCCATCCAGCATCCAAACCAGCCGTCCCTCTTCGGTAATCACTAAGTAGGGGTCAGCATCCCACTCGAGAAAGCTGGCGACGGTATCCACTCGTTCGCGCACGTTGCGATGGATCATCATACGGCTTTCGGGGGTCATGAACTGGGTGAAAAGAATATTCCAATCGCCTTCTCGCAACGTGGCAGCGAACTTCATGCCAAAGGAAGAGATCGGAAAGCCGCCCTTGCCGTCATAACGAAAGTGGACATTGTCGGAGCCGGCCGGGTAATTGAACTCCTGCTGCCCGGTGCGCACGAATACCGGTTCGTGAGTAACTTCGCCGTAATAGATCTCGGGCCGCGTAATCTTGAAGCCGGCTTGCGTAATTTCGGGTGGGGCGTTGCGAATGAATAAGTCCGGCAGGCCGTCAGGAGTAGTTTGGTTGGCCCGCGCCGCCACCACGCCGTAACCGTGCGTATAGACAAAGTGCGGATTGTTCCAGCGGGACTTCGCTTCCGGCACCTGCTGCACATCGATCTCGCGCGGCGAGAGTAACACCTGCTGCAGTTCCTTGGTGCCATCGGGCTTCGGCACCCAATAGCGGTCTACATCGGAGTCGGCAAAGACATAGTAAGGCCGTAAGGCCTGAATCTGGGTTACGGCATCGTGAAACGGCTTCCAATCCCACAGGCGCACGTTATCGAGCAGGGCGCGATTCTGCATCGCAGCCCTGGAGGCTTCGACCGTGGCGGCCTTGGCGCCGAAGTCCACCTCCTTCAGCTTTCCGGTAAGTCCATAAGCCGAGCGCGTACCAGCCAAGTGCCGCTCAATGTAAGGTTTCTGGATCGTAATTTCGCTCGGCTTTACGTAAAAGGTGTAGATCAAGCGCGGCACAATCATCGACCCGAGATACAAAACGCCCAACAAACCTATTGCCGCGATACGCCGCTTCAGAACGAAGAGCAGGGCGGCCGCGACGCCAGCCATCGCCAGAATCGATAACATCGGCAAGGTGAATTTCTCGTCCACATAGTCGATGCCGACGAGTAAGCCATGGTCGTTGCGGAGTAAGTCGAAGCGATCGAGGTAGAAGCCGACGGCGAGGCTAACGAAGAACAGGCCGCCCATCGCACGAACAAAGCCACGGTTGAGTGCGCGGCCGAGTTGCAACTCGCGCAAATCAAAGCCATCGGGCGACATGCGGCGGGCGGTTTCGATCAGGTGCATCGCTTCGCTGGCCAGCCAATAGATCAACCCGCCTGCGATGGCGGCGGCAGAAACGAAGGTGAGCAACAGCCGGTAGAACGGCATGGCGAAGAAGTGAAAGGCGAGCGGTTGCTGAAAGACCGGATCGCGATAAGTGTCGCCCAGGTCGCGCGAGCCAAAGTAGCGGGCCACCACCCAGGAGTCAATCGTCGCGAAGGCAATCACGACAGCCAGAACCAAGAGCACCAGCGTGCTGATTCGCGCGTAGTTCGGATACCGCCCTAAGCCACCGCCACCGCTCTTCAGACCGCGGGCATGGACGGCAAAGAAGAAGGCAAACAGCAGTACCACGGCGCCGACAATGGGCGAGGCGACGTAGAACCAAGTGCCGTACCAAAGCTCGAGTTGCCCGATCTCATGCCACCAGGCATAGTCGATCACCAGACTGGCGATGCTGCGGGCGAAGAAGAGGAGGAAGAACAGCGCGATAACCACGGCGCCGATCGAGAAGCGACGTGGACTCGAAGAGGGAATCTCATATACTGGCATGCCCCTATCATGACACCGGCAGCCGGTGGCGGTGCCGAAAAAGCGAAAGGGGGAGCGTTTCCGCTCCCCCGCCGCGTCGAACAGGTACTACGCTGGGATCATCAAGACTTGGTCCCCTGCAAATCGGGGTTCTCTTAGCTTCGATGATACCATGCGTCCTGAGATGCTGACCCTACCGCAGATTGTCCGTTTGAAAGAGTGGGTGTCGATGAACCCCCACGTAAACCAGGGCCAGCCGACAGTGCGCGGCACGGAGATTCTCGTGGCGCAAGTGCTAGCCGCCATGCGCAACGGGCAGACGCCCGCCGGAGTCGGCGAGGCCGCCGCCAAAGCCATCTGGAGCGAGTTAGGTGAAAAGTAATTTCGTTCTATTCGGCTGGGTTCACTGCTTAATTCTGCTCGCAATTCCCTTGAGCGCTTGGGCCGCGGCGCGCCTTACCCAGCAGTTTCCGCAACAAGCCAAGTATCATCGCTGGACCTTAGGCGGATTGCTGCTGGTGAATGAGCTAATTTACTACGGCTATAAGTTCTCGAAGCACTGGTTCCAATTTCCCACGGGCTTGCCCCTGCAACTTTGCGACTTAATCATTTGGCTCACCGTTATGGCCGCCTTCACCCTCTGGCAAGGCCCGTTTGAGTTCGCCTTCTTTACGGGACTGGTCGGCACCACCATGGCCGTCATCACCCCGGACCTCTGGGACCCTTTCCCCAGTTACCCGACCATTTACTTTTTCCTCGCCCACGGTGGCATCGTCGCTTTGTTGCTCTATCTTTGGTGGAGCGGGCAAGCCAAGCCCCAGCCAGGTTGCGTGTGGCGCGTGATGCTGATGCTGAATTCTTATGCGCTCACGATCGGCCTATTCAATTGGCTATTCAAGACGAATTATATGTATCTCTGCCAAAAGCCCGCCGGCGCCTCACTTCTCGATTACTTTGGACCGTGGCCGATCTACTTACTCGGCGGCGAGTTGCTAGCGCTGGGTTTCTTTAGGGTGTTGGCCCTGCCATTTCGCCGCCGCAGACTGGTCAGCGATTCCTAGCCGACCGCGTAAGCGGTGGGTCATCTCAGCCCTACCGCAAGACCCGTGACCCGTCATCAACGTAACACAGAAGATTACTTTCCTAATTGTGTCAGCCGTTCGCGCAAAAATTCCTGATCAATCGGACTTACCGCCAAGGACAAAGCGCGGCGATAAGCCGCCCCGGCCTCTTCCTTACGGCCCAGGCGACGCAGTAGATCGGCGCGGGCGGCGCGGAGCAGATGGTTGTGCTCAAGCGAAGTCAACCCCTCCATCCGCGACAAGCCCTCCTCCATCCCGCGACCCATCGCGACGGCCACGGCGTCATTGAGCCGGACGACGGCCGTATCCTGATGCCAGAGTAACTCCCGGTAAAGCCGCTCAATTCGCGCCCAGTCCCTCCGGCGTCCGAAAGCGACTCAGCGTGCACAGCGAGCCGTCCGGAAATCGACACTCCCCCCAATTTATTTTGGCCTAAAGTCCGAGCCGACTACAGCCGATATACAGGCTTCAGTTCATTACGTGTGGTTCCTGACCGGGCTCTTCGTGTGCATCGGCCAGGAAATTTTATGAGGGGCCGTTTCGACGGGCCCTCTTTTTTCTTGGCATCCTGGTAGACATGGGATTGATTCTATTTGGGATACTCGCCTGGGCGCTTTCCATCGGCACGCCCTTTCCAACCTTGGAAGCCGAGACACTGGCCGGCGGCAAGCTGAAGTTGCCGGACGCGGCCAAGGGTAAGCCGGCCCTGGTTGTCGTCACCTTCAGCAAGGAAGCCGGCGACGCCTCAAAGCCATGGTGCACCCGGTTCCTGAAAGATTCGCCCAACGGCCAGCTCTTCCAGATCGCCTCGCTCGAAAAAGCGCCGCGACTGGTGCGTGGTCTCATCCGGCGCGGAATGCGGAGCGACATGCCGCCAACCCTGCAGGCGCGGATGATGCTGCTGTACGAAGGCGAAGCCGCTTGGCGCAAAACCGTGGGCGTCACCAACGACGCTTACCCCTGCCTCGCGATGCTCGACGCCGAGGGCCGCATCGTGTGGTTCCACCAAGGCCCCTTCGACGAAGTCGCCTACCAGAAGTTGCGTCAGCATGCGCTTTGAAATTGAGGCCGTCTGCCCGGAAACTGGGGCGCGCGCCGGCCACCTCTACACCGCCCACGGCGTCATTCCCACCCCCATCTTCATGCCCGTCGGCACCCAAGGCACGGTGAAGGGCTTGACGCCACAGCAGTTGATCGAAGAGGTGGACGCGCCCATTATCCTCGGCAACACCTATCATCTCTACCTGCGCCCCGGCCCGGAACTGATGCAGCGCCACGGCGGTCTGCATGGCTTTATGAGCTGGCCGCGGGCGATTCTCACCGATTCGGGCGGCTTTCAGGTCTTCAGCTTGTCGGGTTTGCGCAAGATCTCCGATGAAGGCGTCGTCTTTCAGTCCCACCTCAATGGCGACCGGCACTTGTTCACGCCCGAAGGCACAGTCGACGTCCAGATGGCCTTCAACTCCGACATCCTGATGGTGCTCGACGAATGCGTCGGCTACCCGGCCGAGCCGCGCGAGATCCGCCAGGCCATGGATCGTAGCGTGGCTTGGGCCAAACGGCAGTTCACCCACTACCGCGATCGCCACGCGGCACGAGTGGCGACGAATACCTTGTTTCCCATCGTCCAAGGCGGAATGGATCCGATCCTCAGGGCCGCCTGCGCGGGCGAGTTAGTGGGGCTCGATGCCGAAGGCTACGCCATTGGTGGACTCAGCGTCGGCGAACCCCGCGAATTGAGCCTCGCGATGACCGAAGTTACCGCGCCGTTACTGCCCTACGGCAAGCCTCGTTATGTGATGGGCGTAGGCTTACCTGAGGAACTAACCGAGTATGTCGCCCGCGGCGTCGACATGATGGATTGCGTGATGCCGTCGCGCAATGCCCGCAATGGATGTTTGTTCACCAGCCAGGGTAAAGTCCTGATCAAGCAGGCCCGCTTCCGGGAGGACTTTGGCCCGCTCGATCCGGCTTGCGGCTGTTACACTTGCCGGACGTTTAGCCGGGCTTACTTACGGCACTTGTATATCGCGAGCGAGATGTTATTCGGCACCCTGGCGACCTTGCACAACTTACGCTTTTACCTGGACCGCATGCGCGCCATGCGGCTGGCAATTGTGGAAGCGCGGTTTCCGGCGTTTTTGCGGGAGTCGCAGGCAGTGCCGGAGCAGGTGGCGTGATGATTCCGATGGGCTACCTGGATAGCTTGGCGGGTGTCGTCGATATGTACTCCGTCGCTAGCTATGTGATGACCGGCGGCAGGCCCTGCTCACTCCGCACCGCCAAACATTCGCGGATGGCGGCGGCGACGTTCGATTCGGCCTCCGCCGCGGTAAGACCTTGGCTAACGCCGCCAGGGACGGCGGGGCATTCCGCGATGAATACGCCGTCCTCGTCCTGATAGATGCTGACCAGAAACTTCATCTCACCTCGTAGTGTACTAGCTGCCCGCCTTCCAGACTTGAGGGGCTCCGCCTTGTACACGCCTTGGTACTATTTCCGCGCCCGTTAACGCGATGCCGTATCAAATGGCGTAAGATTTCTGAATCGTGACAATTGTGTTACGATTCGATGAATGTACCGCATCCTCAGTGTCTTCGCCCTGACGGCGCTTTCCGTTGGGGCACAGGTACCGCAGTTGGAGTCGTGGACGGATACCACATTCACGGTCTGGCGTAATCAACGAACCGAAGTAAATGTTAACGCCCAGTTGCGCGCCTATCCCAGCCTGCTGGACGCTTACCGCACGCGTACCGGACCCATCATCGAGCACCGGCTGCGCGATGGCCTCTCCTTGTGGGGCGGAGCCTATTTTCAGCATTTGCAATCCGGTGTCGGACCGCAACAGAGTTTGGATGATTTCGAGCGATACTTCGGAGGTTTGATCTACCGAATTTATCGGAATCGCCTCATCCAGGTAGACGGTCGCACGGTGGCGGAGCGATTTATAGGGTTGAGGACGGGCGATTATTCGCGCTTCCGGCAACGGGTTCTGGTGACGTTGAACAAAACAGTGGCGCCATATGTGAGCAACGAAGTCTTTGGCAACCGGACCGGTCTCTTGAGCAACCGCAGTGCAGCCGGTATCCGCACGCGGGTGACCCCAGAGTGGACTCTGCTGATGGGGTACTTGTACGAAAACCGGTCCTTCGCGAATCTGCCGAACCGGCATGCGCTGGTGATGAGCGTCGTCTACCGCAAGTCGATCGCAGCTCGCTAGCTGCCCGCCGTCTGGCCTCGCCCCAGCACCATGGTTGACGACCCATGGTAAACCGTCCGCCGCTCCTCCCGATACCCGCACTTCGCCGCCACCCGCAAAGACGCGGCATTGTCCGGATGGATCAGGCATACCGTCCGGGTGAACCGCGAATCGCCCCAAGCATGAATCGCTCCCACCGCCTGCCTGGCGTAGCCCTTTCCGTGCGCCGCGCTGACGAAGACCCAGCCCGCCTCGGGCCTGCCGTCCAGCCCGGGGAAAGGTCGCGCTGATAGTCGGCGAATCCTAACTCGCCCACGAAGGCTCCCGTCGACCTTTCCTCCGCCACCCAATAGCCAAACCCTAGCAGCGCCCAATGGCCGGCATAGCGCAGCAGCCGCGTCCAGGCCTCTTCCCCGCTGAATGGCCTACCGCCGATGTAGCGAGTCACCACCGGGTCGGCCCACATCGCCGCGCAAGCTGCGAAGTCCTCCACCCCATGGCCGCGTAAGCGCAGCCGGGCAGTCTCGACCATGAGAGCCGTCATCTTACTCCAGGCCAAACAGGGCCATCCACGGGGTGGTCCGGGTTTTCCCGGGTTTTCCGTAAATCTCATCAAATGAACCGCTTACCAACCACAAACTGCGGATTTTGCCGCCGGATCGACAGTTTCGCTCCGGTCGAGGCTCAGTCCCCGGCGCAATCGCCCGCAGCCAAATCCCTCAGGACTTCCGCGCCGGCGCCGGCAAGGCTCGGCGGCCTTCCGGCGGCGGGCAGATGTCCTGCAAAAACTCGAGCCGCTTGCGGATGCTCCGGCTGGCTAACTGCCGCGGCCCCGGCTCCACGTCGATATCGCAGCAAATGCCATGCAAGTACAACGTCATCGTATCGATCATCGATTGCCGCGCATACTCAAAAAAGCCCTTGCCCGGCTTCTTCTTCGCCCCGTTGGTTTCGAGATAATCCTGCTTCATCCGCCAACTGGCTTCGTCCATCTCGCCGTGCACCTGGTGCTTCACTTCGTCGGCCAGCAGGTCAATGTAAGCATCCTGATGGATCGCCGGCATCCGCTCCGTCACCATCGCGGCGATCGACCGGAAGAAGTAATAGTGATAATCGTTAAGGTTCGATTCCTGCGCCGCCAGAAACAAGGCATGCCCCGGCGCGCGGAAGAACCCGGCGGCGAAACCATAAGCACCTTCCGAAGGCCGCTTCGTCGCCACTTTCAGGACGGCCGGTTTGCCCTTCTCCGCCGCGCTCACCTGCTCAAGGTAAGGCACGAAAAACAACTGTACCGGCACGATCAGCTCGAGCGCCTTGGGCGGCAAGGCCGTGATGGGCTCTTCGAGAAAGTCCTTCAGATCCTCCTCGTGCAGCTTCACGCCCGTAAAGACATACGAGAACTGGTCGTTATACCGGATCAGATGGGGCGTCAGCTCGAGCGCCAAGGCTTCGAGGTTCGCGTAGGAGTCAAGGTCAAGAGTTGGGGCCATGCGGCTAACCTAGTCTACCAGTCGATCGCCATTCGTCACTGCGGCTTCGGTTTTGGCCAGGCTTTCGCGAACTCCCGCCACTGCGCTTGGGTTCGTTCGGCGCTCTCCGCGGCCACCTGCAGCAGGGGTTTCCGCCAGTCCCGCCGGCCTCCATAGTCGACCAATTCTTCCACCGCGGCCGAGCCTCGCTGGCTGTGCGCCCGCAATTGCGCCCAGGCCGTGACCTCGCCCATCGTGCGAATCGCCCCCAGGAAGGCCGCCGGGTCGTCGCGCCACTTCGTCACCTTCAGCCGATCGGCCGTGGGCATCAGTTCTTGCAACACAAACGAGCCATCCTTCCAGCCGACGGCACGCAGCAGAGCCGGCGACATCGCCTGCATCGCTTGCTGGGCGAAGACGACTCGCTCCGCCTCGGCTCCCCAACGCGGCTGCTTCGGATGGAGCGCGGCCACCACCGCGGACCCGCGCGCGAACTTCAGATCGAGCAGGAAGTTGTTGTCCGGCGACCCTCGTCCTTCCACCAGTAGCACGTAGCGTTCCAGGCCCAGACTGCCCGTGCCGGCGATCCGGCGCGCGGCGTCCAGCAGGCCGTAGAATGCCAGTTGGTCGCTTTGCGCCGCCAGATTCTTCACGAATTTGGTCAGTTTCTTTCGTTCGCGCTCGTCAATCGGCAAGGCTTGGTCATTGCCGGTCAACAAGTGCCGTCGCCTTTTCACCAGTTCCGTGCGGCGGTCAAGAAAGTCACGCCGGGTGCGTTCTTTAATCCGGCTCAGCAGCGCCGCAATCAGCCCTTCCGCTGTCGCCCGCTCCAGCCAACGGGCCTTGCCGCCCGCCAGCGCCGCTCCGTAGCCATCCAGAAAGGCGGCCGCGCCGGCTTGGCGCTGGCCCAGCTTCAGTTTCAGCGTCTCGCCCGCCACCAAGGCACTGGTCAGGCACCGCGCCAGGTCCCAACTGGCCGGCGCAACGCATGCCTCGTCAAAGTCGTTCAGATCGAAATACGTCAGGCGATTGTCGCCTTTGAAGGTGCCGAAGTTTTCGAGGTGCAAGTCCCCGCAGCACCAAACCAGCGGCGCCTTCGGCAACTCGTCCACCGGCAGATCGGCGTAAAACAAGTGGCAGGTGCCGCGCAGAAAAGCGAACGCGTCCCCGGCCATCGCCGCGTACTTCAGGGCCAGCCGCTCCGGGTCCCGGCCCGCATTGAAGGCTTCGATCCGCGTGTATACATCCGGCTTCACGATGCTTCTACTCTACGCCCGCTGCGAACGCTTTACCAGATAGACGCCCACAAAAATAATCATCATTGCCGTAAGTTCACGCCCGCCAAACGGCTCCCGGTAGAAAATCCACCCCAAACTTACCGCCACCACCGGGTTCACGTAAGTGTAGGTCGAAACGATCGACACCGGTAACTTACCCAGCACGTAGATATAGGCGCTGTAACCGACAATCGAGCCAAAAGTAACTAAGTACAGCACCGCCAGCAAACCACGCGTCGTCCACTCCACCTCACCCTGCGGCAACAAAGTCGTCAAAAGTAAAGTCAAAGCGCCAGTCACAAACTGCTGCACCGCGCCGCTCACAATCGGGTGCGCATTCGTCGCCTGCGTCGCCGATAAACTGCGCCGGCGAAAAAGAATCGCTCCCAGCGCCCAGGCCAGGTTACCCACTTGCAAAATCAAAAAACCCTTCACATTCGCCGCCGAAAACCCCTCTTGCAGATTCTTCGGAAACACCAGCAACGCCGTCCCCGCAAAGCCCACCAACATGGCTGCCAACGTCCTCCGATGCAGCCGTTCCCCGCCCGGAATCGCACTTTCCACCAGCACGGTCCACAATGGCGACGTCGTGATATACAAAGCCGCTAGGCTCGAAGGAATCATGGTCTGCGCGAACGCCAAGGCCCCACTCGACACGCCCAGCGGCAACAAGCCATAGAGCGCCGTGAAGAATAGCTCGCGCCCCCGCGGAAAAGCAGCGCCCCTCCACGCGGCGATACTCAAAAGAATCGTGCCCGAAGTCAGAAAGCGCGTCGCCAGCAACACCAAGGGCGGCATCGTTTCCAGCGCCATCCGGATCGCCAAAAACGTCGTCCCCCAAAAGAAACATACGGCCACCAGGGCCAAGTAGGCCTTGAAAAGGGGTTGCTCACGCCACTGCGCCCACAAACTGTTAGGACTCGCCAATCCTTACCTTAGTACAATAGCGGTTTGATCGTCACTCTCACCATCAATCCGGCCATCGACCGCAACGTCCTCGCCGACCGGCTCGTCTTCGACGACCGCGCCTATATCCTCGAAACCAGCGAGGCCGCCGGCGGTCGCGGCATCATCTCCTCCAGCGTCATCCACGCCTTTGGCGGCAAAACCATCGCCATCGCCACCGCCGGCGGCGAGAACGGGCCGCGCTTCAAGGAACTGCTCGGTAACCATAGCTTCCCTGTCCACTTCGTCCCCATCCGTCACTCCATTCGCAACAACCTCACCATCACCGATAAGAACGGCCTCTCCGTCAAGCTCAACGAACTCGGCTCGCCCATGTCACCCGAAGAACTCGACAAAGTCGAGCAGACCGTCCTTAGCCGCCTGCCCAAGGCCGATTGGCTCATGCTCTGCGGCAGCGTCCCCCCCGGCGTGCCGCCGGACTTCTACCAACGCATCATCCGCCTCGCCCAAAAGCAAGGCGTCCAAACCCTGCTCGACACCGACAACCAGCCCCTGGAACTGGGCCTCGAAGCCGAGCCTACTGTCGTCAGCCCCAATCAGCAGGAAGCCGAACGCCTCTTGAACCGCGCCCTGCTCACCCGCAACAATTTCCTCGACGCCGTCGAGCGCATCCTCGACATGGGCGCCCAATCCGTCGTCCTCTCACTCGGCAGTCGCGGCGCCATCGGCGGCATCCGCACCGACAGCGGCGTCCGCGTGTGGGAAGCCATCGCCCCCCGCATCGACGCCTTAAGCCCCATCGGTGCCGGCGACGCCCTCGCCGCCGCCTTCGTGTGGGCCCGCAAAAAGAAAAAAGAATTCTGGGAAGCCGTCCGCTGGGGCGTTGCCGCCGGTTCGGCCTCCGCTCAACTCCCCGGCTTGCAGTTGGCCAACCTCGACCAGGCCAAGCAGATCTATAAGCTCGTCGAAGTTCGCCCTGTTAAATAGACACTGGCAAATAGACACTGGCAAATAGGCCCGTCCTTGCAGACATTTTGTCCACTTCTTGAGACAGACTGTCCCGTCCGAAGCCGACAGCCTCTGCCGAAACTAAAACAAAATAAGACACTTAGTCAAATGGCCAGCCCCTTGCAAAGGTTAACGGCATGGAAAGCGATTTCATGCAGTTTCTTAAGCCTGGCTTCAGCCTGATGCTGACCGCCACCCTGGCCCTGGGCCAGCAGCCGACGCCCGAAGGCCCCGCCCGTGAGAAGTCCGCCGTATGGGGCGCGTTTACCCCCGATACCGGGCAGGACCACACCCTGTCACGCGACGTGGCCACCCATCGGGACAAGGCGGGAACGCCCCAGGCCGACGACGAGATCGACGTCATCGTCCAATATCGCGAAGCTCCCGAGCGCGGCGCCGAACGGGCCGTCAAGTCCGGCGCCCGGGTGAAGGGCCTTTCCGGCAACGCCGTCTTCGCCCGCATGACCCGTCAGGCGGCCACCGAACTGGCCAATGATCCCGCCGTCTTCTACGTCAGCCCGGACCGCGAAGTGTCCGCTTCGGCTAACGATATCGACTACTCCTCCAATACCGTCAATGCCGACAAAGCCAATGAAAGCGGATACACCGGCAATGGCATCCGCGTAGCCGTCATCGATTCCGGCGTCAACGAAGACAACGACGACTTGGCCGCGACTACCTGCAAAACCAAGTTGAGCGTCCGGGTGGTTTACGATGAGAACTTTGTCAACTGGGCGGAAGCGCCCGGCTCCTACGGCCATGGCACCCACGTCACCGCCATCCTGGCCGGCAATGGCTGTGTCGCCCTGCGTGCCGGAAAAAATAATCAGCAGGCTCCCGGCATCGCCCCCGAAGCGGAGATTGTCAGCCTCCGAGCCCTCGATTCCCGCGGCAGAGGCAAGGACAGCACGCTCATCGCCGCCCTTGACCGTGCGATCGCGCTCAAGGCCGAATACAACATCCGGGTCATCAACATCTCCGCCGGCCGTATGGTTCGCGAAAGCTACTTGAAGGATCCTCTCTGCCAGGCCGTCGAACGCGCTTGGCGCGCCGGCATCGTCGTTGTGGTCGCCGCCGGCAACAACGGCCGCGACAATTCCATGGGCACCAACGGCTACGGCACCATCGGCTCGCCGGGCAACGATCCCTTCGTCATCACCGTCGGCGCCGTCAACGACAAGAAGAGCGCCAACAAATCCGACGACGTCCTTCTTACCTTCTCCTCCAAAGGCCCCACCTTGCTCGATCAGTATGTGAAGCCCGACATCATGGCCCCCGGTGCCAATGTGCTGGCCTCCAAACCGCTCGACTCCTATCTCCAAACCCAGTTCCCCAATAACACCCTGGCCGGCGACAAGCCGAAAAAGATTCCCCATGACGCCTACTTCTGGCTCAGCGGCACCAGCATGGCTACCCCCATGGTCGCCGGTGCTGCGGCGCTCTTACTCGAGAAAGAGCCCACGCTTACGCCCGATCAAGTGAAGGCCCGCCTGATGCGCACCGCCACCAAGAGCTTCCCTTCCCAAACCTCCTGGAAGGACCCCAAAACCAACATCGTCTACACTTCCTACGCCGACCTGTTCACCGTCGGCTCCGGCTACCTGGATATCATGGCCGCGCTCACCAGCACGAGCAACATCTCAAGGACCCAATCCGCCAAGTCCCCCCGCGTCCGCGTCCGCACCGGCGGCGGCGTCGAGACCTACAACGACGCCTCGAACCTCCTCGCCGGCTCGAGCATCGTCTGGGGCTCGAACGTCGTCTGGGGCAATAACGTCGTCTGGGGCAACACCGTCCTCGTCAAAGGCACCAACGTCGTGTGGGGCAACAGCATGGTCTGGGGCTCCAGCACCACCTCGGGCTACAACGTCGTCTGGGGCAACAACGTGGTCTGGGGTAACTCTTCCCTTTTCTCTGAAGCGACATCCGTCAACGGCGAAAACTAAGCCCTTTTCGTAAGTAACACCCCACCCGGCCGCCGGTTCCCTTTCCCCAAGGGTACCGGCTACCTGCTTTATTACGCCACCGCCCTGCCTATCGGGTGGAGTGACGCGGAGGTAAAGCCCTTCTTTCAGAAGTTTCGAGATCACGGGCCTGCTGCCGTCGGTCACCGGCGGTTGCCTCGCCTTCTCCTGCGGTCCCCTGGCGGTAGGTACCGTAGTTGTTCCACGCCAAGCCTCGGGCTCCTCTCTCCCTCTCCAGTTACTTCGCTAGCTCCGTTCCTTAGTTCTTCGGCCCTTCGCTCCAGCCGCCTTACCAGCCTTTTTCGCGAATCTGCACCTTACCTGGGAAGATCTCTCTGGTGAGAACTGAGGAGAAGTCAGCAGCTCTCCCCTCGCGCCGTCTGGTTGTACCTGATGCACCGCGCTCCAACCCTAACCCTTCCGCCGCGAAATCAGCCCTCTACCAAACTGCCATTCACAAACAATTAAAACTTACCTAACTCCAGACCCATCAATCATTTACCGAAAATCAACCCCCCGAAAATTACCACCCCCTCCGGTAAACTGGAGTTAGGGTAGAGTTACTGCCCCACCAAACCCGTCGGATGCCAGTCCCGCGCCCAAAAAGGAGAAAACCAAAATGTCCCGTAAGTCATCCCAAAATCGCATCGAAGCCAATCGCCGCAACGCGCAAAAATCCACTGGACCCCGCACGGACGAAGGCAAAGCCCGCTCCGCGCAGAACTCTACCACCCACGGATTCTCCGCTCTGAATAGCAACCCCCTCGACCGCGGCTGTTTCCTTCACGTCGAAGACGAACCCCAATTCTTGGGCTTACTCAACGAGTATGTGAAAACCTACCATCCCCAACACCCCGACGAACTCGACTTACTCACCGAAGCCGTCTATGCCAAGTGGCGTCAGCACCGCATCTGGCTCGCCGAAACCGCTCATATCGAAATCGCCATCGCTAACCACGAAAACGAACTCCGCCGCAGTCTGCCCGCCGCCAACAACAACGCCCAACTCGCCAACGGCTTCGCCCACTCCGAGCAAATGATCAAACTGTATATCCGCTACGACGCCCAACTCCACCGCCACTACCGCAATTGCCTCAAGGATCTGAGAGACTTACAAGCCGAACGCGCCCTCGCGCCGGACCCCAAGCCCGAGCCCCCAAACGAACCCAAACCACCCGCCCCCGAAACTAGAAACGAAACTGAAATCAGTCCCGAACCGGCCGAAAAAGCCGCTACCCCAAACGAACCCAAACTCACCCCCGAAGAAGCCCGCGCCCTCGCCGAAAAAGCCAAAATCCAACGCATCATGGACATCAACCTCGGCCGCATCCCCTTCCCCTCCACCGATCCGTTCTCCATTCGCTGATCGCCGGAGTTCGGGGTCACGTGGCCTGCCGCCTCCCTGGAATCGGGGCCATCCACGGGGTGGCACTGGGTCGCACGTTTTTCCAGTAAGTTTCTTCGCTTCAATGATATGCCGGAATCCCTCTGCGCAAGGGACGACTTCCCAGGCGCGTTCTCGCTCAAAACGAGAATTGCTTTGGATCTTGTGTCGCGGCCCCCCAACCGCCGAAATGCGCCCTTGAGCCGCGAGCGCAGCGAACGGCGTTCAAAACAAATGTTTCGTCCGCTTGGGTTCCTTGGGTTCCCACTTCCTAGCGGCCCACCGCTCTTTGACAACCGCATATGTCTCGACTTAGTAGGAAATCCAGCGCATCCCCGGCGTCCCGGACTTATCCCGACTTAGTACGGTGGACTCGGGCCTTACCGCATTTTCAGGCCGCAGTATACTAAGTCCCACATGACGCTTGACCAAATTGCCGCGCTGCGCCGGAAAGTCGCCTGGCGGATCTTGCCGCTCGTGATCTGTCTGTATCTGGTGGCTTACCTCGACCGCGCCAATGTCGGATTCGCCAAACTGCGCATGGCCAGCGATCTGCAGTTCTCCGAAGAAGTGTTTGGTTTCGGCATTGGCATCTTCTTCCTCGGCTATCAGTTACTGGAAATACCGGGCGCGCTGCTGGTGGAGCGTTGGAGCGCGCGGAAGTGGTTTGCCCGGATCCTGATCAGTTGGGGATTGCTATCGGCAGCGACCGCCTTTGTAGAAACGCCCTTGCAGTTTAACGTGGTGCGCTTTTTGTTGGGTGTGGCCGAGGCGGGGTTCTTTCCCGGCATCATCGTCTACTTCACCCATTGGTTTCCCGCGCGGGACCGGGCCCGGGCCATGGCGGGCTTTATCGTGGCCGTGCCCTTCAGCCTCGCGCTCGGGGCGCCGCTGTCGGCCTGGTTGCTCGACGTAAACTGGCTCGCCCTGAAGGGCTGGCAGTGGCTCTTCATCTTCGAGGGGCTGCCGGCCGTGTTCCTCGGCATCCTGACGCTCTTCATCTTTACGGATCGTCCGCGGCAGGCGAAGTGGCTGACGGCCGAGGAGCGTGACTATCTCGAAGGTGTGCTCGCGGCAGAGGCGGCGGCGAAGGTGGAGAAATTGAGCATCGCGCAAGCTCTGAAGCTACCCACCATCTGGCTGCTGGCGCTGGGAATTTTCGCCACAAATACGGGCGGCTATGCACTGGGCTTCTGGTTGCCGACGACGGTGCGGAGCCTGTCAGGAGGCTCTGACCGGTCAGCCTTGCTCTTCAGTGGCCTGTTCTACCTCTGCGGCGTGGCCGGGGTGCTCTACGCCGGCTATTCGTCGGACCGCACCGGGGACCGAAAGTGGCATTGCGTCGCCGGGCAAGTCTCCACCGGGCTGTTTTTGGCAGCCAGCGCCATCCCAGGGCAGCCGTTCTGGCTGGTCATGATCTGGCTTTGCTTCACGGGACTGGTGGCCTATTCCTGGCCGCCGCCCTTCTGGGCGCTGCCCACCCAAACGCTTTCGGCTTCGGCCGCCGCAGCGGGTATCGGGCTGGTGAATATGTTCGGGAATCTTGCCGGGTATGTCGGAAATCATTTCTTCGGTTGGTTGAAGGGGCAGGGTGCCACCGATAGCGCGTGCCTTTTTTTCCTGGCTATCTGCTACTTACTGGGCGGCCTAGCTGATCCGCGTGAAGCTAACGCACTTTGCACCCCACCGCGCGGTGCTGCGGGCACTGCTGCGGAATGGCGTGGACCCCCAATATCCGCTGTGGCCTTTAGCGCGCAAACCCAGGCGATCCGGGAGGTGGACATCGCGTGGTTCGCACGCATCGTGGGGGATGATGGCGTGAGTATTCCCGCGGATCTGAAGGCGGATCTGCCCGCGGTGTTGTGGTTCTTCCAGATGGGCGTGATCTTCTTCTGGCCGCTGGATGAATCGCCGGAGCAAACGCGCACGCAAAGCCTGCTGGAGCTTTCCGCGAAGAGTGTCGTGGGCTTGATCCGCTTATCGTCGCTCCCATTGATGCGGCCGCTGCGGCGAACGGCGCTTGAGTTGATCGGGCTGGTGAAGGAGGTTCGCGCATGGTGACCTTGGAAACGGTGACCGTCATCGCGGCGCCAATTGAGCTTTGCTTCGACTTGGCGCGCAGCGTGGAGGTGCATCTGGCGGGAAATGTGCATTGGGGCGAGCAGGCGGTGGCCGAGGGCGACGTGACCACGGGGTTGGTCGGCTTAGGCGAGCGCGTGACTTGGCGGGCGCGTCATTTTGGCGTCCGTCAGCGGCTGACGAGTGAGATTACCGCCCTGGAGCGACCCACTTACTTTCGCGATGTAATGATCCGGGGCGCGTTTCACTCCATGGAGCACGACCATCACTTTCGCGCTCTATCTTCCGGCCAGACGGAGATGCGCGATGTTTTTCGATTTGCCGCGCCGTGGGGCTTACTTGGAAGAATTGTGGAGGCGTGGGTGTTGCGAAGTTACATGGGGAACTTACTCGCCGAACGCAACGCGGCTTTGAAACAGACGGCGGAGGCGTCGTGATGAAGATGGTGATTCCTGGCGGTACTGGGCAAGTGGGCTCCATGCTGGTTCGTTACTTCGGCGGGTTGGGCCATCAGGTGCTGGCGCTGCATCGCAGCTCGGGGGCGGAACTAACGGCAGCGCTCGAAGGTAGCGACGTTTGCATCAACCTGGCGGGGCGCAGCGTGAATTGCCGCTACGGCCCGGCGAACCGGCGGGAGATCTTCGATTCGCGCATCGGCACCACGTTGCAATTGCACGAGGTGATGGCTGGGCTGAGTCAACCGCCGCGGGTGTGGATCAATGCGAGTACGGCGACGATCTACCGGCCGCGCTCGATCGGCCGATGACCGAGTCCACTGGGGAGTTAGGAGGGAATGAACCGGGCGCGCCGGACACGTGGAACTTCTCCATTTCGGTGGCTAAGGGATGGGAGGCGGCGTTCTTCTCGAAAGTAACTCCACTTACTCGGCAGGTGGCGATTCGCAGTGCAATTACCTTTAGCCCGGATTTCGGTGGCGCGTTCGACGTATTACTCGGCTTAGTGCGGTGTGGTCTGCAGGGCACTCAGGGATCGGGCGAACAATTCGTTTCCTGGATTCATGAGGTTGATTTTGTGAGAGCGATCGACTTACTCATCGCCAGGGAGGACATGGCAGGTGTGGTGAATTTAGCCTCGCCGAATCCGCTGCGAAATCGCGACTTCATGCGCGGATTACGCGAGGCTTGGGGCGCCCCGATGGGATTACCGTCGACGGAGTGGATGATCGAGATGGGCGCTTGGGCGATGCGTACGGAGTCAGAGCTAGTGTTGAAGAGCCGGCAGGTGGTGCCGGAGCGATTGCTAGAGGCAGGGTTTGTCTTTGAATATCCTTACTGGCCCGAAGCGGCGCGAGAATTGGTGGGCCGGTGGCCGATCGCTCGCTCAGCGGCCTACCCTTCGGAATCAGGCTTTTCCGGCGCTTCCGCTTCGAGGAGACTTTCGAGTTCAGGCAGCGCGGCGAGGTCCTTCTCACGTCCGGTCGCGCGCTTGGCTCGGATCAAGGCGGGAAGATCCAGTGTGCGGAATTGTCGCTCGAATGCTTCAATCTCGAGGGCATCCCGCGCCACATCATCGAACGCACCCAAGCCCATAACCTCAGCCATCAGGTCGATTTCGCCGATGTCCGTTCGCAAGGTTAGGATCGTGGAATTGCTGAGAGTTTTTTCGTCCCAAAAGAAAGGAACGCCCGTAGGAAATCCCCTCGGTCGAGGATGAAATGGGGCCAAGGCGTCACTCAAGCGCCGGAGGTTAGCTGGCCGGCGTGAATAACAGATGTCCAAATCGTAGGTGATGCGCACACTTCCGTGGAACGTCGCCGACAGCCCTCCGATCACGACAAACTCAACTTCGGCATCGCAGAGTGCTTGAATCGCTCGTTCGAATTGCATCAACTCCGCCTACGAGCGATGCCCCGCACCTTGTCGAGAACGTTCGAAGCGTCCTCTAACTTCCGGCCCCTCTCCGCGGGACTCAGCCGCAGTTGTTCCACCAGCAGCGTGAGATCAATCCCGTAATTGCGCGCCGCTTCAATGCGGCTCCCCGGCGCCGGATTGAGTAGACGGGCTTCGGCCACGGCTAACTGCTCGGGCGCAAGTGCACGCAGGGTCTTCATCTCTTGAGTTTAGTGGCTACTGGCGCGCTTCATCAACCACGCCCCGGCTAGGCAGACGAAGCAGCCGGCTACCGACACGAGGGCTACACGCTCCTGCCGGACGGTGACACCCAGGGCGAGGGCCACTACCGGGATGAGAAACGTGGTGGCCGACGCGCGGGCCGCGCCGTAGCGTCCGGCGGCCGAGGCCATTAGGACGTTAGCGATGGCGGTGCCGAAGACGCCCAAGGCCAATAGGCAGAGCATCGGCTCCCAAGCCCATTTTGCGGCGAGTAAGTCCGGGATACCTAACGGTGCCGTCAACACGAGGGCCACGGCTTGGGCGCGCCAGATGACCGGGACGGCGCCGTACTCTTGCTGCAGGCTGCGCGCAATGCTGAGGGCAATGCCATAGGAGACGAGCGCGGCGAGGATCATCGCGACGCCGGCGGCGCTGCTGGAGCCTGCGCCCATTGCGGGCCAAGCGATGAGCGCCGTGCCCGCCAAGCCCACCGCCAAGCCTGCGGCGATGCCTGATGACGGTGCCCGGCGGGCTAAGTAACAGGCCACGATCGTGGCGAAGAGCGGGTTGGCGCCGTTCAACATGCCAGTGAGCGCCGAAGAAACGCGCTGCTCAGCGAAGGGGAACATGGTGAGCGGAAAGGCGAACCATAGTAAGCTCAGCCAGACCACCGCGCCCCAGTGCTTTCGCGCGACCGGTTTCCGGGCCGAAGGAAATAGGGCTAAGGTGGCAAAGCCGATGCAGATCCGTAGGAACGTAAGTCCGTTGGGCCCAATGGCGCGTAGGCCTTCCGCAATAAATAGAAACGACGCGCCCCAAATCAGGCCCGGCAGAATTAACAGCAGCACTTACGGCCGAGAAAGTAAGCGGTCAAGCGCCTCGCAGAAGAAATATTCGCCCCACATGACGCTCTCGTTCACGCCAAGGTTCTTACCCATGTGATAGACGCCGCCCTTCAGAATGCCTTCCCAGCCGCGGGTCTTATCGCCCAAGTAATTGGTGCACAAAGTGCGCATAATCTGATTGGCCGTTGACCAGTATAAGTGTCCCTTCACGGGATCCTGCATCATGCGCGAAAGCCGTAACATCCCGGCCGCGGCGATGGCGGCCGCCGAAGTATCTACTTGCTTGCGCGATTCTGCGGTAGCCTGATAATCCCAGGGCGGGATGCCGTCGTTGGGGGTGTGGGCGAGGAAGTAATCGGTACAGGCCTCGGCGGTAGCGAGAAAATGCGGGTCGGACGAATATTCGTAAGCGGTGGCAAAGCCGTACATGGCCCAGGTGAGTCCGCGTGACCAGCAGGAGTCGCTGCGCTCGCCCTGGTGCGTGGCCTGCCGCAGAAACTCGCCACTCTTGGTATCGAACAAGCCTTCCTGCGCCACCGAACCATCGCCGCGCACCAGGTGCCTCCGCGTGGTGTAGCTATGCCGCAGGGCAATTTCGCGGAGTTTCTTGTCGCCGGTCTCGCGGGCGGCATAAAACACGATCCCCACGTTCATCATGATGTCGATGAAGAGCGAGTCTTCGCTAACGAAGGACCGCAGATACTGGCCCTTGTCGCGATAACGGGCGCCCATCGTCTGGCCGGCGGTGATGAGTACTTTGCGGAGGGATTCATCCTTGGTGACCTGATACCAGCGGTAGTAAGTGGAAAGAAAAATAAAACCGAGGTCATGCACTTCGCGGTCGAGTTTACGGGGCTCCAGGGGCTTCGAATAGCGAATGGCCTTTTCCCGCCAAACCCTGGCGTCGGCCTCCTCGCTGCGTTTCTCGAAGATCCACATCATGCCGGGCAAAAAACCGTCGCACCAATGGGTCCAGGCCGCGCCATCGTGCTTCCATTTCCCCTTCTGGGTGTACATGGGGTAAAAGTCAGGGTGCTTTTTCACTAACGCGCCCACCTGCTTCTTCGCGAAGCCGAGGGCGTTTTCAAACAGCGCGCGGTCGGTGTCCTGTTGGAAGGAGATCATTTTTTCTGGCTTTCCGGTGTGGGTTCGCCCGCACCTTGGGTTACGACTACCAGGTCGAGCCCGTCGGTGAACCTAGGTTCATTATAAACGACAAAGAGATTTTGCCCACTGGGATGGACGCCGGAGAGCACCGGCGTAGGAGGAATTTGCCGTGTCGGGCCGCGGCGCATGGGCGAAGCCATGTCGGGCAGCGGCAAGGCTTCGAGTAACTGAGTCTTGAGCGCGCCTCGCCAACGATTGGACAGGATCTCTTCGAAACGCAAGCCCACCAAAAACGCGCTTCCGCCGGAAGGGTTCGCCCGCCGCTCCAGGCAAATCAGCCGGCCCTTCAACTGACTTCCCTTCGCGATGAGCACTTGTTTATTCACTTTTACATCGCGGCGGACGGTGGCCATTATCGCGTCCCCCACGGCGGACTTCGCCCATACGAGCGGCGTGATCAACTTGATCTCCATCTTTAGGCCCAGGGGGACTTCGCGTATCTCATTCGGCGTCAACGCGCCGCCGGTTGCCTCTGTGGGGTCGACAAAAATTAAGGTGGATTCGGTTGAATACTGCCGGCAAGCCGAGAAAGTCGTCTTATTCAAACTTACTGATCCATCCTCGCTGCCCAGCCGCATTTCACTGCCTTTGGGGAGCAGAAACTCGCCTTCGCCCAGCCTGACCTGCTGGTAGTCTAGAATCTCTTCCTGCATCGGAATTCCCAATTCCGCCGGAATGTCATTCGCGCGGACCACTAAGCGCAGCAGCGAGTCAGACTCAAGGTCGATGAGGAAGCTGCCACCGTAACCGACATTGGCTTCGCGTTCGCCATGCCGCAAACTAAACCGGCTCAGCCGGCGCGGCACGGTATAGCTGTATTCCATCGCGCGACGGCTGCCCAGCTTAGTTTCGCCGACTCGCTCCACCTTGGCAGCGCGTCCGTCAAAGACGCTGCGCGCGTGCAGCGCGAAACTGCCGTTGCCGATCGCTCCGCCCGGCACTAAGTCTCGCAGCCGTGAGCTTTGAAATTCCCGCGAACCGGGCCAGGCAAAGATCTCCGCCCGGTCCACCAAGGCGACTTCGAGGCGCACCAGATCGAGCAGCTGAAACTTTTTGGCAGGCGGCTCCAGCACGGAGCGCTCAATCGTTTCGAGACAGGTGTAGTTTGGCAGCCGGCCTAAGTCGGCATTCACTTTGGCGCGGATGCGCATCATAGACTCCGCCACGTCGATCTCATCGAGAGATTGCCCGTACGTCAACCCAACCAAAGCCAACCCGAAAATCGTCTGCCACAACACTTCTTCTAATTCTAGCCGTTGCCGGCCTACGGGATCCTCATTTTCTTGAGCGCTTCTCCCCCAGTAGGCAAGGCCTTCTCACCGGCCTTGATTCCATTTAGCTCGAGAATGTAGGCCACGATATTCGCATAACGATCCTTGGCGAGCGATCCGGGCGCCGCCGGAGGCATGGTCTTTTGGGCTTTTTCAAAGAACGAGAGCACCGTGCGCCCCTGCCAGGCATTCTGGAAATACTCTCCGGCGAGTGGCGTCCCGAACGTCCCGTTGGTCAGCGTGCTGCCATGGCAGACCGCGCAGTTGGCCTCGTAGGCAGTCTTGCCCGCCAGTGCCTGCGCCTGAGTAAACTGCGGCGGTGGTCCGGCGGCCCGATCTGACGCCGCCGCCTTCGCCTCACTTACCACTCGCGGTGCCTCGGTCTCGGCTCCGCCATCTTCGCCCGAGTAAGTGAAGGCCAGAATCGCACCTGGATTTTGCATTTTCGTGGTAGTACCGCCCCCCACCGCTTCACTTAATCCTTCGGCGTCGGTTGCCACGTAAATGGTTCGGCCATCGGGGCTCACCGCGGTATCGCGAAACCGGTTGTTCGACTGAAAATAGCGTGACATCTTCGCCGCGGCTGACCTTCCATCGGCCTTTAGTGGGAGCACGTAGAGCGATCCGCGCTTGAGCGTGGTGACGAACAGGACGTGGTCCCAGCCGGGGATGCCCGTTCCCTTCGCCGCGTAATATTCGATGCTGGAGGCGCCTACCGTCGGCCAACAAATGAAGTCCACGCCTTTGCAGGCTGGGTCACGAAAGTTATGGCCGGTGGGCACGGTGAACATCGTGGCGATCGGCTCCACAATAGGGTTGGTATAGGCGGTCTCCGCTTCGCGCGGCACCAAAGGATGAATGGCTAAGTCGCTAAAGCGCAACTGGCGGCACGGAGTGGTTGACTCCGCCCAGCGCGCGAACTCATAAGCCTGGTTATCCCGCATCCCGGCCACATGGGGCCAACCGTAATTCCCGCCTGGCCGCAGAATATTGAGCTCGTCATCGCTCTTCGGCCCTTGCTCGGAGGAATATAAGGTCCCATCTGGGCCAAAGTCAATGCCTTGCGGATTGCGATGTCCGTAAGTGAAGATATGACTTACTACGCCTTCGAGTTTTGGGTTGTCCGCCGGGATGGAGCCATCCAGGTTCAGGCGCAAACTTTTCCCGACGTAAGTCCGATAGTCCTTCGTTGCCGCTTGCTTGGCCGTCGGAAGCCGTTGCGCCTCGATGGCCAAACAGAAATTGCCTAACTGGTTGTGACCCTGGTCGCCGATGGTGAAATATAGCTTGCGGTCCGGCCCCATCTTCAGCCGGCCGCCGTTGTGATCGTTGCCGGCGGGCAAGCCGGCGATGACTGTCAGCGGCTGCGATAGGGTGCTCTTCGCGGCATCGTAGCGGTACCTCACAATTTTCCCGTAGAGATAGCGGTAGGGGCTCTTCTCGTCCGGAATATTGGGATCCGCGCCCAGGGCTGGGTCGACATAGGTGTAGGCGACATAGACGAAGTCATCCCCGGTGTCCTTGAGTAACTGGGGGTGGAGCGCCATCCCCAAGAGGCCGTCCTGCCCGCCCGGAGCCGAAATTTCGTCGATGGTAAGCGCGACCTGCTTCTCTCCGGTTACCGGATCGATGCGGGTGACACGCTTGCCGGTGCGTTCGGTAACCCACAGCCGATTGTCTGGCCCCCAGATAACTTCCCATGGCCCAGCCAGCCCGCTGATTACGACGCGTTGCCGGAACTGTTTCATCCCCCGCAATACGGTCTCGGGTCCGTCTTGCGGCCAAACCAGCGAAGTAAGCGCCAAGCCAGCGGCCAACGATCGCAATAAATTCATTCCACCAGGATATCTACAAACGCGCCTTTCGCTTTTTCTTCTCGCTCTCCAGCGGATCGGCCGGCTGATACTTCAATTCCCGTGCTAAGCCCTCCACTAACCGCGTGAGCACCTGTACCCGCGCCCAATACTTGTCGTTCCCTTCAATCAGCGACCAGGGCGCGCTGCGGGTGCTAGTCCGCAACAACATCTCCTCGACGGCCGCTGTGTACTCTGGCCATTTTTCGCGATTGCGCCAGTCTTCGCTGGTAAGTTTCCAAGCCTTGTACCCAATTTGTTGCCGATGCTCGAAACGGGCTAATTGCTCATCGCGGGAGATATCCAGCCAGAATTTAAACAGAATGACACCGGAGTCGCGCAATTGGCTTTCAAAGGTGTTGATCTCGCGGTAAGCGCGCCGCCATTCGGCCTCGGAGGCGAAGCCCTCCACTCGCTCCACCAACACTCGTCCATACCAACTGCGGTCGAAGATCGCCATCTGGCCCTTCGCCGGCAGGCGCTTCCAGAAGCGGTAGAGGTAATGCTTGGTTTTCTCGTCGCCCTGTGGTGCGGAGATGGGATAAACGCTGTAGGCGCTGGGATCGAGCCGCGCAGTGATGCGTTTGATCGCCCCGCCTTTGCCTGCGGCGTCCCAGCCTTCGAAGACGATGATTACCGGGCGATTTTGTAAGTGGATCTGGTAGCCGAGCTCGCGTAACTCGATTTGCCGGCGGGTTAGTTCCCGCACGTAAGTTGCGCGGTCGAATTTCTTGGTTAGATCGAGCTTCTCGAGCACTTATTCCTCGTCTCCGGTGGCATCGTCGTCCTGATCTAACTTACTCTCTTCGAGTAACTCCGAGGCGAGGCGCAAGTCCAATTCGCGTTCGGCGCGGGCGTGGGCGGCTTCAAAGGGCGGCGCCAGTGAGCCCAAGCGCGCTTCGAGTGCCGCGACGATGGTCTCGAAGACCCGCTTGCGGGCGTACCAACGGGAAGTCGCCTCCACCACGGTCCACGGCGCGTGTTCGCTCTCTGTCAGTTCCAGCATGTCTTCGATGGCGGCGAGATATTCGTCGTACCGGCGGTGACGGTCCCAGTCGACTGGCGTGACGCGCCAGCTTTCGAGCGGGTCGCGCTCGATGGCGCGTAGCCGTTTTTTCTGGTCTTTCTTACCAATATGCAGAAACAGCTTAACCATGACGACGCCGCTATCGGCCAGCATGCGTTCGAACTCGATGATGTCGCGGTAGCCTTGGCGCCACTCCACTTCATTGGCTTCGAGGTCGACGCGGGCATCGAGGACGCGGTAATACCAGGAGTGGTTGAAGATCACCATGTCGCCGCGGTCTGGCACTTTCATCCAGAAGCGCCAGAGCCAATGGCGCAAGCGCTCTTCGGCGCTGGGTCTGGTAATGGGATAGAGCTTAAATCCGCGTGGGTCCATGCGTTGGGTTAAGGCAGCGATCGCTCCGCCCTTGCCCGCGCCGTCCCAACCTTCCACCACCACCACGCTTGAGACGCTGTTATCCCAGCACGCCTTCTCCAAGCCGAACAAACGCTGCTGCAAGTCTGGCACTACCCGCTTATATTCGTCACGAGTGAGCTTGCGCTTTAGATTGACGTTTTTGAGCATCGGTTCTTCAGTAACACCATTTGGCTGTTCACCGGTAATTCCCCCGCTGGACGGGGCGTGCGCACATAAGTCCCGTCGGCCTGCATCTGCCGGGACTTCACGGTATCCAACAAGTAAGCCTCCAGCAGCTGGTCGCGTATGTAGCGCTTCAAGGAAGTTCGCTCAATGGGAAACAAAATCTCAACCCGCCGGTTGATGTTGCGGGGCATAATGTCGCTGGACCCGAGATAGACCTCCTCGGCGCCGTCGTTCAGGAAATAAAAGATACGGCTATGTTCGAGAAACCGGCCGACCACGCTGAACACCCGGATGCGGTCGCTAATGCCGGGCATGCCGGGCCGCAGGCAGCAGATGCCGCGGATAATCAGGTCGCACTGTACGCCAGCTTGCGACGCCTGATAGAGCAGGCGGATGATGCGCGGGTCGCCGAGGGCGTTCGCTTTAAAGATCAACCGCGCTGGCCGGCCGGCACGCGCGTGTTGGATCTCGCGTTCAATCATCGCTTCCAATTGTTCGCGTAAATTGATCGGCGCCACCAGTAGCTTCTGGTAGTCTTTCTTGGCGGAGTAACCGGTCAAGAAATTGAATAAGTCCGTCGCGTCAGCGCCCACGGCTTCGTCGCAGGTAAACAATCCCACGTCGGTGTAGAGATGAGCCGTGACCGCGTTGTAATTTCCGGTAGAGAGGTGCACATATCGGCGCATGACGTCGCCTTCGCGCCGAACGACCAGCGCCACCTTACTGTGGATTTTCAGGCCGGGCAAGCCATACACGACATGGACGCCCTCGCGTTCCATGGCGCGCGCCCATTCGATGTTACTTTCTTCGTCGAAGCGGGCTTTGAGTTCCACCAGGACGGCTACCTGTTTACCTTGCTCCAAAGCTTCCAGCAATGCCTCCACCACGGGGGAATTGCGGCCCACGCGGTAGAGGGTCATCTTAATCGCCAGCACTTGCGGATCGCGCGCGGCGGCGCGTAGAAAATCGACGACGGGAGCAAAGGAATCAAAGGGATGGTGCAGTAAGATATCGCCGCGGCGAATTTGGCCGAAGATGTCTCCGTCTTCGTTCCACTTTTCGGGCAGCCCAGGCACGAAGATGGCTTCTTTCAGGTCCGGGCGGTCTAACTGGCCGAACCAACGCAGGCGGCTCAACGCGAGCGGGCCGTCCACGCGGAAGATATCCGCGTCTTCGATTTCGAGGTTGGTTTGAAGGATCTTGAGTAAGTGCTCCGGCATCCGGATATCTACCTTTAGCCGGACCACCTCGCCGAAGCGCCGCTTGCGCACGCCTTCTTCGACGGTTTCGAGTAAGTCGCCGCCTTCTAACTCCTGAATGGCGAAATCGGCGTCGCGCGTCACATGGAACAAGTGCGACTCGATTACTTCCATCCCCGGAAACAACTGCTGCAGATTGGCCTGCACCACTTCCTCGATCCAGACGTAACAGAGCGGCCGGCCGTTCCGCTTGGTGCTCGCTTGCACGGGCACCAACTGCGGCAGGCTGTCAGGTACCTTGAGCCGCGCGAACTGCTCATGCCCCTTCGGATCCCGGATGAGGATCGACAGGTTCAGGCTCAAGTTTGAGATATGCGGAAATGGTCGGCTGATGTCGACGGCAAGTGGCGTGAGCACCGGATAGATGGTCTCGCGAAAGTACGCATCAACGTGTTGCCGCTGGCCGCTCGAAAGTTCATGATACTCAAGCACGCGGATGCCATGCCGTTGCAGGTCGGCAAATAGGCGTCGCCGGCAAGCATGCGAGTCAAGCAGCAGTTGGCGAAACTCGGCGCGTACCGCTTCCAGTTGTTGCCGCGGCGTCAATCCATCGGGGCCTGGCTCTTGGATGCCGGCCTCGATCTGTTGCTTGAGCCCCGCGGCCCGCACCATGAAGAACTCGTCGAGGTTCGAGCCGAGAATGCCAAGGAACTTTACGCGCTCAAGCAAGGGATTGCCTTCGTCCAGCGCTTCCTCCAGCACCCGCCGCTGAAACGCCAGCAAGCTCAGTTCGCGATTGACATACAGATTCGGGTTATCGAGAAATAGCTCTGGCGCATCGGACTTGCGCCGGCGGCGAACAGTGGGTTTCTTTACGGCTAGGTTCATTCGGATGGATTCTGATGGGATCGCCGGATGATGACTTCGAGTTCCGCCTCGGCTTGCGAGCGGTTCCCGAGGCGTAGATATTCAATGGCCGGCGAATCCACCAATTGATACCATACCGTTTTCCGGGTGCCGAAATCTGGCACGAGTTTTGCCAAACGGTCGCGCAGTTGGCTCGCTAGTTCGAGAAACGTGGCGTACTCGGGCCCTAGTTGCTCGGCGAGCTTCTGCCGGAGTCGCACGGCCAGGGCAGGGCAGCGGCCAGTGGTAGAGAGGGCCACGACGAGGTCGCCTTGCCGATGGATGGAAGGGTAAATGTAGCGGCAATGGGGGGGATCGTCCAGGCAGTTGACGACGACGTTTTCCCGCTGCCCTTCTTCCCAGATGGCGGCGTTGTATTTGCGATCACCGGCGGAGACGGCCAGGAAACAGCCCCGCAGGTCCCCTGGCTCGTAGTCGCGCGCCACCCAATGGCAGTGTTCGGTGGCGATGAGCGGGCCGAAGCTGGGGTCGAGTTCGGCGGCGATGATGGTGAGCCGCGCACCCGCCTCCACCAGCCCCCGCGCCTTCTCCTCAGCCATCCAATTGCCGCCGAAGACCACGCAGGGCTGGTCCTCAAGGTCGAGAAAAACGGGGTATCCATAGCGCATGTCTCTCTATTGTCGCAGGGAAGGCCCTATAATCACGGAATGACTTCTGTACGGTGGTGGATGCTCGCGCTGCTCTTTTTCGCCACCACCATCAACTACCTTGACCGTATCGTGCTGTCGGTGCTGAGCCCCGTAATCCTCGGCGAAATGAAGATCTCGAAGCTGGAGTACGGCCACATCACCAGCGCCTTCCAACTCACCTATACGCTGGGCTTCCTCTTCTTCGGCTGGTTTGTGGATCGCTTCGGCACGCGCATTGGCTATGCCGTCAGCGCTCTGTGGTGGAGTTGCGCCGCCTCGCTGCATGCGCTTTCGCGCACGGGCCTTGACCTCGCTATGTGGCGAGCCACACTCGGCCTGGGTGAGGCCGGCAATTTCCCTACGGCGATCAAGTGCGTGGCCGAATGGTTCCCGAAGAAGGAGCGCGCGCTGGCCTGCGGCATCTTCAATTCCGGCGCCAGCGTCGCCGCGATGGTGGGTCCGCCGCTATTTGTGTGGATGAACGGGCAATTCGGCTGGCGTACCTGCTTCTTCGTCACCGGCACCAGCGGTCTGGTGTGGGCCGTGGTCTGGTGGCTGGTCTACCGACTACCCAAGAATCATCCGGGGGCCAACGCCGCCGAATTGGCGCATATCTATTCCGATGCTGCCACTGAGGAGCGCGAGCCGCGGGTCTCCTGGCGTCAGGCGCTCAACTACCGGCAAACCTGGGGCTTTGCCATGGCCAAGTTTTTTTCCGATCCCGTGTGGTGGTTTTACTTGTATTGGCTCCCGCTGTACTTTAGCGAGGCCCGCGGCTTCAAGTTGATGGACATCGCCTGGGTGGTGCCGGTAATTTATTTGATGGCCGACCTGGGCAGCGTCTTCGGCGGTTGGCTTTCTGGCTATCTGATCGGCCGGGGCTGGGAAACCGGGCGCGCGCGCAAAGCCAGCCTGTTACTGTTTGCGCTCTGCATGCCCATCGGCGCGACGTGCGTGCTGGCGAAGAGCGTGGTGCTCGCGGTGGTACTGATCAGTGTGGCGACGGCTGCGCATCAGGCGTGGTCAGCCAATTTATTCACCACGGCGTCGGATGTCTTTCCGCGGGGAGCGGTGGCCAGTGTGACGAGTATCGGTGGGTGCCTGGGCGGCTTTGGCGGGTTCTTATTTACGGGAGAGATGGCAGGTTATGTAAGTCAGAATTATGGTTACACGCCGATATTTTTAATCATGGGCGCTTTTCACTTAACCGGCTTCGCCTTTCTGAATTGGGGCATGGGCGACATGAAGCCGATTACGAATGGGGCGGGCCAGGTGTCCCGCCCCATCGTGCGGACGAGTTAGTTCGAAACGTCGGAAGTGGCCGATTGCTCGCGAATCGGGAGCCACTTCGTGTACCACCACTTCTGGGCCTCAGAGTCTTTGTAAGCCTTCAATGCGGCTTCGTCCTTAAATTCCATGGCGAGCACGTGGGTAAAGTTGGCGGGGCCGCCCTGAACGAGGACCGGCTTGAGCCAAACGCGCGTAATGCCCGCCTTGGGGAACTTCTTGGCCATTTCGCCGATGGAGGCGATGGCCTCGTCTACGGTCGCCTTGGAGGCATCGGCCTTGAACTTGACGTTGATCACGTGGATCACCGACTTGGGCATTTCCACGGCCGAGACGCTGAGCGCCAGCGCGGCCGCGAGCAGCGTCAGATTACGAATTAGTTTCTTCATGAGATTCCTTCTGTGATTTTCTTCAGTCCCGACCACTCCTCGCAAATCACGAGAGAGTTGGCCGGGTTGGTGACAATGTATTTGCAAGCGGCGGGTCCAACTAACCGCTCGCGGGCTACCGGAAGTGTGTCCCGAAAAACGGACACGTCCTGGGAGGTGTGATAGACAACGCCCTGCAGTTGATAGGAGTAATAGATGGCGTCGTCCTGAATGTCGTTTACTGTGGCTTCGATGATACGGCCCTCACGGGCGATGGTTTGGCGGCGGCGAAACTCGCGGCGGAGTTCTCGCTGGAGCGGCGTCAGCCGGTTTTGCCAAAGCGTCCAAACCATGATCGCCAGCGCAGCGGTAACGCCGGCACTGGCGATCAAAACATCAAAGGCTAAGGGCACGGTGTTTCGCTACTTAGTCTCGAAAGCCTTGGCATGGTCCTTCAAGAACTGCTCCAAGCCCTTATCGGTGAGCGGGTGATTGAACAGCATGTCGAGCACCTTATAGGGCAGGGTGCCGACGTGGGCGCCGGCCTCGGCGGCCTGCACCACGTGCAGCGGCGACCGCAAGGAAGCGGCGAGCACCTGGGTTTTGAAGCCGTAGTTCTCGTAGATTTTACAGATGCTGGTGATCAGGTCCATGCCCGGATAGCCAATATCGTCCAGACGGCCCACGAAGGGACTTACCAGGTAAGCGCCGGCCTTGGCGGCCAGCAAAGCCTGGGCGGCGGAGAAGCACAAAGTTACATTCGTGCGCACGCCTTCCTTCGACAACGCGGAGCAAGCCATGATGCCTTCGCGGATGAGCGGCAGCTTCACAATCACGTTCTGGTGGATCTTGGCGAGCTTCAGGCCTTCGGAAATCATGGCCTTGGCTTCAATCGCCACCACTTCGGCGCTAACGTCGCCGTCGACGATTTCGCAGATGCGTTGGATCTGTTCTTCAATCGGCACGCCTTCCTTGGCGATCAGCGAGGGGTTAGTCGTCACCCCGTCGACAATGCCATAAGCGGCGGCTTTGCGGAGTTCGTCGAGGTTAGCGGTATCTAGAAAAATTCTCATAGTGGTAAGTTACTCGCGAGTTACAGAGTTAGTTAGCGTGCCGAGGCCTTCGATTTTCACGGTGACCGCGTCGCCAGGTTGAATGGGTCCGACGCCTTCGGGAGTACCGGTGGCAATCAGATCTCCCGGTTCAAGCGTCATGAACCGAGTCACAAATTCGATTATATCACCCAGGCTGAAAATTAACTGCGAGACGGAGCCCTGCTGGCGGCGTTCGCCATTCAGCAAGGTCTCGAGCGAAAGCTGGGAGAAATCGATTTCTTCAGCGGGAACCTCGTAGGGGCCGACGGGGCAGAAGGTATCGAAGCCTTTGCCCCGGGTCCACTGGCCGTCTTTCTTCTGGAGGTCGCGCGCGGTAACGTCGTTGACGATGGTGTAGCCGCGGACATAATCGAAGGCCTGGGCGGCCTTTACGTTTCGGGCGCGGCGGCCGATGACGACCCCGATTTCGCCTTCGAAGTCGACGCGCTGGCTGATGCTCGGGTAGACGATGGCGTCCCCGGAGGCGATCAGGGACGAGGGCGGCTTCATGAAAATCAAGGGCTCGGTGGGGATGTCGTTGCCGAGTTCCTTGGCGTGCGCGGCGTAGTTGCGGCCCACGCAGACGATCTTCGAAGGCGAAACGGGCGGCAGCAGCTTGATATCCGGGGGAATCTCGGGCGTGGTGAGGTTGACGTACTCAACGCCTCCGGCCGAGTCGGGCGTGGAGGCGGGCAGGTTCAGATTACGGGAAAATCGAATGCGATACATGGCGCTCCCTCTAGTGTCGTATATATGCTGGAGTGATGTTTCAGCTCACAGGCAAGACGGCATTGGTGACGGGTTCCGGGCGTGGGATCGGCCAGGGCATTGCGAAGATGTTGGCTGCGGCCGGCGCCGCGGTGATGATCAACGACCTGGACGCGGATGTGGCTCGCGAGACGGCCGCAGAATTGGGGATGCGGCATCTGGCCGGCAGCGTGACCGATCCCGAGTTTCCCGATCGACTCGTGAAGGCGACGATTGAGGCTTACGGCGGGCTCGACATTATCGTGAATAATGCGGGCTACACGTGGGACAACGTGATCCAGAAGACCACCGACGAGCAGTTCCAGGCCATGCTCGATGTGCACTTAGTCGCCCCCTTCCGGATTCTGCGCGCGGCGTCGGAGTTTATTCGCGCGGCGGCGAAGAGCGAGGGGGCGGACGGTAAGCGCGTGATGCGGAAAGTGGTGAACATCTCGAGCGTTTCGGGCGTTTACGGCAACGCGGGGCAGATCGGCTATGGCGCGGGCAAGATGGGGATCAACGGCGTTACGAACGTGATGGCGAAGGAATGGGGCCGATACAACGTGAATGTGAATTCGGTGGCCTTCGGCTTTATCGAAACGCGGCTGACGCAGCCCTTGGGCGAAACGGGCGCTTCCATCGATATCGCGGGGCGTGAGATCGCCGTGGGTGTGCAGCCGAAGATGCTCGAGAGCATGAAGCAGATGGTGCCGTTGGGCCGGCTGGGCACGGTGGAAGAAGCGGCCGCTCCAGTCTGGTTCTTTTGCTCGCCGCTTTCGGACTATGTATCCGGGGAGGTACTAGTGGTCAGCGGCGGGATGCGGTTTTAGGCTCGCCAATGGGCCCGCTTAAATTAGAACTGGAAGCGCAGGCTGAGCTGTAAGCGGCGGACGTTGGTGCCGTCCGGGAAACCACCGCTGGCGGTGCCTTCGCCGAAGTTAGCGACGGGATTTAAGTTAGTGCCGCCGCTTACGTTATAAAGCTGATTCCGGCGGGAGGTGTCGGACGTGGTGTTGAAGAGGTTAAAAGCCTCAAAATTAAAAGTGGCCACGTAACGGTCTGTAATTTTGAAGAGCTTCGAGATGCGGGCGTCAAGGCGGCGAGTTTGGTCGATATCGAGGCTGTTGCGCGGCAGGAAGGGGACGCGATTATCGCCGGCCAACCCGTTCAGGCTGGCAGTAAAAGCGGCAGGAAGGCCGGGGATCACGATACCCGCGCCATTCACGGTTGGCGTCGTTGCGAAGGCGCTGGCAAAAGTGCCCAAGACCGAAAGCTGCCAATCGTTAACGGCGTATCTCACAAAGGCGCTGTTCGTCTTCCAGGGGCGGTACGCGAAAGTCTGCGCTACGACCATCCGATGACGCTGGTCCAGTTGGGATGATCCTTTTTCGTTGCGATAGTTACCGTTATAGAAGGACGTGGGGCCACCACTAAAGAATAAGTTGGAACCGGCGTTGCCGAGATTCTCGTCGATGGTATGCGCCCAGGTATAGCTGATATTTCCTTGCGACGAGAGGGGGCCCAAATTCAGCTTCCGGTTCTGGAATTGGACGAGCAATGCGTTATACGAGATGTTGCCGACGCTTTCCACGACGTTGACGCGTTGGAAACTCGGGTCGACCCGGTTGGCGAGGCGATAGACCGGCGTGGTGTAACTGCCGACCTGGTTACCCGTCGCGTCGTTGATGCGGTAAGTGACGTCGGCGCCGAGGGGGCCGACATTGGCATCGCGAATGGCGATCATGCGCACGCCGCGGTTAAAGGCCCAACTGACGGTGAGGCTGGTGGTGCGGGTTAAAGCTTGCTCAATGCCGAGGTCGCCTTGCAGGGTGTAAGGAGTGCGGAACTTATCGCCGGCATAAGTGATGCTCCGGCTGCCGCCGGAAAGCGCCGGCGCGGCCGTCAAGCGATTCGGGTAGACCGGACCGGCAGCCAAGGCCGCGGCATTGTTGGATTGTAAGTTGTAGGAGATCTGCTGGGTGTTGACGGTGTTGAAAGTGGCAATCAACGCGCCGGGGAACCGGGCATAAAACAGACCCCAACTGCCGCGGAGAACCGTCTTATTGGGAACCAGGGTATAAGCGATACCGAGACGCGGCGCGAGGTTCTTTCTGGGCTCGGGAATGTTGCCAGTGCGCGGGTAATTAGGGATCGCCTGGGTGGGCTGAGTGAAGGTGGCCAACTCGTAGCGCAGGCCATAGTTCAAGCTCAGACGGCTGGTGACCCGGAATTGATCCTGGACAAAGAAGTTATAGTCGCGAATCCAAACGCGTGAGAGCGGGTCGCCAAAATTTTGGCTGTAGGATTGCCAGCGCTTCGCGCCGCCGGTGTTATCGGTGAGGTCCTGGGCGAAGGCGGTAACATTGGCGTAATTGTAAGCACCTCGAGTATTGAGGAGTTGATCCTGGATATCGCGAGTTTGGGCGAGGTCAACGCCAACTTTGATGAAGTGGCGGCCCCAGGTGATCGACAGATTGTCGGCGAATTGAAAGCGATCTTCGGTAGGTTGGACGCGGGGAAGGTAATTCGGCGTGCCGATATTGCCCACGCCATTGATCGTCATCGTGCCGTCGAAGCCATTGTAGGGCAGGTAGTTGCGACTGTAATCGTCAAAGAGACGGTCTTTAAACCAACCGAAGCGGAACTCATTGACCATGGTGTTGGAGAGCAGCGAAGTCCAGGAGACCCGGCCATTGCGCGTGCGAACCGTGGAGAGGCCATTGTTGCCGGTGGCTCCGCCATTGTTGAGGGTGGCTGCGGTCTGAATGCCATTGGGTGAGATCCAGCGCAGGTAATTGAAGCTGGTGGTGATCGTATTTTTGTCGTTGAGGCGGTAATCGATCTTGCCGAAGAGAAGTTCCTGGTTCGCGGAGCGGGGAACGACGGTATTAAAACGATCGATATACCGGCGGGCATTGTCGCACTGCAGGGGAGTGGCGGTGCAGGCAGCAATGTATTGGCCGGCGCTATTGAAGAGCGGTTGGTTGATGTTACTCGAAAGCAACGGATAATCGCGGCGCGTAATTTCAGTATTGAAGAAGTAAAAGACTTTGTCCTTCTTGATCGGTCCGCCAATGGAGCCGCCGATCTGGTCGCGGCGCTCGTCGGTGCGGAAGGCGGCGTAACGGTCGCGGGCGTTGAAGTTCTGATTGCGGAAGAACCAAAACGCAGTGCCGTGGACGGAGTTACCTCCGGACTTAGTCACTGTGTTTACCACGCCGCCCGAGGCACGGCCGAATTCGGCGGAACCGCCGGTGATCACCTGGAATTCCTGCACGGTATCTTGCGAGATGTTCGCCGCAATGCGGTTGCGGCCGGCATTCTCGTTATAGTATTGCTGCGTTGAGTCGTTGCCGTCCTGCAGAAACGCGTTGCCGCCGGGGATGCCGCGGAAGGTAATACCGCCGAAGGTGCCGTCGTTGGTGACACCGGGAGTGAGGAGCACAAACGAGTCTACGCGGCGGCCGTTGATGGGTAAGTTGAGGATCTGGTCCTCCCCGACTACCTGGCTGACGCCGGTTTTGGTGTCATCGACAGCAGGCGCACCGGTCGTGACGTCGACGGTGGTGTTGGCGGTGGCGACCGCGAGGGTAAACTTCAGGTCAACCAGTTGGCCCACCTGAACCGTAATGTTCTTGGCCTCACTCTTATTGAAGCCGGATTGGTTGATGGAAACTTCGTAGCCGCTAGCGGGTGTAAGCGAACCGGCATTGAAGAGGCCGGAAGCGTTGGTGGTGATGACGCGTCGAACGCCGCGCTCAGCGTTGGCGATGGTGACCTCGGCGTTTGGGACGCGAGCACCGGTCGCATCAGTGACCGTACCGGAGATGCCCCCGAGTCCAGCGACAGACTGGGCGAAGGCCGAAAGCGAACAAAGAGCGAAGAGCAAAAGACGAGCGAGATTAGCCATTGCCTCTATAATGCCAAGCGTCAGCGTTTAGGATAATGACGATCTTGTGTCAGTCTCGGGGCCACGCCAAGTACTAGCCCATCATAGTCTTTCTTTCAGAATGCGAACGACACGAACGACACTTCGTAGTTTGCTCAACTCCGAAGGGTTCAGGAGGCCGATGACTTCGAAGGATCGCCTCCCCTTTGCGTATGCGTTAGAACAGTTTCGCGTGGCACGAGAAAGCCGTTCGTGAACGTCATGGCGGTGCCGATCCTCAAGATTTTCGGCTGGTGGCAGCGCACTCTCCTGGAGATGGTGGCCGTAGTGAGCTTTGAGAACTGTGCGATCGGAAACGATCCAGGTCTCCATGCAGGTCGTCATGAAAAGGACTTGGTCGTCGGTGGCGCCGGCGGGTGGGTCCCACTTGTCGCGCTGCTGAAGGTGTTTCCACGTTTTCTCGGTGTCTCGGAGTGGGTCTTCGCTGTCGATCAACATGGCAATGTAGTCTTTGGGTCGCGACTGCCGATGTTTGGTTGTGAAATCATCGAAGGTAGCATTGCGTCCGCCGGATGCGGTTAGGCGAGGCATCTTGCCGGTGAAACCTGACTTCTCGAGGAGTTTTCGAAATCCTTCACGACATCGGATCTGGTCCTCCTTTGACTCGCCTCCTTCGATGTACAAGTGGGCGCTCACCAGCGTGTGCCTCCGATTTCGCCTTTCGTCCAGAGTTGGCCGAGGCGATACTTGCTTAGCCATTCTCTTAGATCGTCAGGGTTTAGTCGCTCCATGGTCGTTTGGCCTTGTTGCTTGGAGCACACTACGACAACCTCCGGGGTTTCCGTCATAGTGTCGACTAAGATATCGGAGTGAGTAGTTACGATTAGCTGGGTCCTCAGCGAAGCGGCCCGGAGTAAGTCGGCAATCTTGGGAAGGAGGTCGGGATGGAGGCCTAACTCGGGCTCTTCGATACAGATAAGTGGAGGCGGTTCGGGATCGCAGAGGATGGCTAGGAGGCAGAGATAGCGGAGCGTGCCATCGGAGAGTCGCGTGGCGGGAATGCTGAAGTCTCCTTCTGTGAAGAAGACTTGGACTGTGCTGCCTTCGATAAAAACGTCGAAGTCAGTGATGCCTTCGTACAGGTCCTTAAGGCCATCGAGAATGGCCCGTTTGGCTGCGGGGAAGCGCGTCTTTAGACGATTGAGGAAGAGCCCGAGGTTGGAAAAGTCCTCTTCGAGCGCATCGTTGCGCATGTCGGCTTTTTGAGGTTCGCGAAAGACCGCGTTGCGCCCGAAAGACCATTCCCGATAGATGCGAAGTCTTTCGTAGTGTTGGGCTAACCAAGCGAGTTCAGGATATGACTCCGGATCACGCCGCTGCGCAAGAATGGACCGGCCGGGTTCAATGGTGTCTTGTGCTAGGTTGCGTTTTCGGTTCTTAACACTATTAACTACGGGCTGGCCATGTTGATATCGGTAATAGAAGAATACGTCCTGATCCCGTGGGTTTCGGGGATGGGCATTTTCGACCCGCTCATCATCCAAGCTGAACGCCTGGGCTATGGAACGAAATGCCAGAGTGTGGCGCAACGGCATCGGTCCGTTGGGATAGTTTACTAGCCAGTCCACCAATGCTGGGTCCTTCGGCTGACCTTTCCAGATCCATTCCGCGACTCCGCCGCCCTTGCGGGTGACGTCGCGAACTTCCTTCGGGGTGGCGCGCATCAAGTTAATGGCTTCAATCAGGTTCGACTTGCCGCTGCCGTTCGGACCGATGAGGAGATTTAGCGCGCGAAGCTCAATGCCAGGATTGTTGGGGCCGAAGGAGAGGAAGTTCTTGGGCGCCAAGTGTTGGATCAGTACGGGATTCGATGGTTCAGGCATGGCTTTGACGACCCTCCCATTATCGTTCAACAGGTTCGCGGTGGAAGGTGGCCGGGTGAAACGACTTCCCCGCCCGCATGCTTGGGCTTCGACGCGACGGGCTAGACTCTGAATATGAGCGTGATGACAGTTCGATATCTGGGCGCGGTGCAGTTTGAGGCGGAGACTCGGGGGCACAAGGTGTTTTGTGACCAACCCTTGGACCATGCGGGGTTCGATGAGGGGATGACGCCGGTGGAGCTTCTGCTGGCGGCTTTGGGGACTTGCGCGGGTTACTATGCCGCCGAGTATCTCAACAAGAATCAGTTACCGTGCGAAGGGCTGGAGGTGAAAGTAGAGGCGGATAAGCTAAAGAATCCGGGGCGGCTCGATAACTTCCGGATTGGCGTGCATGTGCCGGCGACGCTGGAGGAGAAGCATCAGGAAGGGGTCAAGCATGCGGTGGAAAAGTGTTTGGTGCACAATACGCTGCTAAATATACCGAAGATCACAACGACGCTAACGAGTGGCGACTAAGGCACACCAACCGGACTTTTCTTTCTTGTCGATGATCCGCCATGGCCTGACCAGGGCCTCGACAGCGGCCGATTGCTCAAGGAGGTAGCCGCTAAGGATGGCATGACGAGTAACGACCCGCGTAAACTCAGGCCATAAGTCAGCGAGAATCCCGGCTTGGATATTCATGACGCCCACCTCAATGCTGGCGTTCTTGACGGCGTCGAGCGAGCCTTGGAAAGCGCGGTTTGGGAGATCGCGGGAATCTAAGTCGCAGCCGAAGGCGATGGCACCTAAGTGGGTGGCGGCTTCGCCCAGGAGGCCGGAGCCGCAGCCGATGTCTAAAAACGTCTGATTTGGCTGGACGATCTCTTCCATGGCTTCGAGGCATAGGTGGGTGGTGGGGTGGTCACCGTTGCCGAAGGCGAGTCCGGGTTTCATCTCCAGGCGATGGCGGTTCGCTGGGGTTTCACTGGGGTCGTTGGGTGGTGCAAGGTACCAACTTTGGGCCACCTCCATTGGCTGCCAAGTGGCTTGGTAAATTGCGTTCCAGTTTTGGTCCGGAACTTCCGTCAGGGTGCCTCCGAGGTGAGCGAGGGGGGTAGCAGTGGCACAAGTGGCGAACCAGGCGACGAGGTCTAGTCGGCCGTCGTCGCGGTTGTATTGGCTGATGCCGGTTAGGTCCTGTTCGGCGAGTTGAGCGACTAAGTCGTCTTCGTCATCGGGATCGATCGTGAAAGTAAGTCGGAACACTTACAACTTTTGCCTTGCGTCGATGAAGAGCCAGCAGAAGGCGGCGATTAAATACAGTGCGGACATGATGCCGATGGAGACGGGCCAGCCGCCGTGGCCGTCGACTAACCAAGGCACCAGCGAAGGGCCGACGATGCCGCCGATTTGGCCGCTGGTGTTCATGAAAGCACTAACGACGCCGGCGTTGGAGCCGCCGATGTCGACGCAGGTAGCCCAACTGGCGGCCAGCGTGAACATGCTGGTGGCAATGGCCACTGCAATCAGCACGGCGGAGGCGATGGAACTGGGGACGACGGCGGCGGCCGCCATCGCGATGCCGGCCACCAGGTAAGCTCCGCCGGCGATGACGGCGCGGCCGTAGCGCAGGCCGAAGTGGCGCACCATCCAATCGGTAGCCCAGCCGCCGCCGAAGTCGCCCGCGATACTGAGTAACATGGGGGCTCCCGAGAGCGCGGCTAGTTCGGCGCCGCTGAAGCCGCGGGCCACTTCGAGGTACTTAGGCAGCCAGGTAATGACGAAGTAAAAGCCATAGGTATTGGCGATATACATGAGGCAGAGGGGAAGCATCGAGGGATGGCGCAGGATGCGGCTCCAAATGTTGGCGGTGCCATGCGGAGAATCTCCGGCGCGATTGGCTTCGATGTATAGGCACTCGTCCTGCTTCACGCTGGGGTGCTCACGAGGCTCATCGCGGAACCAGAGGTACCAGGCGGCGGCCCAGGTGAAGCCGACGCAGCCGAAGATGAGAAACACCGCGCGCCAGCCCACGTATTGTTCGAGTAAGTAGGCGGCATAGGGAGTAATTCCGCCGGCCAAGTGGGCACCGGCGAAAAAGATACCTTGCACGCGGCCGCGCTCTTGTTGCGGGATCCAGCGGCCCAACGCCCGAGCGGCGACGGGCCAAGCGCCGGCCTCGCCGGCGCCGAAGAGGAACCGGACGATGACCAGGCTCCAGAAGCTAAAAGCGGCGGCGGTGATCATGGTGAAGATGCTCCACCAGACAACGATGCGGGTAAGGACGACTCGTGCGCCCAACCGGTCGGCCCAACGCGCGGTGGGGACTTCGAAGAGGGCGTAGGCGATGGTGAAGGAACTGAAGACGTAGCCCATTTGCTGCATGGAGAGGCCGAGGTCCTGCGAGATCGGTCCGGCGAGTTTGCTGATGCAGACGCGGTCGAGGTAGGTGACGAAGGCGAGGGCGACAGTAAAGGCGACGACGCGGAAGCGGACGGCATCGAAGGGTGAAGTGGTCACCGGGTTATTTGATCACGGTTTCGAGGCGCGTAACCGAATGCCGGTAACGGAACATGGCTTCGAGCTGAAGCTTGACGGCCCAACCGATTAGCCAATCGCTGAGCGGGCTGAGGGGCAGCGTGAATTCCACTTCGTCGGTGAGGCGCGTACCTTCGCCTTCGGCCGTGAAGAGATGACGGTGATTCCAGCTACGAAACGGGCCTTGCACCTGACGGTCGGCGAATAGGTGCTGGTATTCGTACTCAGTATGTTCGGCCACCCAGAGTAACTTAAGGTGCGTGACGCGAAAGGTAATGCGGGAGCCGGTTTCGAGGCCTCCAGTGCGCTTTTCCACCACCAACGGAGTATCTGGCGGCGTGAGTAACTGGATCGCTTCCGGGCGTTCGTGAAAGGCCCAGACGGTGGCGAGCGGTGCGGGGATGAGCGAGGAATATCGGAAAGTTACCATTGGCGGTTGCCGCTACCACTGTGGAGACGCGGATACTTCTAGCTTACGCTGGCTGTTGCGCTCGGTGACGATCACCTTGCCCTGACTGATAGCGATTTGGCCCACGCCCTGCCAGTTGGCGGGAATGGTGAGCAGGAAGGTGGCGTAGGAGCGCGTGCTTGTTTCTCCGGTGTCCAAGTAGGTATAGAGCAACCGGCCAAAGATGCGGTTCTTCCTGACGAGGATCGGGAATGGCTGATGGAGCCCAGTGGTGCCGAATTCGAGCCCGCGAGCTAAGGGCTTGTTCTGCGGGTCCACATGACGCCAGGCGTTGAACCAAGGATACTCAGCGGTCTTCCAGAGGTAGCCGATTAAAAGACCCTGTTTGGGGCTGGAGGCGGTGGCCCAGCCGAGCGGCTCGTCGATCACATAGGACACGACGTTGGGCAACGGGTCATTACCCAGACGGCGCATGTTCACGGTGGTTTCGTCCTTGAAGGCCTGGGGCCAGTAGAAGGATGGCTCCTCCGGATTGGGCAGCGGCGAGGATTGGGCGAAGCCGCGGCGGGCATTCGAGTCGACCAGGGTATCTTCGTCGAGGAAGGGCGGGCCGATGGTGGGGTGCTGCACCATGTTGTAGATTTTGCCCAATTTGTTGCGGTTGGTGACGGTTTCGTGGACGGTGACCAGGGCGGCTTGAGGGTCGATGAGGATGCGGCGAGTGACGTCGAGGCCAGCCATCGGAAGTGACGCGGTCATGATGCCGGGGCTCGTTATTTTCCAAGCGACACGCGTGGCTTCGCCATGATAGGGCATACCGTTGGCGAGTTCGAGATCGCTCGGTTGACCCCAGCGATCGAGGCAGAGGAAGTGGGCCATCGGACGGTTGGTGGCGTTCACGTCGGTGGGCCCTAGCCAGCGTAAGGGGTTTAGGCCGTTCTTCATTTTGAATGAGACGAAGGAGCCGCCGCCGAGGTCAAAGGTCGCTTCGGCATTGGGGTTTTGGATGACCACGTGAGGACGGTCCTGCGCGGTCAAAGTTAGAAGGAGGATGAGAGCTTGCATCAGGGGAACGTTATCACGAGAAGGTTTGAGATTCCAGATTGGAATCTCAAAGGTTGGGCCCCGCTAACGCGCGACGTGCCATGCTGACGGCTACGTTTCAGACGTTTGAGATTCCAGATTGGAATCTCAAAGGAGCAGGTTTGCTGATTGCTGCTGCCGGCAGGTTCAGGTGAAATGGGGTGCCATTATCGCAGATACTCTGAATTCGAGATAATATGATTTCAATGGTAAAGAAAGCGTTAGCCGTAAAGTCTCTCATCCCCGCCGCGGTGCTCGAGAGCCGAATCTGCATGACCCGTGGGCAAAACACGATGCTCGACAGCGATCTCGCGAAGCTCTATCAAGTAACCACTTCGAACTTCAACAAAACAGTCCAGCGTAACCTGTCGCGATTTCCAGAAGACTTCATGTTCCAGCTGATTCCCGAGGAGTGGGAGGCATTTCGGTCGCGAAAAGGTAATGCGCTCGGCAGAGGCGGGCGCCGCTACATGCCGTTTGTCTTCACCGAGCAAGGCGTGGCGATGTTGTCGAGCGTTTTGAAGAGCCAGCGCGCGGTGCAGGTGAATATCGCCATCATGCGTACCTTCGTCCACCTGCGGGAGGCGACGATCAATCATAAAGATCTCGTACGGAAAATTAGCGAAATGGAAAGTAAATACGATGGCCAATTTCAGGCCGTATTCGGTGCCATTCGGAAGCTGATGGAACCCTCGCCAGCTCCCGGTAAGCGGCGAATCGGCTTTAGCGCTTCGGCGAGGTAGCAGTCATCGCGATAATCTGCCGCACGGTGTGGCCGCCGGCTAGGCGATCGAAGCCTTCGTTGATTCGGTCGAGCGTGAGGCGTTCACTCAATAAGGCAGTGACGGGTAAGCGGCCTTGTTCGAAGAGCCGGATAAACCGTGGGACATCGCGGGAAGCCACGCAGGAGCCGATGTAACTACCCTTGAGTGTGCGCTCTTCGGCGACTAAGTTGGTGGGCGCCAGCGGCCAGCGGGAATCGGGGTGGGGCAGGCTGGCGGTGACGGTGGTGCCGCCGCGGCGGGTGATGCGGTAAGCGGTTTCGAGCGCGGCGGTGGCTCCGGCCATTTCGAATGCGAAGTCGACCCCACCGTCGGTTTGGTCCTTCAAGTCGGCAATCAAGGTGGGTGAGGCGGCGTGGTAAGTGTGGGTAGCGCCGAGGGTCCGCGCGAGGGCAAGCTTATCTTCATGGACATCGATGGCGATGATGTCGCTGGCGCCGGCGAGTTGGGCGCCGAGAACCGCGTTGAGGCCTACGCCGCCGAGTCCGATCACCGCGACACGGGAACCGGGAGGGACCTTGGCCGTATTGACCACCGCGCCCACGCCGGTAAGCACCGCGCAGCCGAAGAGCGCCGCCTGTTCGTAGGGCAAATGGGCCGGCACTTTGACGGCGGAGCCGCGGTTGACGACGGCGTATTCAGCAAAGGCCGAGACGCCGATATGGTGATAGATGCGCTGGCCGTTTTGCTGCAGGCGCATCTGGCCGCCCAACAGCGTACCTGCGGCGTTGGCCTGCTGCCCGGGCTCGCAGAGGCCGGGCCTGCCTTCGACGCAGGGGGCGCAGCGGCCGCAGCGGGGCGCAAAGATCAGCACCACGTGGTCACCGGGCGCCAGGTCTGTAACCTGGGCGCCGCATTCCACCACTTCGCCCGCCGCTTCGTGGCCCAGGATCATGGGCATGGAGCGCGGCCGGTCGCCGTTGACGGTGGAAAGGTCGGAGTGGCAGAGTCCAGCGGCGTGGATGCGGATGAGCAATTCTTGGTCGCCGGGCGGGTCGAGGTCGACCTCTTCGATGGTGAAGGGCCGGGAGTCCGCATACGGTTGCGGCAATTTCATCTGGCGTAGGACGGCGGCGCGGACCTTCATGTTACTCGAACTGCTTCCGGAAGGCGGCTATTTCGCTTTCGAGTGCCGACAGGCGAGCGGTGAGCTCGGTAACCTGTTCCTCAAGCTTGGCGACCCGGTCTCCAGGTACGAGCCCAGAGATAACCGGTGGGGTAAAGCCGGCGACGTCGCCCGAGAGCAGATGGGCCCACCGGTTGGATACCGGCTTCGTCAGCGGCTCAGGCCGTTCGGCCAACTTGCGCAGAATGCTTTCGACGCTTTCGGTATCTTCAAATTCGTACAGCGATTGCGTGCGCGCCCGGATCTCGGCCAGCGTTTGCGGGCCGCGCAAGAGAAGGCAGGCCAGGACTGCCAGTTCACGGTTGCCCAATTCGAGCCGTTCGACGAGGCGGTGGCCATGTTTGGGCACCCGGCTCTCGCGGCCGGTGAAAATAAGCGACATGCCGCGGTGGCGCAGCTTGTCGAGTGCGAGCGTCACCGCGTCGTCGGTTAACGACATCAGCGGCTCGCGGCTCGATTTCTGGTTGCAAGCGTTCACCAGCGCGTTCAGCGACAGAGGGTAATAGTCGGGTGTCGCCATCTCTTTTTCAATGAGGCAGCCGAGGACCCGGGCTTCAATCTGATCTACATCAAAAGGCATGGGTTTAACGTTGTTCAGGACTAAAAAGCGGCTCCGTTTCGGGCGACATCAGCACCCAAAAACTGTACAGGGCGAGCACCGTGCCAACCGGAATGTTTGCCAGGTGCAGGGTGGCTACGACCATCGACAGCGACCGCGCCCAAGGGCGGAATTTCATCAAGCCGAGTCCCACGACGACGGAGGGAATGGCGAGGAAGAGCATCATGGCGGTGATCCCACTGCCAAAGAAGCGGATAACCTGGACCATCGGTCCCGAGGCGAAATCAGACCGTTCGGCTTCAATCATCAAACCACTGAAACCGCCCAGACTGATTAATAAGATCAGAGCTGCCAAGCCGCCCAAGACGCCAAGGATGACGTACAGGATGCCAAGACCTCTGACATGTGACTCCATGCCCATAAGGGAACCTATTTCTCCTTTTTAGATAGTACCGTGCTTCCTAAGGTACGGGTGAGCCCATTCTGCCCGGCGGCCGTCGCGCTGGCGGAAGCTAACTTCCGGTTCATACCCCGTTTCAATGTTGTAACAAAATAGCAGACTAAGTCGAGGAGCGTCGAAAATTGGGACACGCCGAGAACCGGCTGCGGTGGGGAGGACGAAAAAAACGGCCAGAAGCCATACGATCCCTGCTAGAATCAGGAGTACCCAGATTTCGCTTCAATGCTCTCTCGGATTGTGGAAAGAAGCCATGGCTGTTGAGCATGTTTTCCTCGCTTTCGCCAGGATCGCGAATCCGAAAACTGTCTTTTGTGTCGAAACACCTACGTCATGGTAACAGCCAACTTTCCGTTGTTTGCCGCGTCGACCACCGACAAGATCTTGAACGCGCTCTTTGACGACACATTCGCTGGGATCCACCAGCTAACTTGGTTCGATTGGGCGATTCTCATCCCCTACTTCGGCACGCTGGCCATCCTGTCGCTGTATGGTCTCCATCGCTACAAAGTGATTTACGAATACTTCCGCGTGAAGAAGTCGTTGAACCGGCCGCCGGCGCGCTTGTTTGACGATTTGCCGCCGGTGACGATCCAACTGCCCCTGTACAACGAACAGTTTGTCGTGGAGCGGTTGATTGAGACCGTGCTGAAGATGCGCTATCCAAAGCATCTTTTCCAGGTACAGGTGCTTGACGACTCGACGGACGAAAGTTCGGCCTTTACCGCGGCCCTCTGCGCGCGCCATCGGGCGGCCGGTCAGAACATCGACTATATTCACCGCGTGGACCGAACCGGCTTTAAGGCGGGCGCCCTTGAGTATGGGCTCGACACGGCCACGGGCGACTTTATCGCTGTCTTCGACGCTGACTTCCTGCCGCCCGTGGACTTCCTCGAGCGGACCATCCACTACTTCACCGACGACAAAATCGGCGTGGTGCAGACTCGCTGGAGCCACATCAACCGCGATTCGAATCTGCTCACCGAAGTGCAGGCCATGTTGCTTGACGCGCACTTTGTGCTCGAGCATGGGGCCCGCTCCGGCAATGGGCTCTTCTTCAATTTCAACGGCACGGCCGGCATCTTGCGGAAAGCGATGATTCGCGACGCGGGCGGCTGGCAGCACGACACCTTGACCGAGGACTCGGACTTGAGCTATCGCGCCCAGTTGAAGGGCTGGCGTTTCGCTTATGTACCGGCCGTCGATTGTCCTTCGGAACTGCCGGTGGAGACGCACGCCTTCCAGATTCAGCAACAGCGTTGGAGCAAGGGCCTGACGCAGTGCGCGATGAAGTTATGGCCGCGGATCTGGAAAGCGGACCTGCCGTTCAAGGTGAAGCTCGAAGCGTGGCTGCACTTGACCCCTAATATTTCATACCCGCTGATGATCGTCATCTCGGCGCTGATGCTGCCGGTGATGATTGTGCGCTTCTACATGGGCTGGGTGGAGGTGGTGTTTCTCGATGTGCCGCTCATCTGCGCCAACTTTGTTTCCATCGGTGCTTTTTACTTGGTGGCGCAGCGCGAGCTCTATCCGCAAACCTGGAAGCGCTCCATTATCTTCCTGCCCGCGCTGATGGCCGTGGGCGTGATGCTCACTTTGTCGAACACCAAGTCGGTGATTGAGGCTTTGTTGCGGCAGCATAGTGCCTTCGTCCGCACGCCGAAATACGCGATGGCTAAGGGTCAACATCGGAACCAGCAGCGGCAGTACCGGCGGCGAAGTGGCTGGCTTCCTTATTTGGAATTGGCTGCCGGGACGGCGTTTCTGGCGATGGTGGCTTATGCCATCGACTCCTATAACTACTTGTCGATTCCATTCCTGATGTTGTTTGTGGGAGGTTACTTCTGGGCCGGCGCCTCTACGCTCTGGCAGGAGTGGCAAGGCAAGCTGCGCTTCGAACGCGAGCAGCAGGAAGCCCTGGAACTCGAGAAAGCCTAACGGGTCACGACGCGGCGGATTGCCCTAAGATCACCACGATCTTAGAAAAGATGCTATTCAACGTCGGCATCAGGTTATTCGGCAGTACTATGTAGATCGCGATTACCATAAAGCCTATGATCAAGGCGTACTCGATTAAATCTTGTCCACGTTCATCCTTCCGGAGCGAACGTAACTTTGTCCTGACGATGAGTTGATTGATGTATTTATTCATGGTCTCCACTCTCTCTTAATCGAACCAAAAGTCCCTTACGAAAAGTTCCTTACCAAGCCCTCAACAAGCCCTTAACAAGCCCTCAACAAGATAGTGCCTTGGTACCGTTACAAAGACAACAAGGTCGGCACCCTAGGACCCGAAGATTTTACCCCTAAGGGCCTAGTCCTCGGATCCTAGTACCGACGCGCTAAGTCCCGTTTCTTAGAACTATCCTTACGGGTTAGCTTGCTGCGGAATCCGCCGAACGCTGAAATTCAACAGGCGGATCGTATCCGTACCGGCGCTCTGCATGCGGCCCCGGAGGCGCAGTTGTCCCAAGGCGCTCCCACTGGCGAAGTTGCCTTGGCCCACGTTATTGGTCGTTGTTGGCCCCACCCCGAAGCTCTGGGCGACCCAGGCGGCCGTGGTGGTGGAAATCCCGATGCTGATCCGGAGTGCAACGACATCGTCACCCATTGCCAGGCCCCGACCCGCGAAGGTCAGACCCCCAGCGAGGACGTCAATCTGGGGGGAGGCTGCGGCACCGGTGTGCAGGTAGGTGGCCTCGATCTCGAGCCGGTCACCGGTAAAGAGGAGATTCGCCGGCAGCGTGCAGGTACCCAGGTCCACGAAGGCCGTCCCGGAGGTGCTGCCGCCGGCGTTCGAGCAGATCACCTGAATGGACGAATGAGTTTGACCCGCCTCGAAGGTCTTCCGGCCCTTGGAGAGTCTGTTAAACCACGTATCTCCATCCACCGTGGCACTGATGCCCGGATCGATGTCGGTGCCGGGGTCGCGAATGCCAGGGCGAATGGACGACGAGTTCGTGATGATCCGCGACACGTTGAACCCACCGTCAGCGTTCATAAACGCGAGCGGCACCCCCGCGGCGTTGGCCCAGGTTTGCAGCGGTGTCGGGGATGCAGGGGGGATCGCCAACTGGTTCACGCCGGCGCGCACTACCAGTTCCGTCACTCCGTTCGCGCTGGCGTCGTAAACATTGAGCGTGACGCGGTTGTCTGGGTTGCCGACGGATAATCGTCGGGCGGCATTATCGTAGGCGAGCGTGGTGGGGCTCTGCGTGAGCGTGCCATTTGAGTCGACAAAAGGCACCGCACCCGGAGTTAACCCCGTGGGCAAACAATTACCCCATTGGACTTCAACGCCGTTCGAGGTTAAGCAACGTCCGGTGGGGCCGACCAGCAGTTGCGACCATGTAGCCGGCTGGCCTTGGCCAACGATGAGACCGCCCCGCGTTGGCGTCGACGGCGTGGTGTCGGAATGCGTCACACTCAACAGCGAGTGCGACATCGAAACATTCGTACCGGCCGTGCGATAGAACGCCCCGAGAATGTCTTCCGGTTGCGGAACGCCCCACGAATTGAAGGTGATCGTGGAACCAGCCAGGATATAGTCGTTGCCCGAAAGCTGGAGCAGACCATTGCGGAAGAGAGCCAAACTGGCGGCGGGAGATGGCGGGCTCGTCAGGGTGAAGCGGCGATTGGTTCCGTCGATGACGCCCGATGGGACTTCCGCATCGCCGAAATTGGGCAAGATCGCGCCCGTTACTTCGCCGCCGATGACGCCCCCCGCGCCGCCGCCCACCAACGCCCCTCCGGGCAACAGCCGCGCTCGGACATCGCGTAATCGCAACGCCGCCGAAGAAGGCGGTACCGACCAGATTTCCGAAAACTGGAACTGCCCGTCGGAGTTGTAGCGCACCAGATAGTAGGCGTTATTCGCCGACGGGGTGGGTACCAGGCGCACGTACAGTGCGCCGTTGACGATACTCACCGTGGTACCTTGCGTACCGATATTGGCGTTGTTCGATGATTGAAACGTCTTCCATTCGATGATGGCCAAACCATTGAACGGCTTACCGTCGGCGCGGTAAACCGTATCGCGAATGGTGGTGAGAGGCGGTTGTGCCCACAGCCGGGCACAAGTTGCCCCGAAGGCAAGAAACAGAAATAAGCGGCCCAGGCCGCGGATCAACGTGCTCATGACGGGAGACTCCTAAGTTCGTGTGAAGGCCGCGCATTAGAATTGCGCACAACCTACCTGACCGGAGTTTAGCGGGTACCCTGCGAATTTTAGGGTACCCCATCGAAGGGGGTGAATCCACTAAGCTATTGATTGGAATAAACTTAAATAGAAAAAAACGAACTTTGAAATCGTTGTGAACGCACTTTTGCCGGAAGCCCGATTTTGGACTTATACGCCTTCGAGGACAAACGTCGGCGCGAGGCCCGAAGCCGTCGAAAACCCGTTGGCCGAAGGCGTCGACAGCCACGTCGTACAACCGTGCACCTTGCCCAAAAAGCTATGCGGATGCACTTCGATATTCATGTCCCGGTAGTCGAGGCCTGCATAAGTGCGCACCGGAAAAGCCGCATGCACGCTTTGCACGCGTTCCTGCACCACATAGGCGTTCGCTGTCGCCCGGCGCACGGCGCGCTCCCACCGGGCATGGTCCACTTCCCAGCCGCGGACCTCGGGCAGATCGCTCGTCTGGTCGTTCGGCCGCAGGATCAGCCGCTCCCGATTCGCTATCACGAACTCCGGCAGGTCAATCGGTTTGCCGTGGTAAGACGATTTGGCGTGGCCCACCACGCGCGTCCAGGGAATGTACTCCCGGATCGCCTTGCGTTCGATCAGCGGGAAGTTTGCGGTCACCGTTTCGTCGGTCAACAGATCGAAGATCGCTTTTTTCTGGGCCACTTCGCCACGGAAATTATTTACCAGGCATACGTTGCGCTCACGATATGCCCGCAACAAGGCGTGGTTTAAGTCGAAGCGGACCAGGAATTCCGAGATCCGCACCCGGCGATACACCAAGTCGATTTCGAAATCGCCGCGCCGCAGTACGCCGTTCTTATATTCCAATTGCTCCAGCGAAATTACTTCCGTATTGTAGCCCTGCTTGCGGAATAACTCGGCCAATAACTGGTACTCGCCGCTTTCGAAATTGGCGAAAGGCTGGCGGAATTCAAGAATGGCGATGTTCGGCTTTTTCTTGCCGCCGTACTCTTTGTAAGCGCGCAAGATAGCCTGCAGCAGGAACTTCGTGCCGCCCACTTTGCCCAATTTGTGCATCTTGCGGAACTCTTTTACTGGTGCCGCCTCGTAGAACAAATCGGCGAGTAACTCGCCGTATGCCACGCCCGATGGCGTTTCCGCAGAATACTGATTGCAGTGTAAGTGCCCGTTCTGAATGTGCGTGTCGAGCAGCGAAGTTACGGCCAGGTAAGAGTAACCCGGGTCGATTTGCGCTAACATCTTTTCGGCCGGCAACAGCGACATGCGGGAAAGCAGTTGGGGCGTCGCGAGGGCCAGGCGCTTCACCCGGTCAATCGCCGAAGTGAGCGACTCGGACGCCGTCACCATGTGGTCATACTGCTTGCGCGTGATAAAATGCGGGCGCAGAAACGGCGACACCGGCCGCCCGGCAATTACCAGGCGCTGTTCTTCCATTTTCTTGGTGAGCTCGTCGGCCCAGGCCAAATCGCGGAATGACTCCGTCTCCAGGATGTTTTGATAGCGGGTGACTGCGTCACCCAGGATTTTAACGCTCATTTTGCGCCGGACTTTCATTTCAGTATTGCACAGCGGGTGAGATAATCAAAACATGGGTAAGCCCTATTTGTTCTGTAAACTTTAGATTTGATTGGCCTTAGAGTTCGGCAATTCGAATGCTAAGCGCCCTGGAGATCCGTGCATACTATGAAGAATTTTCCCTCAGTCCTCCTTTTTGGCGGTATTCTCGCCGTTTCTTCGCCCTGGGCGCAAGCCGACGAAGGCATGTGGCTCTTTAACCAGGTGCCCAAGGCCGCCATCGCCAAAAAGTACGGCTTCACCTTCACTGACCAGTTTTCCCGACAGCTTCAATTGGGCTCCGTCCGCTTCAACAACGGCGGTTCTGGCTCCTTTGTCTCGGCCGAAGGCTTGCTCTTCACCAACCACCACGTGGGCATGGATTGCATCCAGAAGGTCTCCTCGCCCACCAGCGACTATGTGAAGGACGGCTTCCAGGCCCGCATCCGGGCGGAAGAAAAGCGCTGCCCGGACCTCGAGATCAACATTCTCCAGTCGATCGACGACGTCACCGCCAAAGTGAACGCCGGCCTCACGGACGCCACGCCGCCCAGCGAAGCCAACCAGCGCCGCAAGGAAGCGCAGTCGCGCCTCGAGAAAGAGTGCGTTGCCGCCGGAGGAGAGCGCTGCGACGTCGTCACGCTCTACGCGGGCGGTCTTTATCATCTCTACCGCTACAAAAAATACACCGACGTCCGGCTGGTCTTCGCGCCCGAAAGCGCCATCGCGGCCTTCGGCGGCGACCCCGATAACTTCACCTATCCCCGCTATTGCCTCGATTTCGCCTTTTTCCGCGCTTACGATAAAGACGCGCCCGTGAAGCCCCAGCACTTCTTCCCCTGGTCCAAAACCGGCGCCAAGGATAAAGAGCTCACCTTCGTCTCCGGCCATCCCGGCTCCACCGGCCGCCTGCAGACCATGACCGAACTCGAGTTTCAACGCGACGTCAGTTACCCCATGACGTTCAACCGGCTCCGCGGGATGCGCGAGGCTCTCGACAAGTTCATGGCGACGTCGCCCGAAAACAAGCGCGCCGGCACCGAATTGCTCGCCAGCGTCCTCAACAGCCTGAAGGCCTTCGAAGGCTTCGACCGCGGCCTGCACGACCCCGCGCTGATGGACCGCAAGCGCGCCGACGAAAGCAAGCTCAAGAAAGCCGTCGCCGACGATTCGGCTAAGGCCCAACGCTACGGCAATACCTGGGACGAGATCGCCGCCGCCTACGATCGCTACCGCACCATGATCGCCCCCTTCTCCGTCCTCGAACGCTCGATGAGTGGCGGCGACATGATGGCGATCGCCCGCGACATTGTTCGCTACGCCGCGGAGAAGACTAAGCCCAACGGCCAGCGCCTGCGCGAGTACTCCGAAACCGCCTTGCCCGAAGTGGAGCAGCGCATGTACTCCGAGGCCCCGCTGAGTACGGGCCTAGAAGTAGCGATGCTGGAGAACTACTTCGTCTGGGCCACCAAGACTCTCGGCACCGAAAATCCGGCTTTGGTGAAGGCTCTCGCCGGCCGCCACCCGCGCGCCGCCGCCGAAGCCATTGTCGCCGGTACGAAGCTGGCCGACATTGCCGAACGCAAGCGCCTCGCCAATAGCTGGGAAGCGGTGCAATCTTCAAAAGACCCCCTCATTCAACTGCTGTTGACGCTCGACGCCCCCGGCCGCGAAGTGCGCAAGCGTTACGAAGATCAGGTGGAGGCCTCCTTGCGCGGCGCGGCCACCCGCATCGCGCAGATTCGTTTCGCCCTCTACGGCGATCGCGAATATCCTGACGCCACCTTTACCCTGCGCCTCTCCTACGGCCAAACCCTCGGCTACACCAATGCCAAAGGCAAAGCGATCAACTGGTCCACCAATTTCGCCGGCCTCTACGGGCGGGCCACCGGGCAGGACCCGTTCGCGCTGCCGCCTTCCTGGACCAAAGGCAAGTCCGCGCTCAACCTCAAAGTGCCCTTTAACTTCGTTTCCACCCACGACACCCACGGCGGCAACTCCGGCAGCCCCACCGTCAACACCCGGGGCGAAATGGTGGGCATTCTCTTCGACGGCAACCTCGAAGGGCTCCCCAACCGCTTCGTCTTCACCGACCAAACGGCCCGCAGCGTCCACGTCGCCAGCCAGGGCATCCTCGAAAGCCTGCGCAAGATCTACCGCGCCGAATCGCTAGTGAAAGAACTCACCCGTTGAACGCCGCCTTTCAATTGGGTCTGCGCTACGGGCTCGTCATCGGCATCCTCACCATGGTCGACATCTACGCCGGCACCATGACCACCGTGGCCCGCACCAGTTGGATGTTTGCCCAAACCGTCCTCGGCCTGCTCACTATGTACATCTGTGGCTGGGCCGGCATGAAGGCCTTTGTCCCCTCCGGCGGCCGCTTGTGGCTATCGGGCCTGGCCGGGGGCCTCGCCGGCCTCATCGGCACCATGCTCTTCACGTTTACGTTGCTGACGGTGTCGCTGGGCCTCACCGACCAGCTCCGCCAGTTCCCCTTCGCTTCGGTCGACTTCATCAAAAACGGCCAATCGCCCGCCGACTACGTCCGCTCCGCCTCCGGTATCCGCGACCTCTGGAATGTAGTAATTTCGGGCCTCGTGCGAGCACCCCTCGGCGCGGGCTTCGGTGCCATCGGCGGCTTGATTGCCCGCTCGGTGGGCATGATCAAGCCCGAACACTAACGCGTCAGCAGCCGCGCAAAACGCAGGATCTGGTACAGCTCCTGCATGTAGGCGATATAGTCGCGCGCTTCGTTGGCGGCGGCGCTATTGAGCTTGGTTGCCATTTCCAGCCGCTCCAGAAAGTCTTCGGGTGGCAGAAAGTCGAGCCGGTGCACGGGCTGGCCCGCGATCAGTGCCCGCAGCCGTTCGGCCATCGCTATATCCAATTGGCGAAGTTCGTCGAAAAGCGCGGCTACGCCGGGGTCGGCGCTCTTGCGCGGGTACGGGCGTTCGCTCAAGTGGCGCCAAGCGTCTTCCAGTTTGTTAAGCGCGCTGCCTTGGGCGTGTTCGGGGATGCTCAAAGCTTTAGTTGATCGCTTTGCTTTGCGCCGTCGCCGGCTCCTGCCCGTAATTTTCGCGAATCACCTGGCTTTGGTCGGAGAAGAACGTTCGACTGCCGGAGTTGCCAAAGGCTTCGGGCGTCGCGTTGATCTGGTAACCCCCTTGGGTCGCCGTCAGGGTATACATATAGCCGCCCTTCTTGCCGGTCGTCAGATCGGAAGGAATTAGATCCGCCGACTGCGGTCCGGCGGTGCCACTGGTGGGCGGACCGAGTTCGGCCATGGTGGTGGCGTACTTCCCGAATTGCGAATAGTACTGCGTTTGCGCCGTATGCAGCGTGATCACCCCGCGGATGGAGGCCATCTCCTGCGCATACATGCGCGTCCGGGTGAGTTTGGGCACGGCGATCGCCGCGATGATCAGGATGATCGCGATCACGATCAGCAATTCGACGAGTGAAAAGCCCAAGCGTCGCCGGTCGCGGCGCATTCGATCTGTCTCCAACATCTTCATAGCACGTCTCCCCTAGCTATGACGTTATCAGATCGCTGGGCGTGCAGGCCAATGCTACCACCCTTTACTGTGCGGCAGCACCGCCGGATCCAACCGGATGGCCCCCCAGCCGTTTCCTCGCCCCATCCGCCCCTAATTCGGCTTCTTCACCGGTTCGCCGGACGACTTCAACAGCGCGATCGGCTGAAACTCGAAGAACTCGCCCCCCGCATCCACCGTCAGTTTCCCCGCCGGCAACGGCTTCCCGCCGGTCGCGAAAAACACGGCCCCATCCGTCGATTCGCCCGGCTTCAGTTTCGTCGCCACAAAAGCGATCGCGCTGGCCGCCGCCGCCGCCTTAATCTTCGCACTAGTCAGTTCCGCCAGCATCTGCTGCCGCCGCTGCTCATACCCGCTGGTGCTCTTAATCCGGCTCAAGCCATACAGGCCAGCTTCATAAGTGGTCATCAGCCGGATTGCGTCGTCGCGCCCCCCGCGGTCAATCAGCCGGTTCACCACAATCCGCGGCGCCTCCGGCTTCAAGGGCTCCGCTTCCAACGGACGAAACGTAAAGTCGTCCGGCTTCACATTCCAGCTCGTCTTGGCCCCATTGGAGATCGCCACCTGCAGCACCGCATAGTCCTTGGTGTGCATCGGCAACTGCGCGAACATGATCGTCAGCCCGCCCTTGGTCAACGTCTGGTAGTTGAGCCCGTTCGTCTCAAACGTAATCACCTGCGGCCTCGCCGCCACGGCGACACAGCCAAGGCACAACAGCAGCCGAAGCTGAATCTTCCGGTTAAGCATGATTGGGGGCCAGTGGTTGTAATGCGCGTTTAGCCAAGTTGTCTCGCATCTGTACCTTATCAAGAATCGCATGCCCCCGCCATAAAACGACAACCACCTAACGACAACCAACTGCTTCAGCGCTTCTTGAGGCGCCCGATGAACGTGCGGCCCGAGCGGCCTTTCATCCGGTCCTCGCCGCCGGTGCCGATCAACTCACCGCCGCGGACGATAAACTCGATCGACGACATCGCCACCGGCAATGGCGTTTCGCTCGTGTAAGTGTCGCGCGCGGGATCGTAAGTAAACACCGCCGCCGTGAACTCACTCGTATAGCCGCCGAAGAGCCAAATGCGCCCCGCGACGGCCGTGGCGGTAAGGCCGCGATTCTTGGCGGGCAAGTCGCGCAATCGGTGGAACTCAAACGTGCGTGGATCAAAGCGCCAGGCCTCAGCGCGATTCACTATCTGGCCGTTGAAAGCGCAGCCGCCGAACAGAAAGATCTGCTGCCCGGTCACCGCCACCGCCGAAAGCGCCACCGCGCCCCCGGGCAGTTTCGCCACTTGCCGCCAGACGCCCTCGCCTTCCCGCATCCACACGGCGTCCGAACAGGTGGCGAGATCGCCGACCTCCCCGCAACCACCGAAGAGGAAGACCCGTTTGCCCACTCGCGCCGCACGACCCAGAATGTGGACGGAGGGCGTTTCTCCGGCCTTGGTCCAGCGCTGGCTTTCGAACCGCCAGATGGTCCGCGAGTTGGGCGAGCCGCCAAAGATCTCCAGCCGATCGGAGCCAGCAATAAAAGGACCATAAGCGAGCTTCTCGGGCAGCGCCGGACCCGGCCGCCACTGCCTACCGCGAAGATCATAAACCTGTACGTCAGCCAGCCAAAGCTTCTGCCCTCCTTCCCAGTGCGTGCCGCCCGCTACCACCATCGTCTCGCCCAGCCGCGCCACCGCCGCCCCGGCCTGCGCTTGCGGCAGCGGCGCGAGCGAACTCCAGTCGACGGCGAAAAACAACCAGAGTAACGTCACAGCTTCCTCGCCAAATCGCGCTTCAAATAGAAAACACAACCCGTGAAAAGGAGCGCCGCATCGAAGGCCAGAGTGCCAGCGACAGCGGCAAACACTCCGTCCAGCCCCACTGTACTTTTCACCGCCCCCGCCACAAACACGCCCATGCCCCCGGCCATCGTGTTCAGCATGTTGGTCAGGCCAAACACCGTGGAGCGATGGTCCGGGCGCGTCAGGTCACACAGCAAGGGCGTAATGTTCAAGTCCGCGCTGGTGCGCAGCACGGCATACAGCACCAGGGCCACCATCACCGCCGTTTGCTGCTTCGTCACCAGAAACGTCAGCAGCACGGGCGCCGCGCACAGGATCAGAATGGCTTGCATCCACATGCGCCGGTGGATTCCGCCTTCGGCCACCCGGTCAGAGACGTAGCCGCCGAAGGTCAACGTGATCGCCCCACTGATGCCCACCAGCGACGAACCCAGAAAGCCGGCCCGCGCCAAAGTAAGGCCGAAGTTCTCATGAAAATACAACGGCAGCCAATTGATAAAGGTCCAACTGCCGATCGACGTCAGCAAGCTGGCGACGGCGATGATCACGATCGTGGGCACGCTCGCCAATCGCGCCACGGCGCGGCCAAACGAGACCGGCGTCGCTTCTGCGGCAGACCGCCGGTTATCCAGCGGCAGTACGAACCGGCAGGCGAACGCCACCGCCAATCCCGCCACCCCCAGCGCAATCAACGGCGACCGCCAGCCAAAGTGCTCCCCCAGATAGCCGGCCAACGTGCCCCCGCCGACGAGGCCCACCGAGTTGCCCAGCGCGATCATGCCCAAGGCCGCCGCCCGCGTCGATTGGCCATGATGCTCCGCCACCAGCGCAAAGGCCGCCGGCAGATACATCGCCTCCACCACGCCCAAGGCCACCCGCAGAGCGAGCAATTGCCAAGGGGCGTTGGCGAACCCGGTCAGTAACGTGATCAGGCTCCAACCCGCCAGGCTCGCGATGATCAGCCAGCCGCGCGACACCCGGTCCCCCACGTAACCGCCCAGCGGCGAGGCCAACGCGTAGCTCCACAGAAACAGAGACCCCATCAAGCCCAGAGCCACATCGGTAAACCCTAAGTCGGTCTTCAACAGCGCGTAGACCGAGGTAATGCTCGTCCGGTCCGCATAGTTAAGCGCGCTCACCAAAAAGAGCATCGCCACCAGGATCCACTTGTTAGTCAAGCTCCTATTGTAAGGAAGAAACCTGTTGTCGCCCGATGTCATGCAACGCGCCTAGCCTGCCGCGTAAGCGCTTGCGCGGCAGGCTAGGCGGGACGCATCCGAGAAGGACCAAATCAAGCGGTCGCAGCACTGGTGCCCGATCGCTTAAACGCTAGCCGGGGTCTTGCCTTTGCAGCGACTCGATCGCGGACTCCACCGATGGGTAGACCTCGAAAATACCCAGGAAGCCAACCATTTCAAACACCGAGCGCACATGCTGCGACAGGCTGGCGAAGTACAGTTTCCCGCCCGCGGCACCCAGAGCTTTGGCCGACGTAACGAACACGCCCAGCCCGACGCTGCTGACATACCGTAGTTCCGCACAGTCGAACACCACCCGCTTCTCGCCGGATTGCACCAATTCCTCGAGCGAATTCCGCAGCGTCGGTGTACCGGCCGAATCCAGGCGCCCCCGCAGGCTAACGATCTGCAGGGTCGGGAGCTTTTCGATGACAATCTCAATGGGCATAATTTCTTCAGACTCTAATATACGCAATATGGACGCCGAAACTGAACGTTTCGGCACTTCCCCCACCATTCATCGTTTTGCAACGATGCTGTAATCACCGGATGCTACACTTCGGCGGTTCTGCATGTTTGAATCGCTGCTTCGAAGACTTTCCGCGCTCGAGTCCGCCCGTCCGGCGCGAGAGCCGCGGAAGCCCGCGAGCCTGATTTATGCCACCGGCGATACCCCGCCGCTCGCCACTACCATCGTCCTCGGCATTCAGCACGCCGTCGAATCGGCCAGCAAAGTGACGCTGCCCATCGCCGTGCTCGGCGCCGTGGGCGCCAGCGGAGCCCAACTCGACACCATGATCGTGTCCACCCTCCTGATCTCCGGCGTAGCGAGCATTCTGGTTTCCAGCCGCCTGCCGTTCGTCGGGTACGGCCACCTGCTGCCCGCCGCCGTGTTCAGTTCCTTTGTCGCCCCGGCGGTGATGGTGACGCGCGTAGGTGGCCTGCCCTTGCTCTCCGGGATGACCCTGGTGACGGCTCTGTCCGTCGCGGCCTGCGCCCGCATCCTGCCGCGCTGGCGCTTCTTGTTCCCGGCCGAAGTAGTGGGGTTGATTGCCTTCATGGTGGGCGCCTCCCAATCCTCCCTCGCCGTCACCCGCTTCCTCGGCATGGAAAAGCTCGACCAAACTCCGAACGGGACGCACTTTGTCATCGCCGCGGGATCGCTCGGCTTATTGGCCGCGCTGACGGTTTGGGGCAAGGGCCGGCTGCGCTTGTTCAGCACCCTCATCACGCTGGTGGCGGGATATGTCGTTTCCATTTGGTTCGGCATGGTAACCCCCAGCCTCTGGCAACGCGTGCAGGACGCGCCGTGGATCGGCTGGCCTCAGTTCACCATGCCCGGCTTCGCCTTCGCCCCGCAATTCCTGCTGCCCTTCATGGTGCTCGGTCTGAGTTCCGCCTTGAAGATCTCCGGCGACCTCACCATTTGCGAAAAGATCAGCGACGCCGATTGGAAACGCACCGACATGAAGGCCGGTGCCGCGGCCATTCTCTGCATGGGGCTCAGTTCCGTGCTGTCCAGCGTCATGGGCGGCTTTGCCCTCGGCAGTTCCAGCAGCAACGTCGGCCTATCGGCGGCCACCGGCGCGGTTAGCCGGACCATCGGCTATGCCTGTGGCGTGGTCTTGATCCTGCTCGTTTTCTTTCCCAAACTGGTGGCCCTGGTAGGTGCCGCCCCGCCGCCGGTCGTGGGCGCCATGTTTCTCCTCGTCGTTTCCTACAACCTCATCGCCGGCATGCAGATCATCATGAGCCGCATGATGGAAGCCCGGCATACCTACATCATCGGCGTCTCGCTGCTGTTCGGACTCACCGCCGACGTGATTCCGGGCGCGTTTCAAGATCTCCCCGAATGGCTCCGTACGATGATGTCTTCAGGCCTCACCTTAGCCACCGTGATGGTCCTCGTCCTGAACCTCATCTTCCGCATCGGTACGTCGAAGAAGCATTCCCTCACCATGCGCCCGGGCACGGAGGACGTGGATAAGGTCTACGACTTCATGGAAGAGTCCGGCAGCCAATGGGGGGCGCGGCGCGAAGTGGTGGAGCGCGCCGTTAGCGCCCTGGTCGAAACCTTCGAACTGGTGTCCGGCGAAGAATTGGCCGAAAGCGACATCACCGCCGAAGCGACCTTCGACGAATTCAGCCTCAATGTGTCGGTGCGCTATCGCGGACGGCTCCCCGCCGAATCGGGGCGTTCCGGCTTCGGCGGCACGATGCTGGGCCTGGCGGAGCGCAACGTCGCCAGCATGGCTTCCATGTTGCTCTACCGCTTAGCCGACCGCGTGCGTTTGAAGAGCACCGGTACCCACTGCGAAATCGAACTGCACTTTGAACACTAACTCTTCCGCGTACGGCTACGCGTCATCCGGAAACAGTTGTGCTCGCCTTCCCTCTTGTAGCTCGTGTGGTCCATCATTTGGGTCACCATGAAGATGCCCAGGCCGCCGCCGCGCCTCTCCTCCAGCGGCGCGCCCGGATCGGGCATGGCATGGGCGAGGGGGTCGAAGGGCTGGCCCGCATCGCGTACCTCCACCCGAACCTCCTCCGCGTCGACGCCCACCAGCAGCACAATCGGCCGCTCACCCGCCTCGCCATGGCGAATCACGTTGCTCACAATTTCTTCGATCGCAATGTTCAAGTCGGCCTGCACGTCCTCGTCGAGGTCATGGTTTCGCCAAAAGGAATCCAGCAATTCCGTGGCCCGCGCGAGGTCTCCCAAGTTACAGGAAACTTCCAGGCGGAGTTCTTGCCGCAGGGCACTCACGAGCCCAGTGTACCAATCCCGCCCGCGGATGCAAATGATGAAAATACGGGAGTTCTTCGTTATTTACCCTGCTCGCCTACGGTCACGTTTCCTTTTCATGACATTTTCATGACGATCGATCCGCTTTGGAGTTAACCAGCCTCTTAATTTTTTCAATGATGCTTATTGCTGCGGCCTAGTGTTGCAAATGTAATAAGTACTAAAACTCTCAATTCCTCTGTCCAACTGAAATACTTGGGGTAATCCTGCGACGGAAGGCAAGGTCGAATGCTAAGCTCCAAATGGTTAGAACCTATACCTTCGGAGGATGGAAATGAAAAAGTCATCAATCGCTGCCCTGTTTTCGGGACTGCTGCTGGCCGCGCAAGGGGCAATGGCCCAATGCCCGACGCCGCAGGCACAGGCCAACCCCAATTCCCTGCTCGCTGGCCGTGCCTGGGCCTTTACCACCCGCGCCGGCGATTTCTTCCCGCCCGGGGCAGGGTCAGCCGGAAGATTCACCGCCACGCTGAATGGCGCCTCAGGCCTGCTCCAGATAATCGGCTCGTTCGCTGACGGCATCGGTGGAGTCACCCGCTTGGCTTCCATCAGCGGCCGCTTCCTCGTAAATCCCGATTGCAGCGGCGGCCAACTGAGTTTCAATTTCAGTAACCAGCCGACCCAATATGAATTCGTGTTTCTGGCGAACTTTACCGAGCTGTACATGGTCAGCACTTCGGTGATTAACCAACACGCGTCGGAAGGAGAGGGTTTTATGTTAGATACCAGCAATGGCGCATTCGGTGGGTCGCTGGTCTACACCGGCCGCGCGAAGGCCGTTGCCGTGACGGGATGCCCCATCGGAGTCAATCCGCTCAATGTATTGGCGGGAACCGCCTGGAGCTTTCAGGCTTTGCCTCCCGGCTTTGCTAGCAATACTTTCAACGCGGCCTCGATTGGCACCTTCCGTCCCACTGTAGCGCCGAACTCCGGGGGATTCCAAGCTGGCACACTCAGCGTCACCCAGACCATCAATACCAGCGGTAACGTGGCCAGGCAATCCACAAACTCAGGCCGCTTCTCCGTCAACGCCGACTGCTCCGGCGGAGACTTGCTTTTCAACCTCGGCGGTAACCAAAGTCAGTTTTCGTTCTTCTTCTCCGACAGTAGCTTCTCGGAGATGTTCATGATCACCGACAATGTCTCGGCCGGCTTCGGCGGAACCTCGTTCATGCTGGGCATCGCCAGGCGCCAATAACCGCAAGACACCGTTCACAAGAAAAAGGGACGCGCCCCGAGCCGGGCAGCGTCCCTTTTCGTTTTTAATCTGCTTAGCGTGGATTAAGTTTCCTTTATGTAGAACTTTCATGACACTTTCGTCGCGAAGGTTACCGCTGGTACCTCAGTGGTGGCCTTTTTTGTTGTCATAGACCCTTTGGCCCAGTTAGATTAGTTAAGGGCGCCACAAAGCGCTAAGTATTTACGAAGAACCGGTCCGGGAGAGATAACTGTGAATCGTCGTTGGAATTGTTGGTCCGTGATGATGTTGACCGCTTTGGCGCTGGCCTTGCCAACACCTGCCGACGCTCAGAACTCGCTCCGGTTTTTTAAGAACTACTTCGTCACCGGCGACTATGCCGTGGCCGGGGTGGGCTTGCGCGGACAAGGCGCCGGAGGCTTCGCCCAAGGCACCATTAACTTGAGCACCGTGCCCGCTGGAGCCGACGTCATCGCGGCGTTCCTCTACTGGCAGACCGTCGAACTCACCGCCAATCCCTCCTCGATCAATGGCTTTTTCCGCAGCAAAGCGATCGTCGGCAAAGCCTTGGGCGATCCCAGGAATGCCGCCTGCTGGAGTTCCGGGGGCACCACGGGTCCTTCCGGTTCGTCGGGCCGTGTTTACCGCGCTGACGTGTTGCGTTACCTGCCGATCGACTCCACCCGCAACGTCCGTGTCGCCAACGGCGCGCACGTGGTTCGCCTGCCCGATAGCGGCGGAAACGGCAATGGCAATATTTCCTTCACCAACGGTGCCACCCTGGTGGTCGTTTACCGCATCGTGGTGCCGGGCAACCCCGCCGCCGCGCCCCTCCGTTCGGTGGTGATCTACGACGGTGCCTATACGAGTGCCAAGCGTAGCGACGATCTCAATCAGACCTTGGGCGGCTTCTACCAGGCCGCGTCGAATCCCGCCGCCAGGCTCACCTCCATCGTGGGCAACGGGCAGCCCACTTACCGGGCCAGCCTCGCCATCAATGGCTCTACGTTTTTCCGCCTTTTCACCGGCGGGCAAGGGCCGCGCTGGGATAACCCCACCTTGACGTTCCCCCTCTCGAGCGGTGCTTCCTCCTTCAGAGTCCAAGCCGCCGCCGATGACACTAACCTTTGCCTCACCTGGGGCGCGATTGTCACCAGCATGAACGTCGCCGACTCCGATGCCGATGGCTTGCTCGACACCTGGGAAACCAACGGCATGCACCTGAACCCCGGCACCGCCACCAGTTCCGCCACTTTCGCCGGCTGTGCCCAGTACCCCTCCGAGCCCTGTGTGGACCTGCCGCGCATGGGCGCCTTGCCGGGACAGAAGGACATCTTCGTCGAAGCCGATTGGATGACCGGTGAGAACAATCCGAAGCCTGGTCCTCATTCCCACATCCCGAAGCTCGCTGCCTTAACGCCCCTGATCGCCGCCTTTAAGCAGCGAAACATCCGTCTGCACTTCGACGTCGGCAGCAACTACCAAAACCTGGCCACTGCCCCGGACTTTGCCATCGTCCCCAGTTCCCTTGCCCAGGGCGGCGAGGTAATCCCCGAAGCCAACCTCACTTGCCCCAACGCCAGGACTCCGATTTCGGCCTGCGCCTACACCACACCCTACCCGGCCCTGAGCTTTAAGAAAGGCTTCACCAGCGTTCGCGACGGGAACTTTGCCCTCGGTCTGCCCTCGCGCTTCTCGCCCCTGCGGAGAGATTTGTTCCATTACGCGCTCTTCGCCCACGCCTTCGCCGGCCCTTTCGATTCCACCACCGGCCGGCCCACCACCACTGAGCCCCGCGCCGTCTCCGGCGTGGCCGACCGGCCGGGCGGCGACCTCATGGTGACCCTTGGCCTCTGGAGCTCCAACCTGCAGGAGAACGACCAGGTCGGTAGCTCTCTCGTCCAAGCCGGCACCCTCATGCACGAACTCGGCCATAACCTGGGCCTCTCGCACGCCGGAGCTTTGCGCGTCCCCAATTGCATGCCCAACTACCCCAGCGTCATGAACTACCTCTACCAGTCGCGCGGGCTCTCGCCCCTGAGCGGCGGCGATAAAACGATCGACTTCTCCTCCGGCTCGCTAGCCAGCGTCAACGAAAACTCGCTGCTTGAGTCCTGGACGTCCCCCGTCTTTAAGACCCGTTTTTACGGCCCCTTAACCACCAACGACCCGCCCAGCGCCGCCGCCGCCTTGCGCTGCGATGGTTCGCCCATCGCCGATGGCGCCCGCATGCTGCGCGCCGAAAACGACTTCTCCAACTTCACCGATTGGGATCGCAATGGCGTCTCCACCAACGGTCTGCTGCGCCTCGACGTGAACTTCAGCGGCCTCTTCGGCGACGGCGTCAACGGCGGCGCATTCTTCGCCGATTCGAACGACTGGAGCAATCTGAATCTACAGCAGATAGGCGGCCGGCTGAACGTCAATGGACTCTCCACCGACGTCGGCGTCAGTGACCTGGGCGTCAGCGACTTGGGCGTTAGCGACCTCGGCGCCTTGGAACTGGGCGCCCTGGAACTCGGCGTCAGCGACCTGGGCGTCAGCGACTTAGGCGTCAGCGACCTCGGCGCCTTGGAACTCGGCGACATCGATTACGAGACGGCCGTGCTGTCAAGCATCGATCCTCCGCCCGCCCCCAGCC
>ENA-ORBV01000417-ORBV01000417.1-microbial-mat-metagenome-genome-assembly--contig:-NODE-417-length-98285-cov-22.755040_pt1 | contig 98285 bp, 90 predicted proteins | sample MGYA00237777_ERZ505514 | MGnify/ENA primary metagenome ERZ505514 (study PRJEB26160, sample SAMN06269048) | microbial mat metagenome | isolation source: Oligotrophic lake microbial mat | place...
CGAGATTCGCCTTAGTCTCGTGGGCTCGGAGATGTGTATAAGAGACAGAATCCGCCGTCCGCGCGGGGACGACGCTATCGCGGTTGGCGGGCTCGCGACGCAACGCAAAAACCGAGAACAGGAAATCGCTAGACGACTCTGTCTTGAACCCCACGAAGCAGCAGCTTTGACTGCCTAACGCTCGAGCTAGGCGGCCTGCCGTTCGCTGCGCTTAACCGAGGGGTTAGGCGTCACATCGCTTGCCACGCCGAAGGACGACTTGCGCCACTGGCGCGATGGTGTTCGCTGTGATGCCACGGCTCCGACCGTACTTTGACTTCAGCCAGGCAGCAAGGTCCTTGGTGCCTTTGCTTGCGTTGCAGGAAATGCATCACCGGACGATGTTCTCTTCCGTGACGATGCGTGCGTCGTTGATGATGTGTTCCTAGGAGGGTCTCCGGCCGCGCTGAGCGGTGGTGCCGGTGAACTCAACGCTGCAGTAGATACATGAATGGTCACGCTGGATGACCGCTGCCTCCAAGGCCACCGGGATGTTCCACCTGTTCAAGCGCCGAACCTCGGCGACGTGAATCGTGACGCCTCTGCGTTCATGATCTTGCGAATCGGCTGACGCCGAGCGTGGTGGGCTTGGTGATGCCTAACGACCTATGAGCTGTGCTGTGGACACGAGGCGAGCCGGCGGAGGCGAAGCATCCGCCCCGAGTGCAAACAGTCGCCCCGCAGCCGTCAGAAAAAGCGAACTGTTAGCTCGCTGCCCGCAGGCGCTTTATGGATCGGCGCGGGCGGTTGACGGCCAGATCGTAGTTGGACTGAAGGTTGAGCCAAAGCTGCGGCGTCGTTCCGAGCGCCCGAGAGAGGAGCCATGCTGTCTCGGCGGTTACGCCGCGCTTGCGCCGGATGATCTCGTTGACGCGCTGCAGCGGCACGCCGATGTGCTCGGCGAAGGCCACCTGCGTGACCCCGAGGGGCTTGAGGAACTCCTCGAGGAGGATTTCGCCCGGATGCGTCGGCGTTCGGTTCTCGGGAGTCATGAGGTTGCCTTAGGAGTGGTGGTCTAGGACTCGGACATCGTCGGCGTTGCGCGCCGCCCAACGGAAGATGACGCGCCATTGGTCGTTGGCACGAATCGAGTGGAATCCCGCGCGGTTGCCACGGAGCGCTTCGAGCCTGTTGCCCGGAGGCGACCCCAGATCGACGAGATCCGCGGCGTTGTCGAGCAAATCGAGTTTCCGGAGCACCGCGTTCATGATGGCTGGCGGCATCCGAGGAGGATTGGCTCGGCTGTGGTACAGCCGTTCCGTCTCGCGATCGCCGAACGAAACGATCATTGTGCCTTCAGATTACCAATTGCATGGGACCCATGCAATTGGAAAGCAGCGACTTTGAAGTGGGCGGGCTAACGCTCGAGTTAAACGGCGTTTTGCTGGAAAAGCTCGACGCGGCTCGCCGATTTCATACAGCACGATTCCGGAAGAGGCGCCAAGGTTCAAACTTTCAATAATTCCGTACATCGGAGTGTTTATGCACAGCTCGCTGCGTTCAAGGGCTTGCGTGCTGATTCCCATGCCTTGGTTGCCGAACCAAACGGCGAGATCCGCGTCCTTCGTGTAATCGGCTTATGAGGATGAAGTTAGTTCGACCCCTCGTGTGCGGGGAAGTAACGACAAAGACAAAGCCGCTCTTCTCAAGATGCGCTAGGCGTTCTTCGGTGGACTTGAACGTTTTGACGAAGCTCCCCTTGATTCCGGAAGCTGACGCGGCGTTGAGCTTTGGCTTCGCGCGCATCTCTTACCAATCATTGGGTAGCGTGCGTCGCACCGAGACGACGTAGGTCTTCTCAACACCAAGTGCGTCCGCAGCACTCGCCCCTCACGCGCACTGCTGCGTTGCGCCGGAGCCTCGGAAGGCGAAGCGATGAGCCGTAGCGCAAGCGAACCCATTGGCCTCGTTCCCTAGATCTTGAAAGCGGCCAACCCTCCAGATTGGGCGAAGCCGACGCGGTCCACGAAGAGTCGATTGACGCAGCGGACCGGCTTTCCGGGGTTGTGAGGGACGGCGCGTCGCGAACGAAGTCGCCATGAGCCCAGCATCCCGTGGCGAAAGTCATTCGGACCACGAACGAGCCGGTTAGCCCCACACATTGGGTGGATTCGGCTCCCAATCTACAGCTGGGCAGCTGAGCCAACGTTGCTTCTTCCCGCAACAAAAGCGCTGTCGCCACGGCTGCTAGATGAGCCGAACAGCTCGCCCGCGATCTCGCCGCTCGCCCAGACGCGATCATCCCGCAGGCCACCGGCAGCTTTCATCACGCACCATCGTGGACGGGCACTTGAGATCATGCGGGATGCCCAGAGACCACTCGGAGGTGCCCCATGCGTTTCGTCATCGTTGTGCTCGCCGTGTTAGCTCTCGACCAGCCGTTGCTGCTCGAACCACCCGTAGTGTCGGCCAAGCCGGAGTTGTTACTCAAGCGAGTCATGCCGATGCCGGGCGTGAGTGGACGCATTGACCATCTCGCGTACGACCCAGAAACCAAGCGACTCTTCGTTGCCGCGCTGGAGAACGGTTCACTCGAAGTGATCGACCTCGAGAAGGGAGAGTCGATCAAGAGCGTCAGCGGCCTTAAGGAGCCGCAGGGCGTCGTGTTCACACCGGCGACCAAGCGCGTGGTGGTTTCATGTGGAGGTGATGGGACGGTTCACGCCTAAGACGCAACGACGTTGGAGGAGAAGCTCACCGTCGATGTCGGAGACGACGCCGACAACGTGCGGCTTGATGTCGACGGAAGATTCATTGTGGTCGGTGTGGTCGGTCATGGCAGCGGAGCCGTCGCCGTGCTCGACCTGCAGACGCTGAAGAAGATCGCAGAGATCAAGCTACCTGGGCATCCGGAAGCCTTCGAGTTGGAGCGAGGGACACCACGGATCTTCGTGAACGTGCCCAGCGGTGATGAAGTGATCGTTGCCGATAGGTCAACCCAAAAGGTAATTACGACGTGGAAACTCGCCGGAGCGGGCCGCAACTTTCCGATGGCGCTTGATGCCGTCCACAAGCTTCTGTACGTCGGTTGTCGCCGCTCTGCGAAACTGCTCGTGATCGATACCGATTCGGGCACGGTTGTCGCCTCGCCGGAGTGCGTCGGTGACGCGGATGAGGTGTTTGTCGATGCCAAGTCGGGCCGCATTCTTGTGGTCGGAGGCGATGGCGGCGGAGCCATCGACCTGTTCGAGACCAAGGATCAGTTCGCTTACACCAAGCTCACATCGATGAAGACCGCCGCAGGCGCACGCACCGGTCTGCTGGTGGCTGAGCTGCGGGCGCTATTCATCGCTGTCCCGAAGCGATCGGATAAGCAGGCGGAGATCCGCGAGTACACAGTCCCAGATTGAGTCGCATTCCCGGTCAAGGCGACGCTGAAGAAGGAACTCGCGCACGACATGAAGTTCGCGACGTTCGACGCTGCCGTGAGGCGAAACGAATCTACAGCTAGCCGCGCGACGCACGGATCAAATCCCACGCCGCACGCACATGGTGCGCTTCGACGCGCGTGTGCCCGATCGACATGCGCAACACGAAGCGGCCATGGAGTTTCGTGTGCGAGAGATACGCCTTGCCGCTCGCGTTTATCCGCTGCAAGAGCTGCTCGTTTGCCTCGTCGCTTCCCCTGAGGCGGAAGCAAACCAGATTCAACGGCCGCGGCGCGACCACTTCGAACGCTGGGTCTTGGCGCACCCACGACTCGAATTGTTCCGCGAGCGCCACGTGGTGGCGCACCAGTGCTTGCAAGCCTTCTACCCCGTAGTGGCGAATCACAAACCAGAGCTTGAGCGCGCGAAATCGACGTCCGAGTGGCACGTGCCAGTCGCGATAGTCAAAGACCTCGCCGCTCTCGGTCGCTTGATTTCGGAGGTACTCGGGCAGCACACTCAAGGCATTGATGAGCGCCGCGCGGTCGCGGACCCAGAACACATCGCAGTCGAAGTTCACGAACATCCACTTGTGTGGGTTGAAGCAGTAGCTGTCCGCGAGTTCAACACCATCGTGCATCGCGCGAAATTCCTCGCATAGTGCAGCGGTTCCGCTCATCGCTGCGTCAACGTGGAACCAAAGGTTGTTCGTGTTCGCGATCTCGCCCATAGCACGGAGCGGATCCATCGCGTTGCTCGACGTGCTGCCCAGCGTCGCGCAGGCGAAGAATGGCAGACGACCCGCGTCACGATCGGTGGCGACGAGCTGGGCAAAGACATCCGGGCGAAGCGCGTGGCGATCATCGGTCTCGACGAGTCGGAGCGCGCTCTCCCCCAGCCCGGCGATCTTCATTGCCTTCGCGAGCGACGAGTGCGCGTGTTCGTTCGCATACGCAACGAGGCGCTCGGGGCACTTCGCTAGCCCGTGCGTGTTCGAGCGCAGGTTCGTGGCTCGTTCGCGCGCGGCAAGCAGCGCGCAGAGCACCGAACTCGACGCGGTGTCTTGGATGACACCGCCGCCGGCGCTGGTCGAGAGAAACTGCGCAGGTAACCCAAGCATGCCAACGAGCCAATCGAGCACGTGCGTCTCGACCTCAGTGCATGCGGGACTCGTCGCCCAGAGCATTCCCTGCACGCCGAGCCCGGCGCTGAGCAGTTCACCGAGAATGGAAGGTCCGCTTGCGTTCGCGGGGAAGTACGCGAAAAAGTTCGGGCTTTGCCAATGTGTTAGTCCAGGGACCACGATGCGCTCGACATCGTCCATCCATTGCTCGAATGGCTCGCTCGTGCGTGGCGGCGACGACGGCATTCCTGCGCGCACATCACCGGGCTTCACTTGGCTCAAGACCGGCAGGCGTTCGACGTCGTCGAGATAACGAGCGATCCAGTCAATCAGCGCGTGACCCGTCCGACGGAATTCGGCGGACGACATGTGGAGCGCCGAGGGCGAGGGGACCGGTGGGGTCGGCATGTCGAACAGGATCGGGCAAAAACAAAAAACGCGGACGGGCCAACGGCGCCGTCCGCGGTGGTTCCCTTATCCCGTCCGCCCCCACTTCGGGGGGTGATGCGAATCTACTCGCGCGCTACACCTGAGGGCAGCGCGAGTTGGCATCTTTGGGCGAAGCGGAGCAATTCTCACCCGCTCAGACTCGTCTGGAGTCTTATCGGCCACAGATTGGGTTGGTCCGCGTGCCGGGGGGGGCAGGCGTGCTGGTCACTGGGGTAGCGCATCTAAGGCGGCGCTGGCCTCGTGCATCAACGATCCAATCACGACTGGCCCGAAGTCGAGCTTGCATCCGGCGGCGGCAAAGAGATCCGGAAGCGGACGAGAACCCCCGAGCGCGAGTCCGCGCTGATAAGCAGCGAGCGCGTCCCGCTCGGATGTTCGTGATCGCATCCAGACCTGCATCGCGCCGACCTCAGCAATGCCGTATTCGATGTAATAGAACGGCAAGCCAAACAGATGCAGTTGCCGCTGCCACGAGCGCTCGTTGAAGCGCTCAAGGCCCGACCAATCGACGGTGGGGCCGAATCGCGCACCGAGATCGAGCCACGCACGAGCTCGCTCGGCGTGGGTATGTGTCGGGTGCAGGTAGACCCAATGTTGAAACGCATCAATCTGTGCGATCCAAGGCATGAGCGTCGCGAACTTCTCAAGTCGATCGCGCCGAGCGCGGTTCGCGTCAGACTCAGAGTAGAAGGTATCGAGATACGGCAGCGTCAAGAGTTCCATCGACGTACTCGCAACCTCCGCGAATTCGATCGGACTTGAGCGGTACTCAACGAGCGCGTCGTCTTTGGACAGGAGCGAGTGAAACGCATGGCCCGCTTCGTGCACCATCGTGATGAGATCGCGATGAAGTCCCGCCGCGTTCATGAAGATGAACGGTGTTCGCGATCGTTGGCGTTGATATTGGTACCCGCCCGGCGCTTTACCCACGCGGCTCTCAAGATCAAGGCAGTCGCCTTGACGCATCGAATCGAACATGCGCCCGAGTTCCGCATCCATTCGGTGGAAGATCGAGCTCGACTTGTCGACGAGCTCTTGCACGTTTTGGAATGGACGCAGCGCCGGGCGCCCCTTTGGATCAACGCCGAGATCCCACGGTCGGAGGCGTTCGAGCCCTAGCGACACTGCGCGCTCGGCGTTCAAGCGCTGCATCGCAGGTACGCACGACGCGGCAACCGAGGTGTGAAACGTCTCGCAATCGGCGGGCGTGTAGTCGAACCTCTGAAGCCGCCGATGCTGGAAATCGCGGAAATTCTCGTAGCCAGCGTTTGCCGCGACCTGCCGACGGAGCGCGATCATTTGGTCGTAGAGCGCGTCGATTCGGTCGGCGTCGACGAATCGGCGTTCGGCGGTCGCTCGCCACGCTCGCTCACGGAGCACGCGATCAGGCTCTTCGAGATACCGAGCCATCTGCGGAAGCGTCTGCGTCTTGCCGTCGAACTCGACGGTCATCGCACCATTGATCTTCGAGTACTCCTGATCGAGCTTCGTGAGCTCAGTTTCTAGCACGATGTTAGCTTCGCGGAACAGTTCGACTTCCACCGCGAGTCGGCGGAGTAGGATGCCGTATCGCGCCTGGTCGAGATCCTTCGCGTGCGGGCTGCTCACGACCTTTCGATCAAGCTCGGCACCAATCGAGCGCAACTTGGGTTGCACGTTGTCGACGAACGACGAGAACGCCTGCTGCGCCGCATCGTTGTTCGTCTGACGCGTCATGTTGATGTAGAGGTTGGCCTCCGCCTCGCCAGCCGCGGAGTCGAGTTCACTGCGGTCGAGAAGCAACTCTTCAATGCATCCCGAACACTTGAACGTCCGATTGACGAGAGCGCGGTAGAGCGGCTCAAGCGCGCTCCAGTCGGTCGCGTCGAGTCTTGCGGGAACAAACGGGCGAGCGGTCTGCGCGACCGATCCGAACGGGAGAGTTGCTGTAGTCATGGCGTTGCGAGGTCCTAGTGGTTCGGCGTTTCCGCGTCACCGACGGGTGGTCGTGGAATAACTTTCGCCGCGACGGCCGGGAGTTTCAGTCGCGTCGATGATGCGTCAGCAAGCGCCATCGCGTGCATTGGATCATCGCAGACAACAAACAAGGTCGATCCTGATCCTGAGACGTGTACCGGGCGCTCGGCGAGGGAGGTTAGTTCTTCGAGGTCATCGCGCAGCGTTGGAGCGACGAGGAGCGCAGGTGCCGCGAGATCGTTGAAACAGGCATCCGGTGAAATGCGCGGCGCGACGAGTGAGCGCACTCGCTTCGCATCGACCGCGGCGGCGCGTGTTTCGAGCAGTTGATCGAACGCACCGTACACGGGTCCGGTTGGGCACGACGCCTCGGGGAACGCGAGCACGACATGAAGATCAGGCAATGCAGCGTGCCGCTCGACGCGGTCGCCGAGCCCTTCGACAATCGCGCTGCCACCGTGAACGAGAAACGCGACGTCGGAGCCGAGCTCCGTGGCAACATCCGCGAGTTCATCGTCTGAGAGGTCGAGTTCGAAGAGACGGTTCAGCCCGTGCAGCATCGCTGCGGCATCTGACGAGCCGCCCCCTAAACCGCCGCCGACCGGGATGCGCTTGTCCATCCGGAGCTGCACCGGTAGATGACGTTCCAGTCGTCGCTCGAGAGCGAGGTGCGCGCGAACCGCGAGATCTTTTGTAATTGACCAGCCGATCTCGGTGCGCCGCTTCGCGTCGGCGTGCCAGAGGATCGCGTACCGCGACAGACTCTTGTCGGGGAGGCGCGTCAAGCGGAGGTCGTCGAACAAATCGACCGTCACCATCCATGACGCGATCGGATGCATGCGATCGACGCCAGCGGGTCCGACCGAAAGCGCGAGGTTCAGCTTCGCGGGCGCGAGTGCGACAACAGCGTCAGGCATGGAGTGTGCAGGCGAACGGTGAGCAGGCGGCGAAAATAGGGTGAGTGTTACACAACAACTAGAACTCCCATTCCGCACGATACGGCTCGGTGAGCGCGGCGCGTAGCGTCGGATCGAGCGAACCCAGGCTGGCGCGACGATTCCATTCCACCGCGCGTTGAGTGCGGTACGCGACGGTGCCGAGCAGCACCAACTCAGTGAGCGGGGCGGCGTACTCAAACCCGCAGAGCGGTGAGCCGTTGCCGGTTGTCGCGCCTTGCCGCAGAGCGTCGAGCCACTCGCGGTGATGACCGAGAGAATTCGGGATCGACGTGGGAGGCGTCACGGCATCGGGCACTTGCAAGACGAGCATCTCGTCGTAGTTCGCCATCAGGAAGCCCTTGGTGCCTTGGAAACACACGGAGAATCGGCCGAAGTAATCCTGCTTGTCTTTCCCACCGAGTTCTTGCACGGTGGGAGGCACGCGACCGCCGTCGAACCAGCGAAGGATGAGCGGATCGGCGCCGTTCGGCACCGCGTCGGGGAACACCCACGTCGCTTCAACCCACTTCGGACAGCCAACGGCTTCGAGCGCTGGACCGTCCGCCGTCGCTGTGACGCGATCACCGCGCGGGCCGTCGAGTTCGAGCGCCCAAAACGGCAGGTCGAGAATGTGGCAACCCATGTCGCCGAGTGTTCCCGTGCCGTACTTCCAGTAGCTCCGCCAATTCGCCGGCGCGATTCCCTCGATGTAGTCTGACTCAGGAATCGGTCCTTGCCAGAGCGTCCAATCGAGTCGCGCGGGCGCGGCCGCGCCGGGTGTTCTCTGGCCACAGCACCAAGCTTTCGGGCACCAGCAATCCACTTGCGTGGTGCGGCCGATCGCGCCCGAGCGGATGAACTCAACAACGCGTCGATAGTTGTTGCCAGCGTGAATGAGCGTGCCCATCTGGGTGACGCAGCTGTTCGCTCGCGCGAGCGCGGCGAGCGCCCGGCATTCCTCGATGGTGTGAGTGAGCGGCTTCTCGAGGTACACGCCCAAGCCGCGACGCAGGGCGAGCGATGCAGCTGGCGCGTGGGTATGGTCAGGGGTCGAAATGACGACACCGTCGAGATCGAGCGCGGGATCAGCGAGCAACTCGCGGAAGTCACGAAATCGTTTCGCGTCGGAGAATCGAGCCCCGGCGGCAGCGAGATAGTCGGCGTCGACGTCGCAGAGGGCGACTATCTTCTCGCTCGAAACTTTTTCGAGGTTAGCACCACCCTGGTTGGCGACACCGACGATTCCCAAGCGCAGCGGTTCTCCGGCGGCGCGGCGGGGACGGGCCGGCGTCGTCTGGCAGGCGACTGGCCAGAGCGCCGCCGCGCCGAGCGCCGCCGTTGTTGCGAGGAACGAACGGCGGTCGAGCGCCGACCCGAATGGGGCGCCAGTTGTCGGGCCAGTTTCGCGCATGGCCAAGGAGCGTATCGCCGTGTGCATCCGAGAACTTTGGTGGAGTTCCCTCCGAAGTCCGCCGATATCGGGCGTGCGGACGATTGCTCCGCCGGAGATTTGCCCTATGGAACGCCGAGAACTGCCGCGCGTCGAAGTCGAGCTTCCTTGCAAGGTGTGGCACCCCCGAACCATGCGGTTTGTGCCGGGATTTACGCGAGATCTCTCGCGCGACGGAGCGCAGGTGACGCTCCGGGCGGGCGCGCCATTCGAAGCGGGGGAGCGAATTCTCGTCGGCTTCCCGGCGCACGCGGGTGCAATTGTTCGCCGGTCGGCGGACCTGATCGAAGGGATCGTTGTTCGAACGCACGTCGAGGACGGTCGTATCGCAGTCGCGGTGCGCTTTGCAGGCGGCGAGGCAGACCGCGCTGAATCGGCCGCACACGCGGTTCGAGCGGCTTGACCCATTCGCGGCCGCGCCGCCCTACGATGGACCGCTCTTCCGTTCCGAGCTTCTGTTTCGGGAGCGGCCGCGCATGCTGTGGCAACCCGCGCTACCTGATGAATACCTGCGACTCACCGAGGATGAACTAGGTGCGGCGATCGCCGCGCGGCGCCAAGAGCTCGGAAGTCGATTGCTCATTCTCGGTCACCACTACCAGCAGGACGAAGTCATCCGTCACGCGGATTTCGTCGGCGACAGCCTGAAGCTCTCGCAGATCGCCGCACTCGAAGCGCCGAAGCGTGGCGCGAAGTTCATCGTCTTCTGTGGCGTGCACTTCATGGCGGAGACCGCCGACATTCTGACGACGGACGATGTGAGCGTCATCTTGCCGGATCTCTCGGCCGGCTGCTCCATGGCCGACATGGCCGCGTATGACGACACGGTGCAGGCGTGGGACGAGATCCACGAGGCGATTGCACCCACGAGTGCGAAATCTCGTACCCGTCAGCGCGTGATTCCGATCACGTACGTGAATTCGTCCGCGGCGATCAAAGCGTTTGTCGGCGAGCGTGGTGGTGCATGCTGCACGTCGAGCAATGCGCGGCTCGTCTTCGACTGGGCGCTGAAGGGCGGCGTCGAGAAGAAGGCACCGGGAGAGTCGATCAAGATCCTCTTCCTTCCTGATCAACACTTGGGCCGAAACACAGCGAAGGCGAAGGGATTTGTGACGGAGGTTGATGTCGAAGAAAGCGGCGCGAAGGGGCCCGCTGAGACGGCGCTGTGGAACCCGAAGAAGCCGTTGGGTGGACTCGACGTGCAGACCGCGCGCGCGGCGAAGGTGCTGCTCTGGGCCGGACATTGCAGCGTCCACAAGCTGTTCCGCCCCGAGCATGTCGACGCCGCAAAGGCCGATGGTCGCACCGTGCTCGTGCACCCCGAGTGCGCACAACAAGTCGTCGACCGCGCTGATCTCCAAGGTTCGACCGAGATGATCATTCAGACGATCGCCGCTGCGCCTGTCGGAAGTCGCTGGGCGATCGGCACGGAAGTGCACCTCGTTAGTCGCATCGCGCGCGAGGCAGCCGAGCGCGGCGTTTCAGTGCGAATTCTGAGCGACTGTCAATGCTTGTGCACGACGATGTATCGCATTGATCAGCCGCACTTGTCGTGGGTGCTCGACCGGCTCGCCCGCGGCATTGTCGTCAACGAGGTGAAGGTGCATCCTGAGGCGAAGCGGCTGGCGAAGTTAGCACTTGAGCGCATGTTAGAGAATGTTGCTGCACCACGAACGACTACATCGAAGGCTACGAAGCCCGCTTCGAAGAAGAGTTCGAAGAAGACGCAACTTCCGGCAACGGTGGATTGAACGGCGCGGCGCCGAACGCGCGCCGCGCGAGGATGCCCGCGTTGAGGTCGATGAGTGCGTGCGCGATCATCGCGAGCCACAGCGATCCCGACATCAAGCAGAGGCACGCCATCACCAGCCCGACGAGTGCGGTGAGCGCGACTCCGCGCACGCCTTGGTACGCGTGACCTAGGCCGAACGAGAGTGCGACGAGCACGATCGCCGCCCACACTGGAACAAACTGGGTCGCGTACCAAGTGAGGAAGCCACGGAAAAGCATTTCTTCGCAGATGCCAGCCGTGAGCGCGACGACCGCGAAGCGCCGAAGTTCAGCATCGTTGTGCGGCAAAATCGCGCGCACGTTCAAGAGCTTCGCCCGCACGGCAGCGAGCACTGCGGGATTCGTTCCACTCTCGCGAAGCTGGACAAAGAAGAGACTCGCAAGAATTGCGACAAGCACCGCGCCGATCGCGAACCCGACGCCGGACGGCACCGATACTCCCAGCGCCGCGAACGGACGACCGGTCGTCAGCCAGAGCGTGACAACGATCAAGACAAGGAACCACTGCCGAGCGGTCGTGGCCCAATAGGCCCGTCGGCGGGCGGGAGCGCCGTCACTATCGACGAGGGCGACGAAACGGCGATACTGACGCACCACAAGCGGTGGAGCGATGACGACCAAAAGAAGCGCAAGGCCGTGATCAATGAAATTTGGCATGGAGCCGAGCGGCATTCTGCGCGATTGCAGCGAGAAGTGCTCCGACCCGCGATGATGTTGAGACGATGCCCGATCCGGTTTCCGTTGTTCGCGCTGGACTCCTACCGCTCGCGAATGCCGAGCGCGCGGTGGCGATGGCCGCGTATATGAAGACTGAGCAGGCCTTCTTCGGTGTCAGCGAGCCGGATCGTCGCCCCACGTATCGAGAACTCGTCGGCCTGTGCGCGCCGCGAGATGCGAAGGAGTACCGCGCGACGGTTCTATCGTTGTGGACTGCGGGGAAGTGGCCGCATCCGGCCGGGAAGAGTTCCTCCGCAGGCTGGGGCCAACGCGAGTTTCGCTACGCGGCTTGTTTCTTCGCCCAACACTTCGATGAGCATCACGTCGCGGCCCATCTACCACTCTGGAAACGTTTGATCGAAGAAGCGGCGTGGTGGGACCTCGTCGATTGGATCTCCAATCGAATCGTCTCGCCGACCGCGCTCGAACAGAGGGCGAAGACGATGCCGGTGATGGAGCGTTGGATCGACGATCCATCGCTCTGGGTGCGGCGAGCGGCAATTCTCTGCCAGATCCGGCACAAGGAAGCGACCGACGAGCGTGTCCTGTACGACTTTTGCCTGCGTCGCGCCGACGAACCCGAGTTCTTCATTCGGAAAGCAATCGGGTGGTCGCTGCGCACATACGCAGCAACGAATCCGAAGAGCGTGAAGGCCTTTCTGGCGAAGCACAAGAAGCAGCTTTCGCCGCTATCGCTGCGCGAGGCGGCGAAGCACCTCTGACGCGGGAACTTGCACGGGTCGTCGCGTACGCTTCGCCCCCCCTTTGGAGTTATGCCATGACGGAAGCCATCAAGAAGAAGAAGCGTCCTCTCGTTCGCGCGTTCGCGATCCTCGTCCTGCTCGTTGTAGTACTCGTCGCCGCCGCGCCGACCCTCCTTTCGCTCGGACCGGCGACCGGTATCGCGCGAAACGCTATCGCTGGTGCAGTGCAGGGCGATGTCGCGCTGAAGAACGCAAGTCTTGGGTGGTTCTCTGCCCAGTCGATAGAAGGCCTCTCGATCAAAGATGGTTCGGGTGCCAACGCGATCGACGTGAACGTGACCGTCCATAGCGGACTGCTGTCGCTGTTCATGTCCGGAGGAAACAACCTCGACGCAACGCTCTCCGGGTCCGCGAAGGGAACGCTTGAGCCCGACGGCACGACGGGGCTGGGAGCGCTCTTCGCGCCGAAGCCAGCGAGCACGCCATCGTCGGCGCCGTCGTCATCGTCTTCGCCGAGCGGTATTCCCTCTGCATTGAAGGCCAAACTAACAATTGAGCGATTTGCTCTCGCGTTCACCGATGTCGCGCGATCGCGTACCTACGCGATCGATGGATTGCACGGCGATGCGAGCGTCGACGGTGCATCGGGCAAGGTCTCGGCCAAGCTTGATGGCGACACGAACTTCTTGGGCGGCAAAGGCACGCTCGGAATGAAGGCTGATCTAACGAACCTCACTGGTACCATCGATCCGGCAACAATTGCGTGCGACCTCGCGATCGAGGGCAAGAATCTGCGTGTACCAGTCGACCAGAAGACTGCCGACTTCTCAGCGGTCGTGTTGCACGTCAAGAGCCCTGGGATTGGGAAGTCGATCGCGATCGACGCAAAGGCTGATGGCGTACTCGACGGCACGACAGCGAGCACGCTGCTCGCGGACCTGACCATCATTGATCTGGCACCATCGGGTGGCACGCTCGGGAGTGCATTTGGGGGCTCAGGCGCGTCGACGCAGTGGCAAGTCCTTGTCGGGAAGCTGCTGACAAGTGTCAAGGGAACGGTTGCGGCATCGAAACTACCGACGTCACTCGCGCAACCGGCGGCAGCCGCAGCGGGACTCGTGTTGTCGGAGGATCTCGGCGCGACGATCGATGTCCTCAACATCAAGTTGCCTGGCCGCGGCAGTGATCCGATCACGCTCGAACTTGACGCGCCGAAGGCGAAGCTCAAGTTGACGACCGTTGTCGACGGCGATTCCGGCGGCGCGTTACGCGGATTGAAGGACGGCAATCTGACGGGCACTGTCGAGGCCTCGCCAGCGACGCTTGAGCGCCTCGCGAAGGTGAACGTCACGGCGCCGGCGCGCCTGTCGCTCAATGGACGCGACTTGGCGCTCGGACTGGCCGCGACGGATGCTGGTGTTCTCTCCGCGTTCACTGGGCACGTCGAAGTCGTTCCGCTCGCAGCGCTCGCGTGGAAGGATCCGAAGAATGACATCGCGGTCGCGCTTGGCAGCGGTGGGCGCATCGCGATCGGGCGTGACAAACTCGGCGAGCCGTTTGCGGCCGATGCCGCGCTCTCGGTCGGATTCGGAACCGCGTCGGCACCGCCAACCGCACCGACGACGCAGAATGTGGTCGCGAAGGCGTCGGTCGCGCCAAAGCTCGACCGCGTTGACAACGCGACGGCGACGATAGACGCCACGTTTGATCCCGGCTTCATCGCGGCCGTGGCGAAGCAGACGATTACAAAGCCGCTGACGGTGCGCGTTGACGTTCGTGATCTCGACACCACGTTTCCGCCGAAAGGCGCGGAAGGACTCGCGATCGACGCGGTGGTGACGATTGCTGGCGAGAACGGTCTCGTCGTAAAGGATCTCAACCGCGACGTGCGATTCGCGGACATCATCGCGACGCTGAAGTCAGCCGACGCTGCGAAGGGTGGCGCACTCGCGCTCACTGGCCGCATCGATCAGGGCACGATCGATGTGAAGCAGACGCTCGGCCCGCTTCCGAAAGATTTCGCGAATCTGGATCCGCTCGCGATCGACACGCGCGGTACGGCCAAGATCACTGGTCTCGATGGCGCTGCACTCGTGCCGTGGATGCCCGCACAGAAGGCGCTGATCGAGGCAGCAGCGATTCGCGGCCTGTCGCTTGATCTGAAGAATGAGCCGCTCTCGGGCAAACCGGGACAGCGCGTGACGATCGACCTCGGCGGCGAGCCCATCAAGGGAGCGATCGTTGCGAGCGTCGAGAAGGCCTCTTCGCGGCTTGAGAAGCTCGATCTCTCGGGAACGATCGGCAAGGAACTCGTCACGGCGCTGCAAGGCGATAGCGAGTCAAAGGTGCGCGTCGCGGACGCAGTGCCGTTCACGCTCGCGCTTCAGTCGCCCGTGACTGTGGTGTTCGACGATCTGAAGGCCGGCAAGTTGCCGAGCGGCCTCGCTGCGAAGCTCGTGGTCCCGCAAGTCATTGTGTCGCAAGCACCCGGTCTGAAGTCGGCGCTCGCGCTCCGTGATTTCAGTGCGACGGTCGCCGTTGATACGTCGGGCAAGACCGCGACGACGAAGGGCGCGTTTGCGGCCGCAGGCACGACGAGCCCGAGCGACAAGATCGAGCAGGGGACCTTTGACCTCACCTGGTCGAAGAAGGAAGGACCGTCTCTGCTCAAGGGACTGACAGGCGAAACGAAGCTGAGTGGCGTGTCTGTTCCGTGGATCGAAACTTTGATCGGCCAACCGAAGGGACGGATCAGCACGTGGACCGGAGATTCCGGGGCAATCCAGATGGTCATGAGTTCGTCGGCGCAGGGGGAGACGATCCGTGTCATACCCGCGTTCCCGCGCATGACGGGCACAATCGATGTGTTAGCTCAGGGCGAATCGGTGCAGGCGAGCACGAGTGGAATGGCCGTGCGCGTTGATCGCGCGAAGCTGGGTGAGCTCGCGACGAAACCGGCCCCTGAAGGATCCGCGCAGCAGCGCTACGACTTCCAGGGTGACCTCGTGGCGCAGTTGACGACCGCGACAATCCGGCTTCCGAAAGCGCTGGCAGCGAACAACATGTCGTTCGCTGGCGCGTCACTCGATGTCGCGCTCGAGACCCAAGGACTCGGCGTTTCTGTGCAGACTCCAGGCAAGCCCGCTGGGCGGCTCGACGTGCCAGCGATTACCGCGAAAGTGGCCTCGAAGGATCTCGCGCAAGGTGTCACATTCAGCGCGAATGACCGTGGAACGGTGCCAGGGTCCGGACCGTCTCCGGTCATCGCAATCAACGGCACCGTGAAGCAGCTACTGAATGCTTCAGGAGAGATCGACGCAGCGAACGCGTCACTCGATCTCGACGCGAACGTGAAGGCGCTGCCTTCCGTGTTCGTGGACCTCATCGCGGCAACCGGCGGAACGATCACCCGCAGCCTCGGTGACACGATGGATTTCACAGCGAAGGCGCAAGGGGCGTCGAAGACCGGCGGTCAGCTCGCGGCGACGCTGACGGCACCGTTCGCAGAGCTGAAGGCGCCGTCTATTACGGTGAAAGACGGCATCGCGACCGTGACTCCGCAGGCACCGGTGACCGCGAGCTTTGCGCTGTCTCCGGGCGTTAAGGAGGATCTGCTCTACCTGATCAACCCCGTGTTTGCGGATGTGGAGCTGGCCTCGCAGCGCGCGACGATGAACCTCAGCAGTCTGAGCTACCCCATGGACGGGAACATGACGAAGTTGAACAGCGATGTTCGACTCGACATCGGCGATATCAAGTTCAAGAACGGCCAACCGGCTTCCGTTGTCTTGCAATTGCTCCGTGACAAGCCCGACAACCTTGAGGGACGCATCGAGCCGCTCGCCGTCAACGTGAAGAATGGCATTCTTACGTACAAGGATTTCGGACTTCGGATCGGACGCATGCCGCAGGGCGCGCCGTCGCCGTGGAAGACAACACTCGACATGCAAGGCGAGATCGATCTCACGAGGAAGCCGCCGTATGCAGTAGCGATCACCACCGCGCTGCCAGCCAGTCAAGCTGGCAACTTCAGCAGCGATGTTCGGAAGTTCTTCGATACGCTCGGTGGGCCCGACAGCGATCTTGCCAAGACGCTCTCGATCGGCATCACCATGTTCGGTCCGCTCTTCGATGCTCAAGGCAGGGCGGCGAAGCTCGAACAGAAGGTGACGCTGCCGAAGTTGGAAGACATCGCGAAGGATCCGGGCAAGCTCATCGAGCAGGGGCTCGACATCTTCAAGAAGATCCAGAAGCCGAAGCCGAAGCCGAAGTAAACCTGCCCCGTCAGCAAGAACCGTCTTGTTAGCCCCACGCGCCGAGCAACAGCGCCAGATCGCTCGCACCGACTGATCCGTCGTCATCGAGATCAGCGCTGCAACTTCGTCCGCAGCGTCCCCACGCGCCAAGCAAGATCGCGAGATCGCTAGCACCGACGGTGCCGTCGCAGTCGAGGTCGGCTGCGACGCACTGCGGCGGCGGCGCCAGATACGCGCGGATATCGCTCCCCGTGCCCGCGATGATCAGTGTGCCGTCGGCAGCGATCGTCGGTCCGCCTTGATTAGCGGCCGGATAGTTGACGTCCCACACTGGCGTGAGGTCGGCTTCGAAACAATAGAGGTGACCTTCCGCGAAGGCGCCATTGGAGCAGTAGATCTTGCCCGCACCATCGATTGCAAAGTGCGGCTGAATGATGGCACTCGCGGTCGCGATCGGCGCGCTGAACGCGAGGATTGCACCGGTCGCGCCATCGAGGCGCTGGATCTCTTTCGCAGGCCCGATCACGTAGACGCTTCCGTCGGCACCCAGCCCGTAGCCGCCACTCGGAGCGTAGCCCGAAGCTGACTTCCAGCGCTGCGTGAACGACGCGCCGTTGTCGTCGAAGCAATAGAAGAAGTCCACGATTCCGTTATTCTGGATGCGGTTGTAGTAGACGGTGCCATCGGGTCCGACCATCGGCGTCGTTTGCGTGAGGAAGCCGGGCATCACCGGCGTGGCATACAGCTTCGAACCCGTCGTGACATCGATCTTCGTCACGATCTGGCCGCCCGCAGCGACCTCATCGACGTAGACGAAGTTGCCGTTGACGGCCGGGCCACAATCGCCCGACACCGAGCAACTGCGCGGCGTGTTCCACACCGTTGCGCCGCTCGTCGACTCAATGCGGCGCACGTACGTGTGCGTTCCCACGATCGGGTCGCCGTCGTCGGCGAACGCGATGCCGTCGTAGGGTCCGGTTGCAATCGGCTGCGCGCTCATCCAGAGTGTCGCGCCGTCCGTGACGTCGAGGCAATAGAGCTTCGCGCTAACGCTGTTGCCGTTGCCCGAACGACCCGCGTACACGCGACCGTTCTTCACGCCGAAGACGGTGGTCGTCCAGTCGCCGCTGTTGTACGGAACCGCCTTCATCCAAAGCTCTGCGCCGGTCGTCACGCTCATGCACACGACGAGGGCATCGTTCGGCACGCCTTGCGGCACGAAGCTCGTCTGCCGCACCAGAATGACGCGATCGCCTTCGATGACCGGATGCCACGCGATGATGGACGCGCGCCCACCCGACCACCGGATCACTGGCGATTCAGCTGCGGTTGGCACGCTCAGTCCGGTGCGCCCGGGTGTGCCGCCTAAGTTCGGCCAATCGGCGGAAGCTGGAGTGACGTGCGCAGCAATCGTGCCGAGCGCGATGATGGCGAGTCGATGAAGTGTTTGCATCAGTTGTTCGTCAAAATGAGAGTTGTTAGGCGCAGCCGCACGACGGGCCACAACTGCCGCCGTACTTGTACTTCGGCGCCCAGCCGCTGGCGCCGCCCTGGAGCAGATCAAACAGAGGCCACACGGAGCAGAAGTCGTCGCCTGGACCGAACGGCGCGTAGCCAGTGCGAACGATCGTGCCGTCGTCGCGGCGATGGAAGGCGCTCACGCCGGGGTGCTGATGCGTGTCGTCGTAGCCGACACCGAGCGCGTTTGCGAAGTCGCTTCCGTGCATCGACGCCACCGGGAACGGCCAGTTGCGCGAGCGCGCAAACTCGTCGAGCACGGGCGGGGCGTCTTCGGAGACGAGTGCGAATGCGCTGCGGTCGTTGAGGTGCGGCCAGAAACCGATGAGTCCGTCCGCCCACAGCGTGCAGTACTGGCAACGACGCCCCATGTTGTGAACGAGGAGGAGGTCGTTCCGCGTGCCGAAGAAATCACTGAGGCGCTTCGGTGTGCCATCGCGCCCGAGAAGCGTGAGGTCAGCGACAACCTCAGGCACGGCACGGCGGCGCGCTTCGGTCAGCTTCTTCTTCAGTGCCTCAATCGCGGTCTCGAGCTCGCGAACTTCGCTGGTGGTGATGGTTGGCATACGGGCAGTGTGCCGCGCGGACGCGATGGCACACAAGGGGGAACTTCGAATCAGGGACGAGTTGACTGGAATTCGGCGGGCGAACGCGCTGCTTCGCGTCGACTCCCTCGTTGCGCAGCCGATCTCGTACGGCAGAGCGCGGCTCGACGGCCGGAACCACGATCCCTGCGGTGGAGAGTTCGATGGCTAGCCCCGCGAGCGTGTTCGCGCTGTGCATGTCGACACAGAGTTGTCGCAGCGAGCCAGAGAGGCTCTTGGCTCGCGTCGAAACGTCCGTCCCCCCCGCGCGGCCCCCCCGCGGCCCCCACTGCGGCAATGTTTCGCCGCGAACGAGCTAGTCAGAATGCGCACGTCGACCCCGAGTACTGCGAGCTCGGTGGCGCTCGGAGCGCCATGCGGTTCACGTCGCGGTCTCGATTACGGATTCGACTGCGGGACGTTCGTTGGCGTCGTCGTCGGCGTCAGGATCTCGTCGTCGGAGAACACGTAGAAGGCGAGGGCGACGAGCATGGCCACGACCGCAAGCACGGCCGTCCACTTCATGTGGGGCTTCATGCCTGCGGGCTTCTGGTTCGCGTGCTGATGTCGGTCGCGGGGCTCGTGCTCGTGTGCCATAGTGATGGCAGCGTAGCTTGTCGCGACGATCACATCGGCTTTTCGCCCACCGTCTCGTCGAACACCTGGAGGAGTTTCGACTTGTCGAAGATGAGTTCAGCGCGAGAGAGTCCGGTGACCTCGTAGTGCGGCGTTAGCTCGATGGCATCGCACGGGCACGCCTCTTCGCACATGCCGCAGTAGATGCAGCGAAGCTCGTCGATGTCGAATTGCTTTGGATACTTCTCGCGGTCGTCCCAGGGGCTCTCTTCCGCGACGATGTGGATGCAGTTCGCGGGGCAGGCGGTTGCGCACATGAAGCACGCGACACAGCGAACTCGGCCGTCCTCATCCTTGTTGAGCCGGTGCACACCACGGAAGTACGGGCGGTATTGTCCGCCGTCCTCGACTGGGCGATCGTCGCGCTTCTGCTCGGGGTACTGCACCACCCAGAGCGTGTCCTTGTTCGAGCCGTTTCTTCCGATGTTCTGGAAGCAGTGGCGAAGGGTCGTGCCCAATCCCTTCACAATGTTCAAGACAAACAGGTTTTCCGAGCGGTTGAGCCGCGTCGGGCTGACGTCGATGATGTCCTTGTCGGGAATGGCCATAAGGGGGTATAACCGCTCCTCTAAATGCCAGCAAGCGGAAAGATTCCCGAGCGCGGAGCGCGCGATTCAGACGCTTCCGCACCTAGCCCGATTGGTGCTGCGGAGGCGAACAAGCGCGAGCGCGACGCAGCCGAAACTCAGATCGGCTGGAAGATGGCGGGACTTGGCATGCAAGTCACGAGTGAAGTTGGGGCGGGCGCGCTCATTGGATTTCTGGTGGATCTGTGGCGCGGACAGGGGCACACCGGCGTCCTCGTTGGTGCGATCGCGGGCATCTGCGTCGGTCTCTTCACATTGATTCGCCGATCTCTCGCGCTCAATCGACAGCTCGACCGCGTCGCACCGTCTAAGGGCCGTGGAACACCCATTCCACCACGCGATCCGGTCGATCCGGACGCCGAAACCGATCCGCTGTGGAGCCGCGATGATGACGAACAGTCCCGTTCAACGTGAACCTGTGATGGCGATGCCAACGTGGCCGCTGCTGGCATGGTTGGCTGGGAGCCTCGCAGTGGTCGCGGGACTCTGGTCACTAGCGATTGCTATCGGCCCGTGGGGACGGCCGGAGTTCGTGAGCGGCATGGTCGGGATTGCCGTGACGGGCGTCATCGGCATCGTCGGAACGCTCATCATCACGCCGTGGAAACCGCGGGCGATGGGCGACTGGATGACGATGTGGCTGGGCGGGACGGTGTTCCGACTGCTCGTCACGCCGGTCGTTTTGTTCTTGCTATACTCCGCCGCCTCGTCAGCCCTAGCGGTCAAACCGCTAGTGCTTTCGGTCGCTCTGACGTACCTCGTCATGGTGATGACTGAGGCCGGGACACTGGCTTCGCACGTCCGACGTTCGTTGCCGTCGCCCTAAGCAGGTCCTGCCGCCTGCCTCGCCCCCGCCTCGCCCCCGCCTCGCCGCTCCCTCGTCTTTTGGAGATAGGCCTTGACGTTCCTCCTTGCCGCTGCCGACCCGACAGATCACGTTGTCGATCTGCTGAACCCGGGCGGGATTCCCTTCCTGACGACGCACACCGTCACGCTCGCCGTGGTGGCCGTCGTGATGTTGCTGGCGATGATCCATGCCGCGAACCGGATCGCCACGGGTCCCGCGAGCGAAGGGAATGAGCGCTACATCACCAAGGGCCGCTTCGCGCAACTGGTTGAGTCGATCACGATTTACCTTCGCGACGAGATGCTCGCGCCCGTCCTTGGCCCGAGCACGACGCGGCGGTACCTGCCGTACCTGATGACGCTGTTCTTTCTGATCCTGTTTCTGAACGTTTTTGGGCTCGTGCCGTTTGCCGACCTGCAACACCTTTTCGGCATGCACGATCCGATCTTCGGCGGCACAGCAACCGCGAGTATCACCGTCACCGCAGCGCTTGCGATCGTCGCGTTCTTCGTGATTCAGATCCACGCACTTCGGGAACTTGGTCTCAAAGGGTTCCTCCAGCACATGACCGGCGGGCTGGTGCCCGGTCCGATTTACCTGCTGCCGGTCGTCGCGATCGTCTTCGTGGTCGAGATCATGGGGCTCTTCATTAAGCCCGCCGCGCTCGCGATCCGCCTCTTTGCGAACATGGTTGCTGGCCACACCCTCATGGCGGTCTTGATCGGATTCGGCAAGATGCTTGTCGACCAAGGTGCTGGTACCGCCAGCGTCGCCGCTGTGTCGCTCGTGACCGGAGCTGCCGCAGTTGCCATCACGTTCCTGGAACTCTTTGTCGCCTTCCTTCAGGCGTTCATCTTCATGTTCTTGACGGCGGTATTCATCAGCTTGATGTCTCGTCATGATGAAGAGCACGGGCATGATGACGCGCACGAGCACGATAAAGCGCAGGGGCACACGGCTGCGGCGCAGCACTAACGACTTCCGTTTCCACTCTTGTTTCAGTTCAGTTCAGTTCAGTTCAGTTTAATTCATTAGCACTTAGTTACATGGAGAGCATTCGAGCAATGAGCAAGTTGAACACCCTGTTCCTGGCGGCGACCGGCGCTCTGATGGCGACGTTCAGCGCCTCCGCCCAGACAGTTGCGGCCCCCTCAGAGTTCATCGGTGGCGGTCTCGCCGCCGGCCTCGCCGTCATCGGCGCGGGCATCGGCATCGGCATGATTGGCGCCCGTTCGAACGAAGCAGTCGCTCGTCAGCCGGAAATGGCCGGACGCATCTTTATCAACATGATTCTGACGGCCGCTCTTGTCGAAGGTGTCGCACTCTTTGCAGTCGTCGTCGGCGGATTCATCCTCAAGAACTAAGCCTTACTCATGCTTCAACTACTTCTCGCGCAACTTCCTCTTGCGACGGGCGGGGCGGCCCACGGCGGCGGCACCCGCGCGGAGGTGCTCGACTTGGCCAATTGGCTTCCGGGAGTCACCGCGCTGGTGGTTTTCGGAATCGCATTCGGAGTTCTCGGCACGGTGGTGTGGCCGAAGATTACGAAGGCGCTCGACGACCGCGAGCGCAAGATCCGAAGCGAGATCGAAGGGGCGGAGAAGGCGCGCGGCGATGCCGAAGCGGCGAAGGCGAAGTTCGAGAAGGATCTCGCCGTCGCTCGCGACGAATCAAGCCGCATGCTCGTGCAAGCGAAGGCCGACGCGCAGCGTATCGCCGACGATCTCCGGGCTCGGGCCGAGACCGATCTTCAAGAGCGGCTGACCAAGGCCGACGCCGAGATCGAAGGCGCGAAGCGGGCAGCCATCGCGGAGATCCACGCTCGCGGCGCGGAACTTGCCACGGCAATCGCTGGCAAGATCCTTCAGCGGAGTATCAACGAGACGGATCAGCATCGCCTTGTTGAGGAGAGCCTCGCTGAACTCGCGCGGCACCGAAACTGATGCGTTCGTGCTGGTTGGCCTGTGAATCGGCACCGGTACTTGGACCTAGTACGTTGGACTAGTACCGGGGGCCTAGTACCGGGGGCCTTGTGGAGTAACTGAGCGATGCAGCAACAGATCGACGATGTCGCCCGCGTGTACGCCGAGAGCTTGTATGAGCTCGCGGCGAAGGATGGCAACGTCGCGCCCGCGCAGGAAATCGGTGCCGAGCTTGCGGCGTTCGCAGACGCGGTGCGAAGCGATCGTCGCTTCGCAGAGTTTCTCCGCACGCCCGTGATCGACCGCAAAGCTCGTGAAAAGAGCCTGAAGTCGATCCTGACCGGGCGAGTGTCCGACCTTCTTGTTCGTTTCATCCTCGTGGTGAATCGGAAGGGGAGAGCTGGATCGCTCGCCGACATTGAGCAAGCGTACGACGCGCTGTTGCAAGAGAAGTTAGGGAAGGTCGAAGTCGACCTGTGGACAGCGGGACCGATAGGGCCCGACCAGCTTGAGTCGATCAAGACCCGCGTCCAAGCCGCTCTCGGCAAGGACGTCGTTATGCATGCTTACATCGATGCCAGCATCCTCGGCGGATTGAAGTTGCGGATCGGAGACCGTCTCATCGACGGTTCCGTCGCAGCCAAGCTCCGCGCGATGCGATCGCACTTGAGCGCAGGGAGCGGCGACGTGCGCGGCAGATTCCAGCAGTTTTTGGAGCCTTCTTGACCTGACAATGCCGTTGGACGATTCGACTTCGTCTGCGTGAACCGAGGACTATCAGTGAAGATCAAGACCGACGAGATCACTTCCGTCATCAAGCAGGAAATTGAGTCGTTCGCGACTCAGCTCGAAATCTCTGACGTCGGCCAAGTGGTCGAAGTCGGCGACGGCATCGCACGTATCTACGGCCTGTCGAAGTGCATGGCTGGCGAGCTGCTGGAGATTCAGGGGGAAGGCGGCGCGACGATCACCGCGCAGGCGATGAACCTTGAGTCCGACACCGTCGGTGCCGTGCTCTTCAACGACGCCGACAAAGTGCGTGAAGGCGACAGCGTGCGCTCGACGGGGCGACTCCTCGAAGTGCCGGTCGGCGAAGCGCTACTCGGTCGCGTCGTTGATCCGCTCGGGCGTCCGATCGACGGCGGTCCGCCACTTGGTACGACGCAAACCGGCAAGGTCGACATCGTCGCCCCGGGCATCGCGGCGCGTCAGCCGGTGAAGGAGCCGCTTCAGTTCGGTATCAAGTCGGTCGACAGCATGATCCCGGTGGGCCGCGGTCAGCGCGAGCTCGTGATCGGCGATCGCAAGACGGGCAAGACCGCGATCTGCCTCGACGCGATCATCAACCAAAAGCAGTACTGGGGCACGCCCGACGCAGTCGTGTGCGTGTATGTCGCCGTCGGCCAGAAAGACTCGACCGTTGCGTCGGTCGTTGAGACGCTCAAGACCAACGGCGCGATGGAGTACACCATCGTCGTCAGCGCCGGTGCCAGCACCGCAGCCCCGCTTCAGTACATCGCTCCGTACGCCGGTTGCGCGATGGGCGAGTACTTCATGTGGAACGGACTGAAGAACAAGACGCCGAAGCACGTCCTGTGCGTGTACGACGATCTGTCGAAGCAAGCCGTCGCCTACCGCGAACTTTCGCTGCTCCTCCGTCGTCCGCCCGGGCGCGAGGCGTACCCCGGTGACGTGTTCTATCTGCACAGCCGCCTCCTTGAGCGTGCTACGAAACTCTCAGACAAGAATGGCGGCGGGTCACTCACCGCGCTCCCGATCATTGAGACGCAAGAAGGCGACGTCTCGGCGTACATCCCGACAAACGTCATCTCAATCACTGACGGCCAGATCTACCTTCAGCCCGAGCTTTTCTCGGCTGGCATTCGGCCCGCCATCAACGTCGGCATCTCGGTGTCGCGCGTCGGTGGTAACGCTCAGATCAAGGCAATGAAGGAAGTCGCCGGCTCGCTGCGACTCGATCTAGCGTCGTTCCGTGAACTGGAAGCGTTCGCGCAGTTCGGCACCGAACTCGATCCTTCCTCACAGCGCCAGCTCGATCGAGGCGGCCGCATGGTCGCCCTGCTGAAGCAGGGGCAGTATCGTCCCTTCGACGTCATCGATCAGTGCATTTCGATCTTCGCTGGCTCCAAGGGAATCTTGGACGACGTGCCGATCGCGAAGGTCCCTGAGTTCGAGACGCATCTCCTCGAGTACTTCAAGTCGACCGCGAAACCGCTCCGCGATGAACTCGTCGCGAAGAAGTCTTTCAAGGGCATTGATGACCAGGTGCTTGCAGCGATGAAAGACGCGAAGGCGCGCTTCCGCTAACTAGCGTCGTGTCCCGGGACACGAAACTAGCTCAGTGTGGTTGAGTAGTGCGCGAGCGACCAGAAGACGAGCGTGACGCACATCACCAGCACGCCGATCGCCGCCACCGAGAGCGCGACCGGCACGGGGTGTTCCATGCGCAGGTAGGTGCGCGCTGTCGCCTCCCAGAAGACGACGAGCACGAGGGAAGTGACGAAGAGGAGAACCGCTGCACCGTCGCTCCCCCAGCTCACGGGCGGGCCGAATCCAATGAGGAACGCAACGATTGGCGTCGTCGTGAGCAGATATGCCAAGGCGCGAGCGAGGTGCGCCCAGCGAACCTTGGCTCGACGCCGAGCGATGGGTAGCGAGGCGAACGCGGCGAGGCTGCTGCACGCGGCGACTGGGATCGCGAGTGTCGCGACCCACGACCACTTCCGGGCCGCGTCGATCCAGAAGGAGGCTGGCGAAAGAATGGGAGCCGTGCCCGCGAGGGTTGGCCCTTTCGCTGGAATGGGATTGGGAGCGCTCGCAAGGACTGTGGCAAAGGGCGAGGTCGCGACGGAGACCTGAATCTGCTGGTGCCCGAACGGCGCCGAGACTGCGGTAAGGATCACCATGGCCCGGCTGAGTACGCTGACATCGACTTGCGTCACTACCCACCCGGTGGGCGGGCTTGCTGCGGTGCCGGCTTTCGTCGACGTTATGCCAACCCAGGACCGATTGGCGACCATCCGCCCGAGTGCCTGATGCACGTCGAGTCCCACGTGGACCCCGATGAAAACTGGGATTGTGAGAAACGCTGCGACGACGAGAACAACGAGGCGCGACACCCCAATCGCATGCTCCATGCGCGTCCATCGCCACAGCAACCACGGCACCATCGCCGCCACCATTGACGCGGGAATGGCGACGACGAGCCGCACCATCGGCGCGTGTTCTACAAGCCATCGCGCGGCATGCAATCGCCCGTTGATCAACTCGCCCCACGCGTAGGCGAGACCGCACTCCTGACAGCGACCCTCAAGCGGGCACGACTCGGTCCACGTAGTCATCATCCCACCGACATGATGACCGCAACGCGGGCAATCGAGTCGGCGGTCGTCACGATTCAAGCCCATGGCGTTGCATCCTGTCACGCCTAGTCGGGTTTCGCCAGTGGTCAGGCGCGTATTGGCGCTTCGGAGCACTCACCGTCGACTTGCAGCACGAGGAGCGTCTGGTCATCTCCCGGTCGAACGCCCGCTTCAAACTCAAGCAAGTGTGACGTGATGTGGTGAACCGCGCACTCGGGCGCGCCGGAGCACTTCCGCAGCGCGTCTTCAATCCGCTCCACGCCAAACATCTCGCCGCTAGGCTCACGTGCCTCGGTGATGCCATCGGTGTACATAACTAACGTCTCGCCTGAAGCCAGCGTGACCGTTGTCTCTTCGTACTTCAAGTTGTTGGCGATGCCCAGTGGAATGTCGCCGACATCTTCGAGCAGTCGCACCCGCTTTTCGCTGCAAGAACTGCGAACGATCGGTGGATTGTGTCCCGCTCGTGCGTAGCGCAGCGTGCGCGTCGTCGGATCGAACAGCCCGAGAAATGCAGTGACAAATCCACTCTCGATCTTCCGCGCCACCAAGTACTCGTTGAGTGTCTCCAGAATGTTGGCTGGACCCTCAATTGGCTCAGGCACAGTTGCCACGATCGCATCGACCATCGCGCTGACGACCGCAGCGCTCGGCCCGTGACCGCTGGCATCGGCGATGAGGAGGAGCCACTGTTTGCCGCCATCTGTCGATGCTCCACTGCGCACCGCGACTTCGCGCACCGCGTAGAGATCGCCGCCAGCTTCGTCGAACGTCGCGTAGTGCGCGCCGAGCAGCGCGCCGCGGATCGAGGGAAGTGGACTCGGCAAGAGAGCGCGCTGGATACGGGCGATGCGGTCGATCTCTTTGAGCTTCTCGTCGTGCGCTTCGCGTAGACGCTCGTTTGCGAGCACATTGCGAACTGTGCCGCCGACGAGATTGGTCGAGACGAGAAACTCTTCGAGCAGATCCGCGTCGAACCACTCTTGGTGCCGCGCGAGGAAGAACCCCCAATTGAGAATCGCGCCGTCGTCCCACAGCGGCACCGCCATGACCGAGCCGAACGGCGCGAGGTCGGTTCCGACTGCTGGGTCGTCCGGAATGCGCATGCGCTGAACAAGCGCTGGCACGCCGCGCGACATGATCTCTCCGAGGAATCCGCCGCGTAAAACCGGGAGCGAATGCCAATCACGCCACGCGTTTGACGCGACGGTCTCACCGGTGACGTCTTCGAGCAGGCGACGCGTCAGTTTGAAGGTACCCGACTCAAGATCGCGCACGCTCGTCGAGAGATATCCGTCGATGCCGCGGAGTTTTCGCATGCCGACGCCGAATCCGGCTTGGACCTCAGCAGGCGTCTTCGCACTCGAAACCGATCGCATCATCTCGATCAAGAGCGGCAGTCGTTCGCGCGCGGAGAGGTCGATCAGGCGACACTGTGCGCCTAGCGGCGAGGTGCGGAGGAGAACACCGGCTTCGTCTGACATGGGAGCCCATCGTATGGCAACACCACTCAACAGCGCGATGCAATCTGCTTTGAACGCGGCGATCGAACAGGCCGAGAAGAGCTGGCGCGAGGGCGGAATCCCGATCGGCAGCGCGCTCGTCGACGCCCACGGCACCATTGTGAGCGTCGGCCACAACCGTCGCGTGCAACGCGGCAGCGTGATCTTGCACGCCGAAATGGACTGTCTTGAAAACGCGGGGCGTCGGCGTGACTGGTCCACCCTGACATTGGTGTCGACACTTTCTCCCTGTTCGATGTGCTCTGGAACAGCAATTCTCTATCGCATTCCGCGCGTGGTCGTCGGTGAGCACCAATCGTTCCAGGGGCCAGAGAAGTGGATGCGAGACAACGGCGTGGAGTTGACCATCGTCGACGACCCGCGCTGTATCGCGCTCATGGAGCGGATGAAGCGAGAAAAACCAGCGCTCTGGGACGAGGACATCGGCAAGTAGTGTGACCGAAGCGTGAAACTCATTTAGACTCTTCGGTTCCATGCACGCAGCCCGCAGTCGCGTTTACATCACCGGTCTCGGTCCGATCTCGGCGTTTGGCGTCGGGATCGACCCGCTCTGGAGCGCGCTGGTCGAAGGCCGCTCCGCGATTCGTGCGATCAGCGGATGGGACGCGAGCGGCTTCACCTGCTCGGCCGCGGCACAGCTCGCGCCGGAGCTGTACGAGGTGAAGACGGCAGTGCCAAAGAGTTACCGCAAAGCGACGAAGGTCATGGCCCGCGACATCGAGTTTGCAGTCGGTGCGGCCGCAGAAGCGGTGCGCGACAGTGGTCTGGTGACGAAGGCAACCGAAGGCGCGACACCCACATTGCCGCCTGACCGCGTCGGCTGTCATATCGGCGCCGGGCTCATCGCTGCGGATATTGACGAACTCAGCGGCGCGCTCGCGACATCGCGCCGCGCCGACGGCACGTTCGACATCGCGCACTGGGGCGAGTCCGGCATGACCAATCTCACGCCGCTCTGGCTGCTGAAGTACCTGCCCAACATGCTTGCGTGTCACGTCACGATCATCCACGACTGCCAAGGGCCGTCGAACACAATTACGTGCAACGAAGCGAGCGCTGGACTTTCGATTGGCGAATCGATGCGCGTATTGCAGCGCGGTGCGGCTGACCTCTGTCTTTCCGGCGGCGCCGAGACGCGCGTTCATCCGATGGGTGTGCTTCGGCAGATCTTCGCCCAGCGACTCGCGCCAACGCCCGACGGTGTCGATCCGGCGACACTCGTCAGACCATTCGATGCACGCGCGGCTGGCACGATCCTTGGAGAGGGCGGCGGCATTCTTGTCGTCGAGACCGAAGCATCCGCGCGATCGCGCAGTGCAACGCCGATCGCGGAGCTCGCCGGTTTCGGCGCTTCGCAGTGTTTCTGCTCTGACACCGTCGGCGTGGCGCCGGAGAACGGCGATGAGATCGCCGACGCGATCGACCAAGCGCTCTCTGAAGCGAAGCTCACGCCCGCTGACATCGATGCCATCATCCCATTCGGTTCAGGCATTCCAGCCATCGATCGCATCGAAAGTGCCGCGTTACATCGCGCCTTCGGTACGCGAGCCCGCGCGATGCCGATTATCCAAATCACGCCATTTGTAGGCAATTGCGGAGCGGGCGCCGGAGCCATGGCGGTAACGATTGCAGCGCAGGCGCTTCGCACACAGCGGCTTCCGGCCCGCATCAACACCATCGGCTGCACAGAACTCGATGCGAATGCCTGCGCGTCACGTCCTGCGGCGCTCAAATCAATTCTCGTGACGACGACGAGCCTCGGTGGGCAGAATGCCGCCATTGTCGTTCGTGCCCTCGCCTGAACTCAAGCCATGTCTACTGCACCTCGCATCGTCATCACCGGCATGGGTTGGGTCACACCACTTGGGCACGACCTTGCGACCGTTTGGTCAAAGCTCATGACGTCGCAGAGCGGCATGGCACCCATCGATCGCTTCGACGCCCGCACGTTTCCAACAACGTTCGCGGCTCAAGTGCGCGATTTCGATTGGACGCGATTCGTGAACGATCCCTCGATTCACTCTGGCGCTGGACTAAACACCTGCTTCGCGCTCGGGGCGGCGCGGCAGGCGTGGCAACAATCGGGTCTCAACGCGTGGAAGGGTCTGAATCCACGGCGCGCCGGCATCTACCTCGGTGCGGGCGAAGGTGTGCTCGATACGCCGAACTACGTTGCGAGCAACATCGCGGGTTGGGATCCCAGCGCGAACAAGGTCGATGGTCGAAAGTGGGCTGAAACGGCGCTGCGCGTCATGACGGCGTCGAAAGAGATCGAGCAAGAGCCGAACATGCCGGTGTCGCATCTCGCGCGCGAGTTCGGGCTGCGCGGACCGGCGTACAACTGCCTCACCGCGTGCGCCGCGAGTACGCAAGCGATCGGCGAGGCATGTTCGATCTTGAAGCGCGGCGACGCCGATCTGATGCTGTCCGGTGGCACGCACACGATGATCCACATGCTCGGTGTCACCGGCTTCAACCGTCTCACTGCGCTCTCCACCAGCAAGGGCGATCCGACGAAGGCGAGCCGCCCGTTCGACCGTGATCGCGAAGGTTTCGTCATGGGTGAGGGCTCGGGCATGGTGGTGCTTGAGACGCTCGATCACGCCCGTTCGCGCGGTGCCCAGCCGATCGCAGAGATTGTCGGGTACGGATCCAGCGCCGACGCGTTTCGCATCACCGACATCCAGCCGGAAGGCAGGGGAGCCGCTGCGTCGATGTCGATGGCGCTGCGCGAAGCAGGGCTCGAGCCCCACGCACGTCGCGACGACGGTCGGCCCATGATTGATTACATCTCGGCGCATGGGACGAGTACGAAAGAGAACGACTCGATCGAGACGCGCGCGGTCAAGCGCGTGTTCGGCGACCTTGCCAAAGACATACCGATGAGTTCGGTCAAGAGCATGCTCGGCCACTTGATCGCCGCCGCAGGTGCTGTCGAACTCATCACGTGTGTGTTAGCTATTGAAAAGCAAATGCTCCCGCCGACGATCAACTACTCGAATCCAGATCTCGATCTTGATCTCGACTACGTACCGAACGTTGCGCGACCGGCGAAGATCGATCGCTGTCTCTCAAACTCGTTCGGGTTCGGCGGACAGAACGACACGCTGATTGTTTCGCGATTTGATTCCAGCTCGTCGGATAGTCGAGCTTCATGACCGGTCGGTGCCGACGCCGCATCGGATGGGCGCTTCTTTTCGTGACTGCGCTGACGGTGATCGCCGGCGTCGCGCTTCTGCGGACACCGTCATGGTGGTCGCCCGTCGCTGCGGAGAATCCCGCCGCGCTCGAAGCTGGCGAGAACTTCGAGAACGCCTGCATCAGCGAGTCGCATCGCGTTCGTCCGGAGAATCAACCGTGGGCGGTCCGAGTACGCGACGCCGAGGTGAACGCGTGGTTGGCAACGCGCTTACCGAAGTGGGTTGAGCATCTGGGCGCGTTGAGGCCGGGTGCCGCTCAGGTGCGATTCACCGAGGGAACGATTGAGCTGGCGACGGAGATTGCAGGTCTCCCCTCGATCGCGAGCCTGCGCATCGCACCGGTGGTCGCGAATGGCGCCATATCGCTTGGGCGCCAACGCGTCGCCGTGGGACGCTTCCCGCTCCCTGTCGCCCACAGTCTGGTGATTGCCCCGCTCGTCCGTTCGCTCGGCGGAAGCGATGCGCCAGACGAGTTGCAACTTGCAATCGCCCTCCTCGGCGGACAAGCGATCAAGGCGGAGTTCGAACTCGCAGACGGTCGTGTTGTCCGCGTGCGCGACATCGAGGTGCACGATGGCGAGATGCTTCTCGAGTTCGAGACAGCGCCCCCAGCGCGTCGACGCTAACAATCCGTGAACGAACACGGTCCCGCGCATCACGCCGGACCGTGTCAATACTTCGGTTGCGACAGCGCTGTCCGACTCAGGGCTTCTTGCCGAGCCCCGGCATGAAACTGCCGCGCGCGGCGAGCACCTTGTTCAGCATCTTGATGACGATGAAGACTGAGACGGCCACGATGAAGAACTCAATGAGCGTGTTCAGGAAGTTGCCGTACATGATCGCAACTTCTGGTTTGTCGATGACTTCCTTGCCCGCGTCGAGGTGTACCACCCGAGGTTGGAGCGAAATTTTCAAATCCTTGAAGTCGACGCCGCCGATCAGCCAGCCGAGCGGCGGCATCGCGATGTCGTTGACGATGCTGTTCACGATCTTGCCGAACGCGAGACCAATGATGACGCCGACTGCAAGATCAAGCGCGTTGCCCTTGATCGCGAACTCTCTGAATTCTTGAATAATGCCCATGTTTTGTTCGTCTCCTGGGTAGAGGTCGGTGCGGAAGCGAGCCGCCGATCGCTCGCGGAACTATCGCAGGAAACGGGTGCTTCTGCGAATTGTTATGGAAGCGTTGCAGCCCGCGCGCAGCGTCGATCGTGCGTTATCGTCGGGGCATGGACGAACGTTGCGGTGCGATCGATCGGGTCTGGCTGAACTGCGGGAGTCCCCCGGCGATTGCCGCCGCGCGCTGGATCGTTGATGAAGCAACGCGGGCGCAATCCGGTGGGACGGCAAGCCTCGATCTCGCCCAGTGGTTCATCGTCGTGCCGGGAGCTCGGGCTGGCCGACTGCTCATGAAAGCGCTGCTGATCGAGACTTCGCTGTGCCAGCGTTCGATTGTTCCGCCGACCATGGCTACTCCTGGCGCGTTGATCGAGCGACTGTTCTTCCTCGGTGACTGTCCGCCCCCGGCAACGTCACTCGAGCGCCAGCTCGCGTGGAGTCGCGCGCTCAGCGATGCGCCGACAGACGCGATTGCAACGTTGGTTCCCCGGACCAATACGCCGGTCGCGCGCGATTGGCTGCGCTTGGGCGCAGTGGCCGCGCGCCTCGAAGACGATCTCGCTGCCGGCGGCATGCGCTTCGAGCACGCGGCTCGCGGCGCCGAGGAGCTCGGAGGCCGCCGCGAGCGTTTCGACGCGCTGGCCGTTGTCGCTCCGGATGCTGAGCGGATTCTCGCAAACGCCGGTCTCATCTCTACGGACGAACACCGGCGCCGACTCTTGGCGGCAGGGGAAATTGGCTTCAAAAAGATTGTGGTGGTCGGAGCGCTCGATCTAGGTACGCCGCAACGAGCCGCGCTCGATCGCGCCGCTGCGGTGCTCGGGAGCGGAAGTGTCGCAGTACTTGTGGTAGCTGATGAAGCGCGAGCTTCGATGTTCGACCGCTTCGGGTGCGTCACCGATGCGTGGTTCGATGCAGACCTCCCAATTGCGAACGAAGCGATTCGCATGGCGAGCGCGCCCCGCGATCAGGCCGAGTGCGCGCTCCGAGTGATTGCTGACTTGTCTGCGGCTAACATTGGAATCGGGTGCGATGAAGTCACCGTTGCGCTCGCCGACCCCGAACTCGCCGCTGCGCTCAGGAGTGCCGGTCACGACGCAAACGTCCAGTTTCACGATGCAGCGGGGGAGCCGCTCCTCGTATCGCGGCCCGGGCGATTGCTTCGCGCCGCATTGCCGTGGGTGTGCGAACGGCATCCGCGCGATCTCGCTGCACTGGTGCGACTGCCGATTGTTGACGCCGTTCTCCGTCGTCGTCTCGACGGTGTAGACGCAGTGGCGTCGCTCGACGCGCTGCGAGTTGCGGCCGTCCCTGCAATCGTTCCTGCGACCGAGGACGAGCGATTCGGCGATCCAGCAATCTCCGATGTCGTGGCTGCGGCTGTGCAGATCATCGATGAACTGTTCGCTCCACTGACCGCGCGCGACGCATCGGCCGGTGCGATCACTGCTCTTCTTCAGAACGCCGAGTTTCGGTGGACCAAAGATGACGAGCCAGCCTTGCTCCGCCTCAACTCGATCGTTGCGAGTGTGCAGGAAATCCCGAGTGCGATTCAAACGCTCGAACCGCTGGTAGCCCTCGAACTAACGATCGAGCTGTCGAACGCCGAGGCAGTGCCGCAAGAGCCGCGCGGTTCGCCCGTCGAAGCGATTGGGTGGCTCGAGCTCTTGTTCGAGCCAGCGCCGCACCTCGTAGTTCTTGGAATGAATGCCGATTCGATACCCAGCGGAACGCGTCACGATCCGTTCTTGCCCGACTCGCTTCGGGCGAAGCTCGGCCTTGCGACACGACGTTCGCGCACCGCCCGCGATGCTGCACTGCTCGACGCGGTAGCCCGCCGCGCGACGACCCTCGTACTCATTGCCGGACGTGCGAACAACTCAGGAGATCCGTTGGCACCGAGCCCGCTCTTGGTCCGTTGCCGCGGCTCAGAGCTTGCGAAGCGGGTGCGGGCGATTTCGGATCCGGCCCGTGCGCTCGCCGGTAGTCGGCGATGGCGGCGCGCTGCAGCCGAGGTTAGTCGCTTCGTCGTTCCAGAAGTGTTCGCGTCTGCCCGCGAGGTGCCACGGATTTCAGTGACGAGTCTCAAGAGTTACGTCGAGTCTCCCTATCGCTTCTGGCTGTCGGCGATCGAGCGTCTCAACGATGTAGACGACGAGATCCGCGAACTCTCTCCGCTTTCTGTCGGGTCTCTTGCGCACGCTGCGCTCGAGCGATTCGCGAAGAACAAAGAGCTTTGCGATGTCGTCGGAGCGAGGACGATCGAGGCCGCGGTCATTCAGTCGTTTGATGATGCTGTACGCGCTGCGCACGGTACGACGCTGTTACCAGCGGTGAAGTTCCAAGTGGCCGCGCTGCGCGAGCGTCTCCGGCGGTTCGCTGCGTGGCAGGCACTGCACCGTGCATCGGGCTGGCGCATCTTCGCGAGCGAGTGGACGTTGCCGCGCGATGCAGTGCTTACTCCAGCGGGTGTCGCGCCGCTCGGCATCAGTGGACGCGTGGATCGCATCGATTTGCACGAGGAGACGCAGCGGTATCGCATCATCGACTACAAGACCGGCGAGTCGGGCCGTACGCCGCGCGAAGATCATCGCTCGGGTGCTGCCGGCGATGGCGAGTTTCTCGGTTTTCAACTGCCACTCTATCGGCGGTTCATGGCACCAGCGCTCGGTGTCCCCGCAGCTCGAATCGAAGTTGGCTACGTGCGGCTGCCACTCGAGCCCGCGCGTGATGGCTGGGTCGCGCTCGACTTTTCGGAGGCCGAGCACGAGGATGCTTGTCAGCGGGCGACCGAGATCGCGGCGTGTATTCGCAGGGGCGAATTTCCGCTTGAACGATCGAGTCGCGACGACGATCCCTTCCGGTTTCTGCTGCAAACGCCGGTGTTTGGCCCGCGGTTGCCCGTTGCGGAGGACGTGTCGTGAGTGCGCCGCTGAGCCATCTCCGGATACTCGCGTCAGCCGGGAGCGGCAAGACGTTCCGGCTCTCAGGCCGCATGATCGATCTGTTTCGTCGCGTTCGCGATCCGGGAACGGTTCTCGCGAGCACGTTCACGCGCGCTGCCGCTGCGGAGATTCGAGATCGCGTTCTGCGCCGGCTCGCCGACGCTGCTCTGTCGGCGCAAGATCGCGAGACGCTCGTTAGTGGTAGCGCGCTGGCGCCTCCAAGCGAGCGTGAGGCGGTCGCGCTCCTTGAGCGTGTTGCGCGCGATCCGGATCGATTGCAGATTCGGACGCTCGATTCGTTTTTCGCTGCCGGTGTCATGGCGTTCGGGCCAGAACTCGGGTTGCCCGCAAGCATGAGGGTGGTCGATCCCGCCGAAGAGGCAGCGCTCCGCGACGATGCGATCGGACAGCTTCTTGCGGGACCGTCGGCGAACGAGGTCGTCGCGACGCTGCATGCGCTCACGCGCGGGCATCCATGCGTTCGGGTGGCGTCGGAGATCGCTCGCGCGGTATCGCAGGTCGCATCGTTCGGCCGCGACGCGCTCGCTGGAGCATGGGATTGGCCGCCCCGCGCGGCGCCTTCGACTGATCGCGCTGACGTGCTTCGGCAACGTCTTGAGCGCACGAGCGCGGCGAATTCGAAGGCGATTGAGTCCGTGATCGTGAAAGACCGCGCGGCGCTTCGTGATGCCGCGTTTGACGATCTCGAGGTGTGGACGTCCATCCTGAATCGAGGAATCGGACCGAAGGTGGTGACGGGCGAATCCACGTTCAGCCGTGTCGACATTCCCGGCGATGTGTATGCGCTCTACAGCGACCTCGTCGCGTACGCCTACGACGTCGCGTACGCCGAGTACTCAAGGCGCACGGCTGCAACTGGTCGGCTCGTTGACGCATTCAACGCTGCGTTCGCGGTGCTGAAGCGGGAGCGCGGGCTCGTCACGTTCGAAGACCTCGTGTTCGCAATCGCCGACAAGAGCACGCGTCCCGATGAGGACGAGCTGTTCTTTCGCCTCGACGGTCGAATCAGCCATCTTCTGCTTGACGAGTTTCAAGATACGAGCGCGGTGCAGTGGCGCGCGATTCGACCGATCGTCGACGAAATCACCGCTAGTGACGCTGCCGACCGCAGTTTCTTCGTCGTTGGTGATCTCAAGCAGTCGATCTATGGATGGCGCGGTGCATTGCCCGAGATCCTCGGTCAGATCGAGTCGCTCATTCGCGAGAACGGCAGCACAGTCGAGATCGACGACGAATCGATGTTCGTCTCGTATCGATCGTCACCCGTGGTGCTCAAGGCCGTCGACGACATCTTCCTGCCGTTTGCTTCCAATCCGGGAGTCCCCACCGATGTCGTTGTAAGCGACGCGGTGGAGAGTTGGCTCGGCTACTGCGAGCCACATCAGGCGCACGCGACGTCGCTGCCCGGACGGGTCGAGTTGCACTTCTCAAAGAAGGCTGGACGAGCTAACTCCCGCGAACAATCAGCCGCGACGCTTGAAGACGCAGCACAGCTCATACATCGCATGCATCGTGAGCATGCCGGCGCGTCGATCGGAGTACTCACGAGGCGGAATGCGCCGGTGTCACACCTGTTGAATCGGCTTCGATCGCTCGGAGTGGCGGCGAGCGCGCGCGGCGTTGGTTCGTTGCTCGACGCTGCGCCGGTGAATGCGCTCATTGACGCGCTCGTCTTCGCGGATCATCCCGACGACACGATCGCGTGCTTTCACGTGGCGCACTCGCCGCTTGGTGAGTTGCTTGGCCTGCATGGCGACGATCATCAGCGGGAGCGCACTGAAGCGCGCCACGAGTGCAGTCGCGCGATTCGTTACACGCTTGAGAAGGACGGATTCGCGGCGACGCTGCGGTCGTGGAGCGACAGGATCGCCGGGTCAGTAGACGCGCGGGAAGCTGATCGCATCGCGCTGCTCATCGAGCTCTCGTCGGCGTACGACGGCGTCGATGGACCGTTGCGATCGGCTGAGGTAGCACTCGCGCTGCGATCAACGGATCTCGATCAACCAGGCGGCGGATCGGTGTCGATCATGACAATTCACCAGTCGAAAGGGCTGGAATTCGATGCCGTCGTGCTCTGTGACCTCGATCAACCATTCTCGGTGAAACCAGCGCTGGCAGCCGTCCGGCAGGGACTTGTCGGTCCGTACGAGCGGTTGTTGCGGTGGCCACCCGAAGCTCTGCGCAACGCAGACCCGGAGTGGCAGACGATGGCTGCGTTGATGCGCTCCGAGCAGTACCGCGAGTTCCTCAGCCTGTTGTACGTTGCGACAACTCGAGCGAAGCAGATGCTCGTTGCCGTGGTCGCGCCGCCGACTATTGCCAAGGATGGATCGATAGGATTCTCGACGAGTTTCGCGAGCATCCTGCGCGGAGCGTGGGCACCCACCGCGACGGAGCCGGGTTGCGTCTACACGAACGGCGATCCGCACGCGCTTGCTGCGAGCGCGGTCAAGCATCGCGACACGGGATCTCATGCGGGCGCAGGTGCTGGCCGGCCGGTGCATCTGAAGCCAGCCTCAGGACTTCGCGCGCTACGGGCAGCGAGTGCCTCGGCGCGAGCGGACTCACCGCAGCGAGTGCCGGGAGAAGTGATCGACGCCGAGCGCGGCGCAGCGATCGATCGCGGTGTTGCGTACCACGCGATGTTAGAACGAGTTCGTTGGGTGGAGCATGGTCTGCCGAGTGAGGATGAGTTCGTCGCGGCTGGCTTGCGAGCGATTCCGCGAGCCGAGCCCACGTTGCTGCGGGCAATCGCGCGATCGGTGACGGTCGCGCTGGCGCGTCCAGAGATCTCCCGCCTGTTTGCGCTCCCCGCGACACCGATCGAACTGCTGCGCGAGTGGCCGTACGTGCGCCTCGATCGTGAGGGCCGCATCGAAAGTGGGACGATCGATCGCGTCGTTCTCGATCGCTCTGGCGACCGCGTTACGGGCGCTCGCATTATTGATTTCAAGACCGAAGCGACCGACGAGGCAGACTCCACGGGGCGAGCTCAGCGTTATCGAGTTCAGCTGGAGGCCTACCGCACGGCGATTTGCGAGCGATTTGCCGTGGATCCCTCCCGCGTTTCGGCGTGCGTCGCCTTCGTTGAGGCCGGCGTGGTCGTCACCTTGCCGGGGTGATCGCAGGGGCTGGGTTCTACGGGTTTTCTCGTACACTTCCGCACTCTTTCGACCGCACGATTCTCTTACGGACTGATCGCTTCCATGCCCTCGATCACGATCAACGGCACTACCCACGAGTTCACGCCTGGCAAGTCGATCCTTGAGGTCGCGCTCGCTAACGAGACGGAGATTCCGCACTACTGCTACCACCCGGGGCTCTCGGTGGTGGCGAGCTGCCGCATCTGCCTCGCCGAAGTCTGGATGCCGAATGCGAAGACCGGAAAGCTTGAGCCGATCCCGAAGCTCGTTCCCACGTGTCAACAAGCCGCGAGCGACGGCATGGTCGTGTACTCGGATAGTCCCAAGGCGATCGCCAACCAGAAGGCGGTGATGGAGTACCTGCTCATCAACCACCCGGTTGATTGTCCGGTGTGCGATAAGGCAGGCGAGTGCCATCTTCAGGACTACTCGTACCAGTACGGTCGTGGCACCAGTCGATTCGAAGAAGCCAAGATCAAGCAACCGAAGAAGGACGTTGGCCCGAACATTCTGCTGTATTCCGATCGCTGCATCATGTGCACTCGTTGCGTGCGTTTCACGCGCGAAGTCACGGGTACTGGCGAGCTGATGGTCGACGGTCGCGGAGCGCAAGAGCAGATTGATGTTTTCCCCGGTTTGGCGCTCGACAACGAGATCGCGAGCAACGTCATCGACATCTGTCCGGTCGGCGCTCTCCTCGACAAGGACTTCCTCTTCCAGCAACGCGTGTGGTACCTGAAGCGCACTCCGTCGATCGACGGCATCACCGCGAGCGGCGACAACATTGCGATAGAGCACAATGAGGGCCGCGTTTACCGCCTGAAGCCGCGTGCGAACCTCGACGTGAACAAGTGGTGGATTACCGACGAGGTGCGATACGGGTGGAAATTCGTGCACCGCGAGGATCGTCTCGTGATGCCATTCATCAAGGGATCAGACGCATTTGAGCGAAGAGAAGCGCAGGACGCGTGGGACACCGCAGCGTTGCGCGTCGATGCACAAATGAAGTCGCTGGGTTCGATCGCTAACAAGCGTCTCGCACTCTTGGTGAGCCCAATGCTCACGTGCGAGGACGCGTTCCATTTGGCTACCTATGCGCTTTCCGTCGACAGTAATGCGCTGATCGCCGTCGGTCCGATTCCGAAGCATGGAGTAGACAAGACGTTTCCAGGCGGATTTACCGTCTATGCAGAGAAGGCGCCAAACGCGCGCGGAGTACGGCGCGTGCTTGAAGCGGTCGCCCGCGGCAAGAAGGTCGAGGATTACGCTGGCTTTAAGCGCGAAGTGCAGAAGCCAGAGTTTGGCGCAGCGATCGTGACCGGCAACTACCCGAGCGACTGGATCACGCCGGATTTCCTGCGTGCGTTGTCGAAGGTGTTTGTCGTTGCGATCGACACGTTGCCAAGCGCGCTGACTGCGCTCGCGGACGTCGTCCTGCCCGGTGCGACGTGGACCGAAAAAGCTGGCACGTTTGAGAACGCGAAGAACCGTCTCCAGAGTTTCCCCGCCGCAATTCCGGCCACCGAATTTTCACGCGGCGAGGCGCAGATCGCGCTTGAACTGTCCGGCGAGTGGAGTGGTCGTGCCACGCTGGGGTTCGACGCCGCTGCGACGCGGGCCGCTATGGCCAAGGTTCTTGGCCTCGAAGAGTTCGCGTCGGCGCATCAGCCGCACGACGAGCATGAGCGAGTTGATAGCGACATGGTGATGGTGGAGTTGTGATCGCACGTGCCTGAAGCTCCACCGTCTCCACTCGTCTGCGCGAGATGCGATTACGACCTGCGGACGATCGCGGAGTCGGGTGTGTGCCCCGAGTGCGGGCTTCCTGTCGATGAGTCGATTCGCGTTCTCGGCGGATGGACGAGGCCGCGATTGTTCGCGTTGCGCTACACCATTTGGGCGTATCTACTCTCGGTGGTGACGTGGTGCGGGTTCGGCATCGCGCTGGCGAGAACCCCCACTTTGACGTTGCGGGTGTTCGCAGCGGTGGTGCTCGCGATCCACGCGACCTGCCTTTGCTATGCGGCGATCGCAGGTACGTACTCGTCGTCGCGTCAGCGGAAGCCGCTGCGGGCAGGCATCGTTTGGGGACTCACATTTCTCATCGCCATGGCGGGTCTGTTCGTGATCCTCGCCGCACTTCGAGCCGTGTCGATCGCGGACGCGACGGTGAAGTCATACTTCGTGATCGCGGCCATCACCCGCGTCGTGCTCGGCGCATTTGCGGCATGGTGGCTGATCATGGCCCGACAGTCGCTCATGCACGGCGGGAGCGCGCTCGGAAAGTGGTCGATTGCCTCGTTGGGACTCGTGATCGCAGCTTGGGCTGCGCTCGGAATCGCGCTGGGCGCTGGTTACTTGTGGTCGACGTGGCTCTGGTCCCGCGTTGAGTTGTTAGGCGGGCTCGCAGTCGGGCTCGATCCGCTCGCGTCGCTTTTCATTGCGTGCGTTTCGCTGACGATGTTGAGGCTGATCAAAGAACGGCTGGCGGCGAGCGAGCCGCGCGGCACCCTACCGGAACAACCCGTCCAGTAGCTCGACCACACCCTTGCCTTGCGTCGCGATTGTCTCGTAGATCCTCCGGCCACTTGCGATGTCGAGCAGTTCGCGCACGAGTTTTGCTTCTCCCGCGTGATCGGCCTTGTTCACGACGAAGAGATCGGCGATCTCGAGGATGCCCGCCTTGTCCATCTGGACCGAATCGCCCATACCGGGCACGACGACAACCGCGGTGCGATCAACGAAAGAACGAATCGCGACATCGTTCTGGCCAGCACCAACCGTTTCGATAATGAGCTTGTCGTAGCCCGCGCCGCCGATCAGTTCAATGATGTCGGGGAGTGTCGCGTAGTCCTCGCCAATGATGGCGAGGGAGCGGTAGAAGATTCCTTCATCGACGACGTTGAAGTCGACGCGAAGGCGATCGCCTAACAACGCGCCGCCGGTGATGGGGCTCATTGGGTCAAACGCAACGACCGCGATCTTCTCGCCGCGGCGCACCGCTTCGCTCGCCATGGCCGCCACCAGCGTGCTCTTTCCGGCTCCGGGCGACCCGGTGATGCCGACTACCTGCTTCGGCCTCTTCCGCGGGGAGTCCTTGGGTGTGAGCTTCGCGTGCGCCAGAGAGATTCGACGCGCGAGTTGTGCCGCAGGGTTGGTGCTGGCGAGCGGACCGTACGTCTTCGTCGCGTCGCGGACGCTGTCGACGATCTCTTCCATCGTTGTGCCGGTATGAAAGACGCGATGGACCCCGGCGTCGATAAGCGTTTTTACGTCTTCTTGGGGAATGATGCCGCCGACGTTGATGACCATGTCGGGGCGTCCGACCTTGGCGCACTCGTCGAGCAGCCGCGGCACGAGTACGAGATGTGAGTTACTCATCATCGACGCCGCGACGACATCTACATCCTCATCGCGAGCCGAGATCGCAAGGCTTCGCGGCGTCTGCCAGAGGCCCGAATAGATGACGTGTACGCCGCTGTCGCGGAGGACACGGGCGATGAGCTTCACGCCGCGGTCGTGTCCGTCGAGCCCCATCTTGCCCAAGAGAACGCGAGGGCGATGCGGAAGCTCGGCGCATCGATCTACTTTGGCGATCGCGGTCGTCGGCTCGTTGATAGCGTGAGGCATGGCGGCTCCGTTGCGCCGAGCCGTCAATGCCTCGGCGGTCGGGCCACTATATCGCCGCGATATCGATCGGGTGTGCGCTGGCGCAACGCAGAGGCGTTACGCGGACGCTTGCGTGGAGTCGGTGGAGTTGTCCGCCTCGCGCTCGGCCTTCTCCGCGGCTTTCGCCGCTTCCTTCCGCGCGTCGCGAGCGTCCACGGTCCAATCGTCGGGGTAGATTCGATGCGCAATCGCGCCGACGATGAGGTGGAGATTCTTGTACGCGTAGTCGTCGAGTACCGATGTCGCGCCGCTTGGGAGCGTGATTGTCGCCATCGACTTGCTCATCCAGCGGCTCATGTCGATCGACACGACGTCATCGAGCTTGCAGGTTCCCTCGGGGACGTGCAGCACGCCGTCGTCGTCGACCTCGTAGTGCCTTCGCGCCATCTTGATGAGCGGCCAGACAAACATCGGCGTACCGAGAATGCCGCAGCCAATGACGTAGAGCCAGAGCTGAACCGCCCGGTTGTAGCTCGCCGGTTCGATCGGTGGCTCTTTGTATTTTGCGGTGAGCAGAGCAGACTTGGTTTCGTACTCGGCTACGTCCTCAGCGCTGAGTGTGCCTCCCGAGGTTCGCTTCGACGCCAATTCTTCTGTCCGCGCTTTGAGGGCGCTGAACTCGGCGAACGCGGCTTGGTCGCGGGGGATCTTGACCGAGAAGTCATACCAGCCCCACACGCCAAATCCGAGGCAAACCAAGGCGTAGAGCGGCTTCAAGTAGAGATGGCGGGGTTGGATCGAGGTTCGAATCGCCATGTCGAGTGGTCGAAAGTCGTTTCGTGGATGTCGGACGCAATGAGAAGGGAGGTATCGACCGGACGAAAGAGTCACCCGCTCGATTCCCGCAGGAAGGTAGCTGAGGGGAAGCAGGTCCGCGAATCGAGGCGCGAGAATCTGTCGGACTCGGTAAATCGGCGCAGTCACGCTTGGCGGTGCGGCGAGAAGGAGCTACGTTGCAGTCTTCCCGGAGGTGTCATATTTCTTGGCGTTTCACCCAGAGTGCGACCTGCGTCGCATCGTTCGTCCTTCTCGCTCTATCGGGTCCATCCTTCGCCTCGTGCCCCTCCGACTTGACCGGCGACGGCATCGTTGATGCCGCCGACATTGCGTCGGTCCTTGGGGCTTGGGGCGGCCCGGGGTCTGGTGACATTACCGGCGACGGCATTGTGGACGGGGCGGACCTCGCGGCGGTGCTCGGCGCATGGGGCGCGTGCCCGTCAGGAGAGCCGCCGCTTCAGCGCGAGCTCGCGTCCGTCCAACTCGCGAGCCACCCATTCGCAAACTTCGTGCAAAGCTTCAACGCGGGCAGCACAGTGTTTGTGTCGCTCGACCCAGCGCTCGTCGCGGGCGTCACCAACGCGGTGGCCGACGTGTACGTCGTAGCCAATCGATCGCAAGTGGATTGGGATGCGGACGCAGTGCTGGTCGATGCTCGCGGCGCGCCCGACGTCGTGACGTTCGGAGCGACGCTCGCGACGTGTGTGAAGTCGCTGGCGACAACGACGTTGTTAGCGGGGGACGTCCTCAACATCGGCCGCGGCTACGACCTGGTGGTGGACCTCAATCGAAACGGCGTCCTCGACACGGGCGACGTGATCGATGGCCGTGGCGACGCTCCCGGGTTCTGGATGGTCGCCTCGCTCACGGCGGCAGGCCCGCTTGCCGTGACTCAGATCAATTCCTTTGACACGAACTACGCCCCGATCATTAGTACGTTCCAGCTTGAACGCATCTATTACCCGACAAACATCCAGTCGCTCGATCCGCTTCCGCTGGTCGTGATCAGTCACGGAAATGGACACCAGTACACCTGGTACGACTACCTCGGCCAGCACCTCGCGAGCTGGGGTTACATCGTGATGTCGCACCAGAACAACACGGGTCCGGGCATTGAGACAGCGTCGACGACGACGCTCCAGCACACCGCCGCGTTCATTTCGCTTCAAGCATCGATCGGCGGCGGCGCGATTGCTGGCAAACTCGATGCAGACAAGATCATCTGGATTGGTCACAGTCGCGGAGGTGAGGGCGTCGTTCGCGCCTACGACCGCATCTTCGACAATACGTTCGTCCCCGTGAACTATTCGCTCGGCGACATCAAGGTCATCTCAACCATTGCACCGACCGACTTCCTCGGCACAAATTCTGCGACTCCGCACGGCGTGCCGTATCACCTCATCTATGGTGCCGCCGACGGTGACGTGTGCGGTTGTCCTGACAATGACATCGCGGACTCCTTCAATCTCTTCGAACGCTCGACGGGTGAGCGCGCCTCGACCTACGTGCACGGTGCCGATCACAACGACTTCAATTGCTGCGGCGTGAATGATTTCTCGGGGCCAGCGGGCACCGCGATCGGGACTGCGGGAGCACAGTCGGTCGCAAAGGCCGCGTTCCTCGCGGTCATTAAGTACCACGTCGCTGGACAGCAAGCGGCGAAGGAGTACCTCTGGCGCCAATATGAAGATCTGCGACCACTTGGCGTTGCAGGCACGATCACCGTTGACCTCGACTACAAGGATCCGAACGCGACCAACGCAATCATCGACGACTTTCAGACGAACTCAGCGACAACGCTGAGTTCGTCCGGTGGCGCGGTCGTGCTCACTGTGTCGAACATCAGCGAAGGCCTGATGAACGACAACAACACGAGCTTCACGACGCAGACCTCCGACCCGAAGAACGGCATGGTCCGCGGCCGAACGACGGACACGACGCGCGACGTGATTTTCGACTTCACAACGCCTTCGACGGTCGAGTTCACCGTCGTGCCAGTACTCGAAGACTTCTCAGGCAGCACCTATCTATCGTTGCGTGCCGCCCAAGGTACGCGCCACGCGCAGACGGTCGCGCTTGCTGGAACACTCACGTTCAGCATTACGTTAGTCGACGCGAACGCTATTGCGAGCACGATCAACATCGGTGCGTATGGTGGTGGCGTGCAACGTCCATATCAGCGCACCGGTGCCGGAACTGGTGCCGGATGGCAGAACGAGTACGAGGTCATTCGTGTGCGTCTGACCGACTTCTTGGCCGGTGGGACAGGCATCGACCTGTCCAAGATTTCGACGGTGCGGCTTTCGTTCGGCGCTGGAGCGGGCTCGGACAAGGGCCGCGTCGCCATCGACGACATCATGCTCGACAAGGACTAAACCGCGACGAAGTCGCACACGACACTGACGATCGCACGCGGAGCCCATTCATGAAGACCTGCATCACCAGAACTTTTGCATTCACGCTGATGACAACGATCGCGGCGGCGGCCATGCTCGCAGCCGACGTCTCGCCGCAGCAGGCGACGCCGAAACAGATCACTGATGTGTCACCGATCCCAACGACCCCCGCCGCAATTCGAGAACTGGTGCTCGCGCGCCCGTTCACGCTTGAGCGCGGATATGTCCACGAGTACCGCAAGGAGAAGCCACAGGTCGATGCTGGCATGATCATCGTCGTCCGTGTGGACAGTGATCTGGCACGGGCGCGACAGGTCGCACAGCCTGTCCTCATGGTTGGGGCTCAAGTGGTCGAGCCGATGAACGTTGGCTACGCGAGCGGTTTTCTCGTTGCGATTGTTCCAGCACAGCGCAAGACTGATGGCACGGTCGACCTCGACTTGGCGAAGACTCCGATCTACTTCGGTCAGCCGGAGTTGCCCGAGACGATGGACCAAGTGTGGGTCGACGCGCAGCGGCGCGCGGCCGAAGCGTCGGGGCTCAAGCCGGTCGCCGGTGGCGTAGCGGAGGCTGCACTTGCGCGCGGCGGCACAATCGCGAAGCTCGCCGATCGCGAAGCGCTCGACCGAGCCATCGGCGCGCTCGTTCGAACCTATGCCGTCGACGAGACCGAGCGAGCGGATCAGCTTGAGGGAAAAATTGACTCGACCCCGCGCGTCGTGAAGTAAATCAGGCTCGCCGATGCGAACTCGCCCGACGTCAGCTTGCTGGCGACGCTGGCGCGGTGCCCTCGACGTCGGGGTCTACTTTGCTGCGCGCCACGTTGAAGTCCGCTTGGGGCGCGATGTCGTAGATCACGAGGCTTGTCGAGCGCGGCTTCCAGCGCGTGAGGAGATCGACATGACCTGGGTTGCGCGAATACGCCTCGTAGGCTGCGAGGCCATGAAAGTCGATCACCAGTCCGACGTCATAGTCGCTCCGGACTTCCGGTCGATCGGTCCGGTAGGGTGAACCGCGCCAGTAGTTCTCGACGCCCGGAATCGGTGCGAGCAGGGTGTCCATTTCGTGAATGAGTTCGTCCGCCTCCTGTGGGTCGATCAGCTTCACGAGGACGACATGCCGAATCGAACTGGCGTCCGCCTCGGCAGAAGGCTCGAACGGAGAGCGCGGCGCGCTGGTGCATGCGGTGATCGCGAGTGCGGAGAGGACGGCGATTTGTCTCATCATTGGTCGCTTCGAGCGTTCGTTAGTACGCGGGCTGGATAGCGCTCGCCGCCCTCGATTGCGAGAGGCAGGCGATTTGACGCAATCGGTGTCGGGCAGGTCGCCCACTCGGTGAACGAGCAGGGCGGGCTGTAGGCGCGATTGAAGTCAATCGTCACGGGCTGTGCTGCGATCGGAGCATCGACATCGAGGAACCGTCCGCCGCCGTAGGTCGACTCTCCGTTCGTTGTGTCGCCGAACACGACGAAGAGTGAGCCCGGCGCGCCCGCTGTTGCTGCGAGCGCGAACGTGTATCCACGAACGCTCCCGCGCAGTGTCGCGGCGAGTGGTTGGTGTTCCACGAAACCGCGGACGTTGGTCACGTCGATACTCGCGCCGCTTGGAGGCTCTTCGACGATGGCTTCCACCACGAGCGACGGGTCGAATGGAAAGCAGGCGATTCCACCAAACGTGGTGCGCACCGGGCTCTCGTTGTCCTTCACGCGCAGCGCGAGCTTGCTGTTTCGGCGGACAAGTGTGATGGTCAGTGGGCCGTCGCGCAGCACAGTCGGCGCGCCTTTGTCGTCGGCGGTGAGCGCAATCGTGTCGATCGGTTTGCCGTCAGCGGTAATCTCGGCGGGGGCACGACCGTGCGAATCGAGATCGGCCGCAAAGTTCACGTTGTCACCCTCGACAAGGAACGCTCCGATGCGCTCTGCCGTTGCGTGCTCGTAGCGAAGACGATTCGCTGGCGCGCGACCGATCGGCCAAACGCCGTCTTCGAGGAATGCGAGATCAATCAGCGTCAACCATCCGTCATTCGCTTCGAGCTTGCGGAGGCGTTCGTCGTGCCAGCGAATCCAGTTTGCCGGGGGAGTCGTTGCAGGCATCGGTAGTGATGATTCGGCGCGCGGTGGCGATGTGCACGCGCTCGCGGCAAAGGCGAGGAAAAGGATCGAGAGGAGACGCACTGGTTGCAGACTAACGCATATGGGTTGCGAGCAGTTGGGCGGATGCGGGCAGCGGCGAACTCTCAAGCGAGAGAGAACTCGCCGCAGCGCCGGGGCGAAGGGAATGCGAGGGAACCGAGGACAGGCGAGGCGTGGCAGGAGCGGGCGGCAGCGAATCTCGACTCGGCCGCGATTGACGTGAGTGCGATCGTCCCTTTGAATTCGGAGTCAGTCGCGCGTCGCTGCGCGGAATGGTGTCTGACACCCTATGGCTCTTTGCCTATGGGTGTCAGACACCCAGCGTTCGCGATGGCGGGTGTCAGACACCAATTCTGCGTCGCCGCTGGGTGTCAGACACCTTTCCTGCGTCACTGCGGGTGTCAGACACCTTTCCTGCGTCACTGCGGGTGTCAGACACCCTTCCTGCGTCACTGCGGGTGTCAGACACCTTTCCTGCGTCACTGCGGGTGTCAGACACCTTTCCTGCGTCACTGCGGGTGTCAGACACCTTTTCTGCGTCGCCGCTGGTGTCAGACACCTTTTCTGCGTCGCCGCTGGTGTCAGACACCTTTCCTGTGTCGCCGCTGGTGTCAGACAGGAATGGCATGAAGCTAACGACGCTTTACGTCACCGTGCATGCGATAGTGCGCGCGCGGCCTGACCAGCAGGCTATAGGGTTTCGGCCTGCGTTTCCGACGCCGCGGCTCCACTCTCCCGGGGCGATCGGGCAGCAGATCCCCTGCGACACATCCCATCAGCGTTGCCAGCAGATCGTGGGAGTCGTCCCAGCGCTCTCGACCTGTTAGCAAGCTTCGCTGCGATGCTGCGAAGCCGCTGCAGCGTGCCCGCGAAGCTCAGCCGTCGCAGGTCGCGCCCGGACGCCGTCGCCGCTTCCAACATAAAAAGTCGGATGAAGTTGTAGAGCAGGCAGTGCATCAGCACATCCTTCCGCACCACATCCACGCTCTTGCCGCGCAGTATCTCCATGCCCAGCGCCGTCTTCATGCTGCGTAAGTTCAGCTCGACCATCCATCGATCGCGGTACAGCGCCAGTAACTCCTCGCGCGACGCCTTCGCCGGATCGAGGATCGTCGTAACGATCACGATCTCCCTGCTGCGGAATCCCTTCGGCACCTGCTTCGTGCGGATCATCCGCAGCGTTAGCTCCGCCGGCAACGCGTCGAACTCCTCGCGTGAGAGGCCGCAGCTCTTCGCCTACTTTGTGGGTTTCCGCCAGATGACAACGCGGTCCTCCGGCCCAAGCGACTTACCCGCACGGAAGTCGGCGGGCCGGGTCTGGTTCATGCGGAACACGACGTCGACGCCAAGTCGCTTCAGTCGCACGATGTCGGCATACGACGAATAGTGCCGGTCCGCCAGCATCACGTCGCCAAGCATGAACATGTCTAGAAGCATGCGGAAAATTACGATTTCTCCGTCGTGAAGCGAGCCGATGCGAAACGACAGAATCGCGCCGCAGCTCCAGCAGAAGAGCGCCACGAGGCGCGCGACGGGGAATCCGCATCCCCGCTTCTGAGCTTCAGGCTGGGGGAACGCCTCCTGCAACTCCGGCAGGTCCGGCATACTCACGCAGGTGCCATCGACGAGGATCACGCGGCGTCCTTTCCAGAGGCTCTCCGTAGAGGCACGCTTGCTGACCTCCTGCGTGATGTCTGCGAAGACCGCCGCCAGCACCGCTTCGGGCACTCACTGACGAGCTTGGGCAAAGGCGCTCGGGTCGTGCGAGGGAAGCGGGCCGTCGGGGTCGAGCGCTGCCTGTCCCAGGAGGACGTGCGCGAGCGCGGCGCGCAGCGTCTTCGCGCTGTTGAGCACTTGGAGCAAGAACGCCATAACGGTGACCGACGGGGACTAGAACGACTCGCGCCATCGATGTCCAAGTTTGCAGCACTGTGCGTCGATGCACACCTTCGAGAGCAGCGCATGCGCCGGGGCAGAAGAACCGAGGGCCGACTTGAATTGGCGCCTCCAAGGCGCGATAGCGCTCATCCTGAGCCTCCGTGTGGAAGGTGTCGTAAAGCAACACCATCATCGCCGGAGGCTCTCTTTTGCGCGACTCGGCGGTAATCGCGCCCGCAAAAGCACTTACGCGTAGGGCGGGCTTAGCTTCATGCCATTCGTGCCGGACGCCCAACGCAGCGAATCGCGGGTGTCTGACACCCGTTGCTCGCAAGGGCGGGTGTCAGACACGGAACCGGACGCGACCCTGAGAGTGGGACACGACGTCCGCAGCGCTACGACTGTTAGTTCGGTCATGCTGATCCCTCGGGGGGGGTGGCCGCGCGAGTGAGGGTTCTGCGATTGACACCGCGCGCTGCTTCGTGTGGCTCGCCTTCGACCCGAGTCCGAGTGCGTGATGCCCGTCAGCGTTCCGTTCCTCGGAAGCGCCCCGAGGAACTGCAGCGTTCAATCGCTCTTCGAATCGAACACTTTTGAGGCAGCGCACTCCGCTCCCTCGATCGCGCCGGGAACACCTCAAGGATTGCTGGACGGTCATGCGCTCGCATTGGTCCGCGCCTCGCTTCTGAGGCGGAGCAACCCAGCATGCGAGTTCGGCGAATGAATGCTGCTCGCTTTGATCTGCGTTAGACCGCTCGTTTCGCGGCCTCGTGCTGGTCGAGTGACCACCCTCGCGTCTCACAATTCGGTACCGTTCCTGTTGTTCAACGATTGCGGCGGGATTCGGCTGCGGTGTTAGGCTACCTGTCTAACACGGTGCACTCGCCCGCGCGGTGCGGGTGAAGTACAAGTGAGGTGGAAACCCGATGGTTCTTGGACCGGCTATCCTCCGGATCGCGGGCTTTGCAGCGGCTGGTCTGTTCGCAACCGTCGCCATCGCGTGGATGAGCTCTTGGAGTTCGATCGCGTCGATGTAGGCGAGCGCTCGAGCAGCCGCAAGGTTCGATGGGGCCATGGGGTCCTTCACGCGCGCTACCGACCCTCAGACATCGTGCTCGATCACGCGATCGAGGAGCGCGCGTCCGGATTCGGGTGGCGAGTCCGCTTCGCGAGCGAGATGGAACAACCGATTCCGGACGAGCAGTTGGCGTACGTCGCAGTTCGAGACGCAGGCTGGCCATTCCTCGCCTTCTCGGGCGAGGTCGGCGCGTCGTCGAGCTGGACAACGCCAACCTTGCTCCACGCGTTCGAACGGCAGGGGCCTTCATCGTCAATCACCGACTTCATCCCGCTGAGTCCAGTTCCGGTAGGCCGTCTCGTGGACACCGTTGTTTTCGGGGGCGCGTTGGCAGCGCTGGCGTCAATCCGCGGCGCCATAATCCGGCGTTCCCGCCGCGTCGCGGGTCTCTGCCAAGCGTGCGGGCATGCGCTGGCGGGCTCCGCCGCGTGTTCCGAATGCGGCGCTCAGCGCGCGGAGAGGGGTTTCACCTAACAACTCGCTCAGTCTGACACGCGACGTGCGTGCTGTTACCATCATCGCGGGGCCCACGTCGTCGGCTGCACGCACGTCGCGTGCAGCACCGCTCGCAGGTCGGTCGTTCGGCGTCTCAAAGGCCACTTCACCGCATGTCGAAGCGAGCGTTCATGCACGCCGTCTTGGCGACCAAGACTCTCGAGTCTGCGTCTGATGTTCGCACCTTCAAGCCATCGGACGAGCCTGCGCTGGGCTGTCTCATGTACCTTGCCTACCTCGATACCGTGGACTTCGAAGGAGAAACGGCTGACCAGGCAGCCGAAGAGGTTTGCAAGACCATTCGGGGTTCGTACGGAAGCTTCATGCCCGACTGCTCAAAAGTCCTCGAGCGGGCGGGCGCTTTACTGTCTGCAACGCTCATCACTCGGTTCGAGGAACGAGCGTTCGTAGCTTTCACATTCACTGACCCAGCGTTCGCCGGTCAAGGTTTGGCTCGAGCGTGCATGCTGGCAGCTATGTCCGAGCTCTCTACCAAAGGTGAGCGCGAGCTTCGTCTTGTAGTCACCCTGGCCAACGCACCCGCCGTCAAGCTGTACGCCAACCTTGGCTTCCAGTTTGAGCAGTGACGCCTAACCCCTCGCCAGCCCAGCTTGAACGTTAGTCAGATGAGACTCTCAACCAAGTGCATCCTCAGCGTCGTCGCCAGCACCGCCCTGACGTTGCTCACCGCCTGGATCCCTCCTCTCGTCAATCCACCCTCGGTCAGCTTTCCCGGTCTTTCCCTTCCGCAAGGCCAAGCCGCGGCCTAGATCGGCGAGCCCCACACCCAGTGGCTCGGAGAACCCGGGTGGCTCGCGACCGAGGGACGCTTCGGCGCCGGGGTCCGCAGGTCGTTTGCCTGTATCGAGTCCGCGGGTTTGGCGTATTTGCCGTCAGGAAATAGCTGGCAGTACCTGCTCGCGGCTGGCTGGCCGTTCTATGCGTTCCACGGTGGCGGAGCGCAGACTCCCGCCGCCACCACGATCCGCGACCCGAGGGCCGGCTCCGTTTGGACGCTGCCCGATTGGGTGCCAACGCGACAGAACCAACCAGCGAGCGTGCCCGTTCGCCCGTGCTGGCGCGGGCTCGTCGCGAATCTAGTCTTCTGGACGACGGCAGTCCGGATTGTGGCCTAGCAACCCGTGGCGAAAGTGCTTTGGTAGCGAGAACGAGGATGTTGGCACAGATGCAAGGAGCCGCGATGCAGCATTATCCGCAAGATACGGCAAGTCGCGGCGACGCCGCAGCCACCCAATACTGGGGCTAACAGTCTCGTTCGTAGCCCGAATGACGTTCGCCAGGGGCTGCTAGGTCGTTCCCGCCCGCCGCCGATCGCGGCACCGTCGCGCGGGGCGGTGCCAGCGCTGCGGTTATCCTAAGTCCGGCGGAGTGTGCCCAGAGTGCGGACCTGACGATACTGCCTAACCTATCGCTCATGCTGACACGATGTGGGCAGCCCAGCTCATGAGTCGTTAGCCAGATCATGCGGAGAATCGCGCATGCCGTCATGCTCGGATTCGCGGCCACGGTCTTGCTCGCTTGGGCCACGGTAGTCATCGACGCCGGGCGCCCCACTGGCTCGGGCTCGGTCGCGGAGATCCGCGACTCCGTGCCGATGTCGCCGGGGCTTAGTCGCTGGACGTTCGAGAATGGTCCGGCCACGGCGAACGCATGGTCGGGACGCGAGTGGTTTCGACCGGACCATTGAATGGTCAAGACCCAGGATCCGCTTCCGGACGGCGTGTCCAAGGAACCGGTGTGGCTACGCGGGCTGCTCGATCGCGCCGGGAACACCTCAAGGATTGCTGGACGGTCATGCGCTCGCATTGGTCCGCGCCTCGTTTCTGAGGCGGAGCAACCCAGCATGCGAGTTCGGCGAATGAATACTGCTCGCTTTGATCTGCGTTAGACCGCTCGTTTCGCGGCCTCGTGCTGGTCGAGTGACCACCCTCGCGTCTCACAATTCGGTACCGTTCCTGTTGTTCAACGATTGCGGCGGGATTCGGCTGCGGTGTTAGGCTACCTGTCTAACACGGTGCACTCGCCCGCGCGGTGCGGGTCAAGTACAAGTGAGGGCGAAGCTAGCAAAACATGTAGCCGTCACTTCGAAACTTGGTCTGCGTCACGCTCCTCGCTTCGGCGTTCGCGGCATGTCATCGAACAACGCCGCAAACGAAGATCAGCGTTGCCGAGGAGACCTTGGGCGAGGCGAGGGACGCGGGCTTCGATTGCTCGCGCGTCCTCGCGCAAGCGGAGCAGGGCGATCGCCAATCCATCGCCGAGCTTCTGAGGTTTAGCGAGCACGTCGATACCGCGAGCGCGCTCGGGCATGGTCTCGTTCTCATCCAGCTTCTCAACATCGTCGCTGATCGCACGTTCGCCGAAGCAGCGCGCGGAGAAAGCGCGGCCGTGCGCCGAAGAGTCGCGGACCTGCTCGACGCGGGGATCGACTACGTTGGGGTTCCGCAGCTCCAGAGGCCCCTTGCTCTTCAAGCGCCGCTCACGGCTGAGCTGTTTGCGATGGTCAAGAGCTCTCCCTAACACATCGTTCGTGCTGACACGCGACGTCGTACAGTTACGATGGTTCGAGGCTTTCGCCCTTCGCTGTTCGCCGCTGCGTGCAGCAGCGCTCGAAATCGCTAGGCCGCGGCACGAAACATGTGGGATGCGCAGCCATCTTTTTGGGAGCGGCCTGCGACGCGGAACGCAATTTCAGCCGTCGTTGGGGCGATCGTCGGGATCGCGATCGGATGCCTCTTCCCAAACTGGCCCACGGTCGTGTCGATTGTTCGAGTTGCGGATGCATTCCGAACCATTGGCTTGAGCTGGGACACATCAGGCTTGATCTGGTCGCTGCTGCCGATCTGGTTCGCCGCGGCGCTGGGTGGCATCGTAATCGGCCGACTCTCGCGCGAGCATCGTGTTCGCCATTCGCTCTTCTTCTGCGGCGGACTCATTGTGGTGCCAATACTGGCCGCGTCTGATGCTGTTCGCTCATTCGTTCATGCCGAAGGTTCGGAGATTTGGATTAGCCGGGTCTCATGACTTGGTTCGTCGGAGCCGCGATCCCCGCGACTCTGGGCGCACAACTCGCGCGGCGCGCTCCGGGCCGCGGACACTGTTATTGCGCTTGCAACCTTGCGGGCGTTGCTATCTCGGCGGTCTGCCCCGAATGCGCCTCCAAGAGACCACTTCGCAGTCCGTAACAAAGGCCATAACTAACATTGCGATTGGGCTGATCCACGCCGCGTGGGCAGTTACACTCGTCGTGAGGCCTACGGCCTCGGCTGCACTCACGTGGCGTGCAGCACAGCTCGATAGTCGTTAGGCGGAGCAGAGAGTGATCATCGAGACTCGCCGTCCCCTTGACCCGTCTGAGGAAGCGAAGGTCGCCCGACTCATCGCGGAGCTGAGTGTCCCGGAAGTGGTGTCGGGTCCGCGGAAAATCCTTTACGCTCTCGGGCTACTCGTCTCGCCAGTTCATCTACTCCTAGCAGTCTGGTTTGCAACGTTCGACGGGCCGTTCTGGATCTGTAGCATCCCATCTCGGCGGTACTCGCCGTGGTCGCGCTTTTCGCTCTCCTCTCCGACATCCCTGGGCGCGAGACCAAGCGGGATCGGTTGGCGAGGCGCGACCGGCTTGCCTCGGCGACTCGCGCCAACGAGGTAATCCAGCGCGTAGTGCGGGCTAATTCGGTCATCGAGATAACCCCCTTCGACGACGAAGGCCCGGTCTGGATCTTTGGGTGCGGCGGCGACGAATCCATCGCCGTGATGGCTGATGATCTCAATGTCGAGCCTGCGCTGTGGTCAACGGCCGACTTCACCGTGGTGATCCTCCCGACCTGCGACGGCTGGAGCCACCTGACGCCGGGAGAGATCCCGCTCGCAGTTACGAAAGCCGTAGCCGCCGAGGAACTCGACCACTCGGCACTTGCGCTACTCCGACATGGACAGATTCTCCCTGGGTCCCCCTCCGCCATCGTGAGGCAACTTCGTCAGACCGCCTAACGCCGCGCTCGTGCCGGGTCGCACGTGTGGGGTACGATCATGGTGAGACCTGCGACCTCGGCTGCACGTCGCGTGCAGCACAGCTCGATAGCCGTGAGGCCTCGTCACACGCCATGCGCAACGTCTCACTCACTAGCGGTCTCGGTTTCCTTGCGCTGGGTTTGTTCTTCACCGCGATTCCTAGTCTTCGTTCTGCAGAGAAGACGGAGGCCATTCTCGTTCTCGGCCACTGGTTCGACATCATCTGGGAGCTTGCGCTTCCTTGTTTGAGTCTCGGAGTTCTTCTCTGCGTCTCGGCGGCTCTGAGGTATCTCTTCCTTGATTGCAGAGGTGCCGAGGCGCAGAGTTCGGAGGTCACATGAGCACGACCCACACAACGCGGTCTAACCATGCGCTGCAGCGAACCCGGCGTGGCCGTCGCGATTGCAATTCATGCGCCCGTGCACCGGGTTGCAGAGCCTGGTCGTTAAGCCACTTCGAGCGTCATGCCAGTTGCCTACACACTCGACAATGGCGAGAAGACTCACCAAGAGTTTCCAGACAGGTTCGAGATGCCGCCCCAAACCGAGCGGGAGAGCTTGCGTCCTGGCGACCGTGCCAAGCTCATGTTCCGGATTGAGTTCGGAGACGAGGCAGTTGTGGAGCGCATGTGGGTTCGGATTACTGAGGTGAGGCCGGAGTTGTACGTCGGCGTTCTCTACAATGACCCGCATTGCACCGAAGAGATGCGCGGCGGGATGCGAGTGGAGTTTCATGCGGACCATCTCATCCAGATTCATAGAGTAGTGGACTAACTATACGCTGCAACGAGCGGCGGCGGCGGACCATCCCGGTTGCAATCGGCGCGTATCGTGACCGCCGTCGCCGAGCTTGGGTCGTTAGGCCGGAGAAGAACAGTGAATCCAAACGCGTGTGTTCTCCGGTTCGTTGCGCCGCTCGCCGCTGCGGTCGCGATCTTGGCGATTCCGGGCTGTTCCTCGGCTTTCTAGCATCCGGACCAAGTCGTCTATGACAGTCCAGACCGTGTTGGCTTGCCATACGAACACGTGAGCTTTCCCAGCGCCGACGGAACACGACTGTCGGGCTGGTTCATCCCCGCGCGGGGGCTCGCAGACGCGCGAACCGCGCGCGGAACCGTCATTCAGTTCCACGGCAATGCTCAGAACCTCACTTCGCATTGGCGATCGGTCGACTGGCTTCCGGACCGGGGATTCAACCTGTTCGTGTTCGACTACCGCGGGTACGGCGCCTCGGCTGGGGTGCCGTCGCCGCAGGGGGTCTTCGAAAATTCGCGCAGCGCGCTAGACTACGTGCGCTCTCGCGCGGACTTGGATCCAAGACGGCTGCTTGTCCTCGGTCCAAGCTTGGGCGGTGCCAACGCCATCGCGGTGGTCGGCTCCGACGATCGGGAGGGCGTCCGCGCGGTCGTGATCGAGTCGGCGTTCGCGTCGTACTCCTCGATCGCCAACGATAAGCTTCCGTCCACGGGATTGCTGGCGGATGACGCATTCAGTCCTGATCGCTTCGTCGCGGGCATCGCGCCAATTCCATTGTTGCTCATCCATGGCGCTGACGATCAGGTCATTCCACTCGCCCACTCGGAGCGCCTATTCCAGTTGGCAGGGGATCCAAAGCGGCTGATATTGGTTCCGGGTGGGAGGCATGCGGACGCATTCTCGCCCCGCTTCGGTCTTGAGTACAAGGACCTCGTGGCCAATTTCTTCGACTCTGCGCTTGCTGCCCACGGCCTGCTTTCTAACAGTGCGCTAGTGCAGACGGCCGCAGGGCGTCCGTCGACGTTTGGGGCGGAGGCTTCGCCTCCGTCGGTCGGTCTCGTGTCCGCAGCACCTCTCAATGGTCGTTAGGCGGCCTGGATACCGGCATCAGCGCTCGATGTAGGTTCATTGGCCGCGGACAGGGTGACCTGCGATGCCCAGCTGGCTCCGCACTCCCCAACGAAGTTAGTTCGGAGGCCCTTGATGCATGTGATGATCACACTCTCACTGATGCTCAACATCGTCGTCTTGGCACCGGTCTGCGTCGGCCTCATGACCAACGCGAGTTGGGCCCGCGGAGCCTATGGCGATGCAACCGCGGCGCGCGGCATCCTGCTCTCGGTGTACCTGGCGATCGGTCTGGTCTCAGCGCTCCTCCTCTTTCTTCATGAGCCGAAGCTGGTTGCTGCGCTTTTGCTGGTGCAGGTTGTTTACAAGGTGACTACACCGCTGACAGTAGGAACGCTCCGCAACCCGGTCGTCATCAGCAACCTCGGTATCGCTGCCTTCCACGCCGTGACCCTAGCACTCATCTGGCAAGCGAGGCAGTGATGAACTCGACGAACGGAGGCAGGGGCTCATGCTGCAACCAGCTGATGGCATTACCTTGGCCATTACTTCTGGGCGCGCGCTGTCGACGCAGTGAATTGCTTCGGCAAACGTCGGCATCTTGGCGGAGCCTGGTGCCCTCGCGTTGGCTCCGGTCTTCAATGGTGAGATCTTCACGGATTTCCAAGCTGACTAACAGTAGCATGCATCGAATGGCGCTGCGCGCCGCCGCCAGCCCGTCCGCTGTCCTCCATCTGCTGGCCGTTCTGGTCTGGGTCTTTGCGTTCACGGCGGGAGCGGGCGTCTTCATCAAGGCCGGATAAGCCGATCAACTGAGCGCCCTGCTCTGGGCGTGCGCAGCGTGGCTTCAGCCGCGACTGCAGGTACGTGCGGTAGAGCGCGAGTGTTGTTAGTCTGAGCACAATCAGCAGCCAGACGCCCAATTGCGAGTTGCCTTGTATCGAGTGCGGACACACGTTGCGTGCGCCGGCGATTGGAGATCGATGTCCGGAATGCGGGGCGGCTGTCACACACTCAATCGAAGCATCATTCGCGGTACCGCTTCGATTCTCCTCGCACACCGCCGAGCGGTTCGCGAGAATCGTGTTCACTGCCGAGCGCTACGGCATCGTTGCGCTGAGCGGAGCTCGCTTCCTCGATCTCGCCCGGTACGAGCGCATTGTCACGCTGGTTGTGGCGTCCGGATGCGGCGCGGTCAGTGCGTGGGGCGTCGCGACCTGCAACGCGCTGACGAGAGTCGATGGGATACGGGCGCACACTCGGGTTGCTGGAGCGCCCAAGTTCATCGGCGTGCTCGCCGTCACGTGCGGTTTGCTGGTGCTCTCTGCTGCTTGGACCTCTGCGAGAGCAAACTTCCGGAACACGACACTACCAACCACTTTGGCGACGGGAGCGATCGTTCTCGCGATCCTCGGCGTTGTGGGCCTCGGGCTTCAGACCTTGGACCTGACTCCGAAGCTCCTCGCCCACTTCAGCTGGATCGTGCTCGTCGGCGTGGTTCTCCTCACGTTGTAAGTGTCGCGCTATCCGCCCGACTAACGTTGCGATCGTGCTGCCGCACGGAGTGTGTTCGGCCGAGGGGTGGTCGGTGAGTCGACTGTCATCGCCTACGCGCTCCATTCTCGATTCCAGATCATCATGCGGCGATTCTGCTTGGCGGATCCAGCGAGCCTTCCCCGAGGGCACCAGAGAAATTCGATCAAACGGCTCGGCACTGGGTGTCGTTGGACCTGCCAGTCAGTCGCGCCACCGCGATCATGAGCGACCGCGGCTTTGACGTTTCGAAGGATGTGCCAGAGCCGAGCTGGCAAGATCAGCGGCCGCACCTCTTCTGCACGCACTCTGTGGCGACGAGACTTCGCCATCATCTGCCCCCGTTGCAGGGACTCGCTCGTTGACGGACAAGCCGACGGGCGGTGTCCCGAGTGTGGGCTGGCGAATCCGATCGGGAGCGCGCGTCAGGAGCTGAGACGCTGAGCTGCCACAGCTGGCGTGATCGCAATTGCTGCGTTCGCGCAGTTCGTCCTCATGGTTGTGCTCGCGCGCTTGGGACCAACGTGGCTGAGCGGAAATGATCCGAGCGACCTTCAGCGCTGGCTTGTCTTCGCGATCGGATCGTCGATTGCGGTTCCACTTGCCATCGTGATCGCAGTCGTCATCGGCTTCTACCCATAGGGCACCCCGCAGCGCCCGTCGAGTGGTCTGCGATGTTGACGGCGATCGTCTGGTGCGCCTCGCGGCGAGCTTCGGCGGGTTGGGTGCGGGCTCGCGGATGGACACTGCTGGTGTTAGCTCCCGCGATTGCCGCGAGTAGTCTGTTCGAGGCGATTACCCGCGCGTTGCATGGCTGGGGATCAGTCATTACGGCGGCGCTCACGCGGGTCGTTCAGGCGTCAACGATGATCCGCGACGGGGGGATGGAGGATGAGATCGATCCGAGGACCGATCTCAAGCGGTGGTTGTCCAATGATTGCTCTCAGTCGACGCCCCCAGCCGGTTGCCCCAGCAGCCTGTGGCGACAGTCATTTGGGCTGCTCATCCGCGCTTTCCAAATCACTGTCGCCACAGACTGCACGGCGGCAAACCAGCGTCACGGTTCATTCTGATAGCCCGCCGCAGGACGGTCGGTCGCTCGTAATCGCCCTCGTTGGATGCATCACCCAACCGCGAGGTTCGGCGAGCACATCCAAGTCGAGCCGCTTCCTTGCGACTCCCGAAGAGAGGTCGATGACCTCTCTTCGGGGGAAATTGTCAAACGACCGAAACCGTCCAGCGGAGGCTGAATCACGATGGGAGGGTCGCCGGAACCGGCCTCGATTTGGCCACCCCGAGGCTCGGGGGGTCGGGCTCGACAGGTCCATGCTCACCCGACCGGTGCAAGGAGGGTCCATCCACTCGCCGACCGTCTCTGCGAGTCAGGCGAAGATCCTCCCATCGCGGGAAGAGACGACCGATGGGTCGGAGGGTCCACCGGTCGCAGAGGAGATGTCTAAGCCATCCTTGGCACCGAACTCTGCTCAACGGCCTGTCGAGCAGTGACGTCGTCTTATGAACAGCCCATGGAATTGCCGCAGTTGAGGCAGCGGTAGCAGGTGCCATTTCGAACCGTTATCGATCCGCACTGGTCACACGCCGGCGCGTCGCCCATCAACGCTGCGTTCGAGTAGTCGAGCGCCGACATCGCGACCGTCGCGGTTCGAACGGTCCGGTCGTGCGAGGTCTCGGTGATCGTCGTCACCGTCGCAACGGCCCCAACGGCCGCCGTAGTCAGCGCCGGCTGGCCTGTCGCCTCGGAGTTGGAGAAGCTGGGGTCGTAGCCAAACGTTCGTTGCAAGGACGCCGTGTCGGTCCGCCCGTCGCTGGACGTCGACGGAAACGCGGTCGGGTTGCCCGCATCGCGCGAACCTGCAGATTGGCTGGCAGATTGGCTGAAGGTTGCGCCGCTTCCCATCCCAACTGCTGACGGCGATGCACTCGCGCCCGAACTTGAGGCGGGCTCTACGCGACGATCCCCCACCGGACGATCTAGCGTCGCAGCGACCGAAGCGGCGGTCGGGTTGCCAGCAGACATCCGACCCGCCGCGGCGTCCGAATCGTGTGATCGCGAGCTCCATGCGTGTTGCTCCTGAGATTCGTTTCCAGTGCTCGGTGAGTGGCCACCGAAGTACGCCTCGCGGCGCGGGGCGTTGGCTTCGCGGTAGCCACAGATGAACTGCATGCCGAGCCACCGGAAGATGTAGTCGACAAGGCTCTTCGCAAAGGGGATATCGCTGTTCGTCGTCATGCCCATCGGCTCGAAACGCTGATGAGCAAACTTGTTGACCAAGCTCTCGATCGGTACGCCGTACTGCAGCGCGACACTGATCGCCGTCCCAAGGCTGTCCATCAGTCCGCCGATCGTCGAACCTTCCTTCGCCATCGTGATGAAGAGTTCGCCTGGGCGTCGATCTTCGTAGAGGCCAACGATGAGATATCCCTCGTGTCCGGCTACGTTGAATTTGTGGGTGATGCTCGTTCGGGTGTCGGGCAGGCGTCGGCGCATCGGGCGTTCGATGATGCGTTCGACGATTCGTTCAATGAACGTTGGAGCTACGGCGTCGGCGACAGCAGCAACGAGTTCGTCTGCGGACTCTTGAACCTTCGCAACTCCGACGCAGCACGACTCTCCGCAGCATGGTGGTTCGGGGGAGGTGGGCGCGACGGCCGGAGGCATCGCGAACGCTCGCTCGTCTTGCTGTTGGGTCACTGCAGCAGCGAGAAGCTCGTCGTCGTCGGCCACGTCAGCGTCGACATCAGACTTCGTCGAGAGCGGCTGACTGAGCTTGCTTCCGTCGCGATAGAGCGCGTTTGCCTTGAGAGCGAGCTCCCACGACAGGCGGTAGCACGCGCCGATCTCGTCGATGGACGCTTCGTTCGGGAGGTTGATCGTCTTTGAGATGGCACCCGAAATGAACGGTTGCGCCGCGGCCATCATCCGGATGTGGCCTTGTGGTCGAATGAAACGTTTGCCGATCGAACCGCATCGGTTTGCACAATCGAACACCGGTAGGTGCTCGTCGCGAAGTCCGGGCGCGCCTTCGACGGTCTGCGTGCCACAAATCGTTCGGTTGAGTGTTTCGATCTGGTGCTTGGTCAGACCAAGGGCGCGGAGTCCGTTGAATTTGGGATTCGCCTTTGCGGTCGCGACGCTCGTACCGATCGCCAGCAAGACCCGTTCGGGCATCGACCAAGCGGAGAACGCAAAGCCGAGTTCGAAGAATGTGGGGAGTTGGTTCTCGAGCTCGACGAGTTCGCCGCGGCTAAATCCCTTCGCGATGAGCCAATCGCGGAAGGAGGGAGCGGACGCCGAACTCACGCTCGCGGAGCCGTCGGCGTTAGGCATCGGGACGTCGAGCGTCAACGAGCCCATCACATAGGTGAGGATCTCATCGACCTCGGCCGGTGCATATCCGAGGGCCTTGAGAGCCGGACGCAGAGACTGATTGGCGATCTTGAAGTAGCCGCCGCCAGCGAGCTTCTTGAATTTAGTGAGAGCGAAATCGGGCTCGACGCCCGTGGTATCGCAATCCATGAGCAGCCCGATCGTGCCGGTCGGCGCGATGACGGTCGTCTGTGCGTTGCGGTAGCCGAACTTCTCGCCGAACGAGACGGCGTCGTCCCACGCGACGACAGCGCGCTTGAGGAGTTCGTTCGCGTTGCCGAGTTGAACCTTCCCCTGACGGAACAACTCATGAGCGATCGGGACTGGTCGCGTTCGGAGCGACTCCCATTCCGGCGACGCGCGGTCGATTCCCATTGCTGCGCGACGGTGATTCCGCATCACTCGGAGCATCGGCTCGCGATTGGCTTCAAAGCCCGCAAACGGCCCGTGTTCGGCTGCAAGCAGGGCACTCGTCGCGTAGGAACGTCCGGTGAGAATGGCTGAAAGCGCACCAGAGACTGCGCGGCCTTCGTCGCTGTCGTAGGGGATGCCCGCCTGCATGAGCAGTGCGCCGAGATTCGCGTATCCGAGACCGAGCGTGCGGTACTTCCACGACAGTTCGGCGATCTCACGGGACGGGAAGCTCGCCATGAGGACAGAGATTTCCAGCACGATCGTCCAGAGACCAATTGCGTGCTCGTAGCCCTCAAGGTCAAACGTACGGGTTGTCGCGTCGTAGAACTTCAGCAGGTTGATCGACGCGAGATTGCACGCCGTGTTGTCGAGGAACATGTACTCAGAGCAGGGGTTGCTCGCATTGATGCGGCCACCGGCTGGGCACGTGTGCCACGCATTGATCGTGGTGTCGAACTGCACGCCAGGATCGGCGCAGTGCCACGCTGCCTCGTTCACTTGCTTCCACAGATCGTTCGCCTTCAGCGTCTTCGCAGGCTGCCCGTCGGTGCGGCGGAGAAGTGTCCAATCGGCGTCGGACTCGACAGCGTCCATGAACGCGTCGCTCAGCCGAACAGAGTTGTTCGAGTTCTGGCCGCTCACGGTGAAGTACGCCTCGCCGTTGAAGTCATAGTCGAGTTTAAGCCCGAGCCGTTCGGCGACCTCGCGCTGATGCGGCGCGAGGCGCTTCATGCCCTCAACGAGGGCGGCGACCTTCAGCTCCTCCCGTACCTTCCAGTTGACGAACGACTCGACATCGGGGTGATCGATGTCGAGACACACCATCTTCGCAGCGCGCCGAGTCGTCCCTCCCGATTTGATCGCGCCAGCCGCTCTGTCGCCGATCTTAAGGAAGCTCATCAGCCCGGAACTTTTGCCGCCGCCTGAAAGCGATTCGTTCTCACCGCGGAGCGCGGAGAAATTCGTTCCGGTTCCTGAGCCGTACTTGAAGAGACGCGCCTCGCGCGTCCAGAGGTCCATGATGCCACCCTCGCCGACGAGGTCATCGCGGACCGCCTGAATGAAACACGCGTGTGGCTGCGGGTGGGTATAGGCGTCTTTCGCGAGTCCGACCCTGCCCGTCGCGTGATCGGCGATCCAGTGCCCTTGGGCCGGACCGCTGATTCCGTAGGCGAAGTTGAGCCCAGTGTTGAACCACTGCGGGCTGTTGGGTGCGGCGCACTGGTGGATCAGCATGAACGCCAGCTCGTCGTAGAAGGCTTCGGCGTCGCGCTTACTCGAGAAGTACCCGAACTTCTCACCCCAGTGTTGCCAGCAGCCCGCGAGCCGGTGCACGACCTGTCGCACGCTGGTCTCGCTGCCGGTGAGGCTCACCTGACTGCGACGCTCAGGGGTCGAGCCAGCGGGGCCGTCACCCAAGCTTGCGCCGAGGCCCGCGCCCGCCTCTTCATTCGATGCCTCGTTGTCAGTCGGGGCGGCCTGCGGTACCCCGGCCTTACGGAAGTACTTGCTCACGACGATGTCCGTCGCCAACTGAGACCACGACGCGGGTACCTCCGCGTCCTTCATCTCGAAGACCGTCGAGCCGTCGGAGTTGCCGATGCGACTCGAACGACGCGTCCACTCGACTGCGTCAAAAACGTTCTGACCGGACTTCGTGAAGCGACGGGCGATCTTCATACGGCGTGCCCCAGCAACAAACGGCGTCTATGAACAGCGTGCGACCAACGACGAAAACACGATCGGACTGGGGCTTGCGGAGGCGCCCGAGGAAGCGTCAAGAAAGATCCAGCCGAGGCGTTCCACTCCAATCCAGCCAACTCCAAGCAGCCAACTCCAAGCAGCCAACTTCGACCAACCAACTTCAAGCAGCCAACTTCGACCAACCAACTTCAACCACCAAACACTGCGATGCCTAACTGGTGCTACGGGGTGTTCGAGCCGCCCCCAAATCAGTCCCTCACCAGCCCCTCACCGGCCCCTCACCGGCCCCTCACTCACCCTTCAACCTTCCGTCGCGAGGCCGATTCCGCAGAAGCGACCGAGCGTCGTCGGTGCGGCAGGCGAGCTCTACCGGCCAGCCACGCCCCGTTAGCACGCCCCGTTAGCACGCCCCGTTACCACATTTGAAGACCCCGCAACGAAGCGGGCCGCATGCTACCCCTACACGTTGGGGTTGCAATAGTGAACACCACAGAATCTAGTTGAAAGTCATCGTTTCTGAGCACCGCGACCCGGCCGACCGAGAGGTCGGAAGGAACGGGAGGGCTAAGTCACGAATTTATCAAGGTTTGGGCAAGACTTCACGTTTTCTCTCAGTACAACCCAAAGTGTGTGGAAGCTGTCGAACACTGGTGAAAACGCTACTGCTTGCGCCCCGCCGATGTGGACAACTTGCCTCAAACTGTCGGCGAGCAGCCTGCGGAGACCGTCTTTCGAGCTGCGGGCACGATTGGCGGGGGCTGGCTGCGAACTCGACCCCGGTACTATACCAAACAATAACCAAACATGCAGAACTGCTGCCTTTTTTCTTGCGCTCGATGCCCGCTGCCGCGCTCGAGTCGTCGCATGACTTTCGGGCTCCGCGCGAACGACCGTTAGACTCGCGCGGATGCCCTTCACGCCCGATGACGTGCTCGCCGATCTCACCCCAGCCCAGCGCGAAGCCGCGTCGATCATCGATGGTGCCGCGCTCGTACTCGCCGGTCCAGGATCGGGCAAGACTCGAGTCATCACGCGCCGAATCGCGATGCTCGTCGGCGCGGGCGTGCCTGCGTGGCAGATACTCGCGCTGACATTCACCAACAAAGCCGCTGCTGAGATGCGCTCCCGCGTCGATCAACTGGTGCCAGCCGATGTTCCGGGGCGTCGCGGCCTCACTGTGTCGACCTTCCATGCGTTCTGTGCATTCATCCTTCGTCGAAACGCCCTCGCTGCGGGAACTGCTGAAGGGTTCTCGATCTACGACACCGGCGATCAGCGCGACGCGATGAAGCAAGCGATCGAAGAGGTCGGGCTCGCAACGTCTAACTTTTCACCCGCCGCAGTGTTAGGCAGGGTGAGCGATGCGAAGAACAAGCTCATCGACGCAGAAGCATTCGCGAATGACGCGAGCGACTTTCATTCACGCTCGATCGCGAAGGCGTACCGCGCGTACGAGAAGATTCTTGCCAAGAACAACGCGCTCGATTTCGACGACTTGCTCGTCCGTGTCGCGAGGCTACTTCGCGGAGATCTCACAACGCTGCTCGCGATGCAGGAGCGCTACCGCTACATCTTGGTCGACGAGTATCAGGATACGAATCACGTCCAGTTTGTCATCGCACACGCGCTCGCCGCGGCGCATGGCAACCTGTTCGTCGTCGGAGATCCCGACCAGTCGATTTACGGTTGGCGCGGGGCTGACATCTCGAACATCCTTGACTTCGAGGAGCATTTTCCGAAGGCGGTCGTTGTGCCGCTCGGGCAGAACTTTCGCTCAACCGCGCACATTGTTGGCGCAGCCGCGGGACTCATCGAACACAACCGGCGTCGCAAGCACAAAGATCTGTCGACCGCACTCGGGGATGGCGCGAAGGTCGTCGTTGCTCGCTGCCGCGATGAACATCACGAAAGCCAGCGTATCGCTGATTTCCTCGACGAAAGTGAGAAGTCCGGCGTCGAGTGGCGTCGCATGGCGGTGCTCTACCGAATGAACTCTTTTTCGCGAGTCATCGAGGACGAGTTGCGGCGCCGAACGATTCCATATGTCGTCGCGCGCGGTACCGCGTACTGGGATCGCAAGGAAGTGAAAGATGTGCTCGCGTACCTGCGCGCGATCGCGAACCTCGCAGATGACGCGGCGGTTCGACGCATCATCAACGTACCTGCGCGCGGGATCGGCGACACGACTGTGCGGCGACTCGCGGCGCTCGCGCTCGACGAGGGCACGTCGCTTGGCGAGTTCCTGATCCAGGGGCGCGGGCTTCAAGCAGCGATCGGCCGAAGCGCGCGGGCGGTCGGCGCGTTTGGGCAGCTTCTTGCGGCGTGGCGCGAACGCGCGGTCACGTCACCACCGGGGGAACTCGCAGCGCTTGTAGCGGATGTCTTGCGCGAGAGCGGGCTCGATTCGATCGATCCACAGACGGCAACGGACGAGGATCTCGAGGCGAAACGCAACCGCGACGAAATCGTCAGCGCGGTCGCGGAATGGCGGCCGAGTGATGGTGATGGCGATGCCGAAGGCGAGCCCTCGTCTGCGCCAGCAAATGCGCTGGACGCGCTCCGCGGTTTTCTCTCAACCGTCGCGCTCGTGAGCGACCAAGACCTCGTCGACGCAAATCGTGGCGCGGTCACGCTACTCACGATGCACGCAGCAAAGGGACTCGAGTTCGAGACCGTCGCAATCGCGGGACTCGAACAAGGGGTGCTGCCGCATCAGCGGGCATTCGACGATCCAGGTGGCGTCGAAGAAGAACGTCGCCTGTGCTTCGTTGGAATGACGCGGGCAGAGCGTCGACTCTTGCTCACTGTGGCGTCGACGCGAGCGACGCGCGGCGTCCGCATGTCGACGGTCGAGAGTGAGTTCCTGCGGGAGATTCCAGCGAAACACGTCACACGGGAAGAACTGCGCGGCAACGTCGACTTCAGTTCGATCGAGTACGACGAACCCGACGCGTTCGGCGACGAGCCCCTCACGCGGCGCTTCCCGATCGGATGCACGGTCCGACATCCGCTCTTTGGTATCGGGCGCATCGAGCAGATCGTCGAGCGCGGCGCGATGTCGAGCGCACGCGTTGCCTTTCGCACCGTGGGTATCAAGACGCTCGTCTTGAGCTACGCAAAGCTTGAGCGCATCGAAAGCTAACGCCTTGCCGCGTGTTGATGTGTTAGGCCGCGGCCCGCTGTGTCAGGCGAGCGAGCGTGCCTTCGGCGTCGATAGCTGCATACTTGAACAGGTCGCCGAGCGATGGATAGTTCAGGCACGCTTCGACGAAGAAGTCGATGCCAGCGCCGAACACGATCGCCGCTTGCGCGAGGTGGATGAGCTCCGTCGCGTCTTCACCGATGACCGACGCGCCCAACAGCTTTCGATCGTGCGCGTCGAAGACCATCTTGCACAGCCCTTGATCATCACCAAGCATGCGGCCGCGCGGATTGTTCCGATACCGCGAGCGACCGACGACGATCTCAAAGCCCTTTGCGCGAGCCTCGTCTTCGCTGAGTCCAACGGCACCGATCGCAGGAATCGTGTAAATCCCGATCGGTACGGTTTTAGCGAGTTTTTGATGGTAAGGAAGCCCGAACATGTGAGCCGCCGCGATGCGCCCTTGTTCGAGGCTCGTTGACGCAAGCGCCGGAAAGCCGATAACGTCGCCCGCTGCCCAGATCCAATCGACGCTCGTGCGATAGTGAGCGTCCACCTGCAGAAGGCCTCGGGTGTCGGGCACTAAACCGACCGACTCGAACCCGATGCCATCAGTGTTTCCCACGCGACCGAGGGCCCAGAGCACGGTCTCCGCGGTGAGCGAGCGCCCGTCCTTCAACCTGACCGTCGCGGACTCGGCGGACCCCGTGACGCCGTCGACCGCGCAGGAGAAGACAGTTCGAATGCCGATGTGCGTTAGCTGAGCCAGCAGTGCATCGCGCACTTCGTGGTCGAGGAACGGCAGCAGCGCATCGCGCGGCTCGATGATCGTCATGTCGACGCCCATCTCGGCGAAGATGCAGGCGTACTCGGTGCCGATCACGCCACCGCCGACCACGATCATCGATCGAGGCATCCGCTCAAGCTCTAATAATCCGTCGGCGTCAACGATTGAAGGTCGCGTGAAATCCATCGTTTCCGGCCGGAACGGCCGACTACCGGTCGCGATCAACAAGTGTTCGCACGCAAACTCCTTGGTCGATCCATCTTCTGCGGTGACGCCGACCCGATGGTCGCCAAGCACGCGTCCGGTGCCGCGCTCGACATCAACACCGCAGCGATCAATCGAGCGCTCGATGCGGTCGTGCTCTTCGATTTGAACGAGTGTCTTTCGCGCCATGAAGCGCCGCAGCGAAACGGCGCGGTCAAGCTCAAGTCCGACGCCTGGAATCGGACGCCGGCGAAACGCAGAATACAAGAGGGCCGTTTCGCGAAGCACCTTGCTCGCGAGTGTCCCCGTGTTCACCATGGCGCCGCCAGGCGTCGAGCTGCGCTCCACGATGAGCACGCGCTTGCCCGCAGTGGCGGCCATGAGCGCGGCTTTCTCGCCCGCCGGACCGCTGCCGATGCAGACAAGGTCATAGCGAGGGAGGCGCGTATCCATGCCTTCATGATCGGCGCGACGGGGGGTTCACTTCACGCGAATCTGGCGGTGGTACCTGTGAACAGCCGGTTAAACCCCAACGATCTCCGGCAGCTCTCCCAGCCCCGCCGTGAGATCGCGAATGCCGTCGGTGCCGACGAGGATGTCGGCCTCGTAGTGGACACTCAGCGATCGATCGGCAGAGAAGATTGGCCAGTCGCGACCGTTGGTGCGCGTCTCGGTCGTGGTGAGCGCGAGCATCGGCTCGACCGCGATCAGCATGCCGGGGGTAAACGTTTTCCATGCGTCCGGCCACTCGCCTGGATAACTCGGAACGACGTTCGATACGAAGGGTGGGCCGTGCAGTTCGCGCCCATATCCGTGTCCACCCAGTCCGCGCACGAGGCAAAATCGGCACTCGCGTTCGACGTGATTTTGAACAGCTTTTGCCCAGTCAATGAGCGGTCGCCCCGGGCGAATCGCATCGATGCCGCGTCTCAGCGACTCGCGGCCGCAGCGCATGAGCGCGAGTGCGACGTCACTCGCCTCCGCGATCGCGTAGGTCCACGCCGCGTCGCCGATCCAGCCCTGATACTTGACACCAATATCGATGGAGAAGACGTCGCCGGGAGCGAGCGGCTTTGTCGTCATGTCGTGTGTGCCGTGGACAACGCACTCGTTGACCGACAGGCACGCGTGGCTGGGAAAAGGTGGATGACCACGAATGCGATATCCGAGGAACGCGCTCTTCGCGTTCATCGACTCCAGCGTCTTTCCCACGAACGCGTCGACTTCCGCCAACGTCTGTCCCGGTTGCAGGAACTCAACAAGTCGACGATGGGTATCCACCACCCGTCTGGCGGCGGCCACTGCGCCTTCGGTGTCGCGTTCGGTCATCACAGGCATGCCGTGCGAAAGGTAACGCAGAGCAGCGAAGGACGCTGACCGCACTCCGACTGCCGTGTCAATCGCAGCATAAAAAGCGGAGGACGGCCGCGATCCGGCATTGCCGGGACGGCCGTCCTCCTTTGAGCGCTCGTGTGAGCGAACAGTGCGTGCGTTAGGCCGCGTTGCGACCGAGTGGCTGACAGCACATGCCGTCGTTGCCGAGATTGATGCCCTGTGGCGTCACTGGCGCGCCGATCGGCATTCCCGGAAATGGCTTGTTGGTGTTAGCGAACGACGCCGGAATGCCCTGCGTCGAAGTCGGGTTCGACGAAGTGTTAGCGCCGATTCCGTTCGTGCCGATGCCGTGAGGATTCCCCAAGAACTGAGTACCGGGGTATCCGCCGACGAAAGGACTACCGCAGAAGCCTGGGTTCACCAGCTGCGGACCGAAGCCTCCGAACGGACTGCAGGCGAATGGACTGGTCGGAAAGCAGTTCGTCTGCTGGTAGGGCTGCTGAAATGGCGAGAAGCACTGGTACGGATTGAAGCCGTAACCCATCGGCGTCGGGCAGTTCCACGGCGTGTTCACAGGAGTATTCGACCAGCCCCACGGAGTCGGACAAGGAAACGGAGCAGCGTTCGTAGCGGGATTCCAGCCCGAGGTCCATGTCGACTGCGGGTTGGTCGGCCACCTATTCGTTGGGAAGCAGTTCGGCGCACAGTTCGAGAAGGGCGTCGACGTCTGGTTCACGAACGGGCTTGCGTACTGGTTCGTGTACTGGTTCGTATACGGGCTCATGTACGGGTTCACGAACTGGCTCGCGCACTGATTCTGGAACTGACCCTGGAAAGGAGAGCAGCCCCATCCGTTGATGTTGCTATTCGGGCTGTTCCAGTTGGTGTTGCTCCCGTTCGCCCAGGTCGGCGCGGTGTTGCACCATGGGGTTGACCATGGTGTCGAATATGAATTCGACCAATTCGACGGCTGCGCCGTGTTCCCCCACGAGGAGCCCATCGAAGGAGCGTTGCAGTTGTTCAGGTACGGCGTGCAGGCCACAGGCACCGGACCCATCGGCGTCCACACGCACATGGTGTTGTTCATGGTCATGCAACAACCGTTGCCGGTGAAATCAGGGCATGCGTTGCCGAGGCAGCCGTACGGCTGCGTGCCGCAGAACGGCGTCGCGCCAGCGAAACCCATCGGACCACAGAAACTGCTGTTGAACTGAGTCGGGGCGCAGGCGACGGGTGAACCCCAGCCGTTCACGCCACAGCTATTCAGGCTGCCAGCGTTGAAGCCACTTCCACCAAAGCCAGGGCCACCAAAGCAATTGGTGTTGTTCGACGTCGGTCCCTGACCAGTCCACTGGCTCGTCCATGGACTTGGCTGTTGGACTGGCCACTGACTCTGCCCGGCGAAGCTATTGCTGCCGACAAAGCCGTTGAAGCCATTACAATTATTTGTACTCGTGAATGGGTTACAGAACTGAGTGCTCATCGATGCTCCTATGGACGTTGGCGCCTCTGACCCCGCGCCACGCAGCGCGACGACGGATGCGGATTTCCCAATGCAGAATGAACGGGCCTGAAAACCGACGGGAAGCGAGAGATGCGACCGCGGGCCGTGAAATCGGCGACAGCGAGGAGCGACTTTGGGTGAAGAGGAGGAATCCCGGACGACAAGCGCAGGGGATGCGCCAGCGCCGCCGAGAAGCCGCGTCGTCGCGCTGCAGTCTCGCGATCTGATGATCCCGCAGCCGGTCAGATGGCGTGACTGCACTGTCCACGCGGGCACCAACGTTCGCCCACATCGCATCCGGCTACACCATGATCCAACATCTGATCCAAAATCTGATCCAAAATCGCACCAACCAACCGCTGTCGGCGTTCAGGCTTCGCTCGATCGTGTCACTTTTCGCCGTCACGGCAGCCAGTTGTGCCTGTCCCCTCGCAGCCGCAGACACTGTCTTTGTCAATGCAGCGCAGGCGTTACCGTCCCTCATTCAAACCGGCGGATCGTGGGCCTTGGCGTACAAGAGTCTTCAAACCGCGCTCGTCAACGCTGGCGCGGGCGACGAAATCTGGGTCGCGGAGGGCGTCTACCACCCGACCACCACTGGCTTGCAAACGGCGAGTTTCACGCCGCCCGACGGCGTGCGCGTGCTCGGCCGCTTTGCTGTTGGCGACGGGCTTGAGAGTGACCGCGATCCGATCGCAAACCTGACCATTCTCAGCGGCGCGATCGGCGCGGCTGGCACCGCTGACAACTCGCAGCACGTGATTCGCGCGACCAACGTGAGCGGCACCGAATTCGACGGATTCATTATCACGGGCGGCAACGCCGACAGCGGCGGAGTCGACGCGACAGGTGGTGCGCTGCTCGTCGAAGGGGCAGCCGGTTCAACCGACATTACTTTTCGGCGCTGTGACTTCGTCTCTAACGATTCCGTGAGCGCAGGTGGTGCCGTCTCGATCGCCGTCGGCGGGGCCGTATTCGCTCGTTGCACCTTCAGACTCAACACGTCAAACAACGGCGGCGCGTTCAATGCCGACGCTGGGCCGGTCACGTTGCTCAACTGCCGGTTCCTTGGGAACGACGGCGTGAACGGTGGCGCGCTCCGATTCGTGAATTCGGACGGTTCGGCCCTCTACAACTGCCTCTTTTCCGGCAACGCCGCGACTCCTGGTTCGGGCGGTGCGATCCAGCTCGCGCAGAGCGACACACTATTGTTTGCTTGCACCATCGTGAACAACTCGGCCGCTTCTACCGGCGGTGGCATCCGCATGGATACCGCGATGGTCGCGACGCTGCGAAACACCATCGTCTTCGACAACACGGCATCCGGACTAACAAGTCAGATATTCGTCGGGACCGGAGCAAGCCTTGTCAAGCTCTTTTGCGACATCGAGGGCATTATCAGTGATGTGCAAGGAAACTTCTCGAGCGATCCGCTGTTCGTGAACGCGCTCGGTGTCGATGGCGTCGCCGGCACGCTCGATGACGATGTTCGCTTGCGGTCAAAGTCGCCGTGCGTCGATCGTGGTGACACGTCGCTTTTCGTCGGCGATCTATTTGACATTGATGACGACGGCAACATCAACGAGTCGCTTCCGATCGATATTGGTGGAGGCCCGCGCATGATTGACGACCTCGAGCCCGACGAAGGCGGAGGCTCGGCGAAGTTTCACGACGTCGGAGCGTTTGAGTTCGATCGTCCTGGAACGGTGCTGTGTGTCGACGCGGCTGCCGCACCGGGCGGCGACGGCAGCACGTGGGCAAACTCGTTTTCCTCGCTTCAGAGCGCCTTGGCCGTCACGAATACGCAGACACTGACCGCGCCGGTGCAGATCTGGATTGCTGCCGGAACGTACAAGCCAACGACGGGTACCGATCGAACGAAGAGCTTTGCGATCTCGAAATCGGTGGCGATCTACGGAGGGTTTAGTGGCGTTGAAGCTTCGATCCTTGACCGATTCCCCCAGGCGAGCCCGGTGTTCTTGAGCGGCGACATCGGGGTCGCTGGCGACGCCGACAACTCGTTCCGCGTCGTCGACGTCAACGTGCCGACCGGCACGGCGGACGTACTCATCGACGGCGTGGCCGTGATGCACGGCAATTCGTTCGGCATGGTCGGCCTCGGCGGAGCTGGTATTCATGTCGCTGGCGGCGCGGGAGCCAAGGCGACGATCCGTGACTGCCGGATCTTCGACAACAGCGCGGTGAGCGCTGGTGGATTCGAGCTTGTCGGTCCAGCCACAGCGGCGCTCGTGAACTGCCATATCGCGGGGAACGACGCATCCGGGGGCCCGAGCGGCGCAGGTGTGCAGGGAAGCGGTGGAGTGCTGAAAGTCACTAACTGCACCGTGGTCGGCAACAACGCTCAGGTTGGCGGCGGCGTTGGGGCGCACACCGGCGGTCATGTCGACGTGCAGAACAGCATTCTGTATTTCAATAACGATACTGTGAGTGTTGGCGAGGGCGAGCAGATCACTGTTGTCGGTGCGACTGGCACGATGGCGCACTCATGCGTGCAGTGCCTCGGTGCCAGCTCCACGATTCCGCAAAGCACGAACTGCACGGGTGCCAACCCGAGCTTGCTGCAGCCCGCGGGCAGCGACGGCATCTTCGGCACCCTCGACGATGTGATTCTGCTGAAGTCGTTCAGTCCCTGCATCGATGCGGGCTCGACGGCGCTCTTACCTCTCGACGCCGACGACATGGACGAAGACGGCAACGTTGCCGAGCAGCTGCCTTTTGATCAGAGTGGCCAAGGGCTGCGCGTGAAAGACGACAGCGCCGTCGCGAACGGTCGCGCGGGCTTCGTGGACATCGGCGCAACAGAGCGCCAGAGCGCGAGCTTCGGCGCGCTGCCGATTCCCGCCGACCTCGACGGCAACGGATCGGTCGGCGCGACAGATCTCGCGATCCTCCTTGGAGCGTTTGGAACCAGCGGGCCGCTCGGCGATCTCAATGGGTCATGCAGCGTTGACAGCGCGGATCTCGCGACGTTGCTTGGTGCCTGGAGCGAGTGAGATGCGGCAGGAAAGTGCGAACTGCGGCGGTGCGATGAAGTCGCTGTCGAAACAGATCGGCCGTAATCATGAACTAGCCTGCGGGCTCTGGAAGACCTGAGGTGGTATGGGGCAGCAGGTGACGCGCCGTTTTTCTTCTGCCAGCCGCTCATCGAGAGGGCAGCCGAGGACGATCGCAACCTCGTGAGAAGGGGTGTGAGCTGGGCGCTCCGCGGAGTTGGGCGGCGGAACCCCGAGCTGCGAGCCCGAGCGATCGCACTGGCAGAGCGACTCACGACCTCCGAGTCTCCTTCAGTGCGGTGGGTGGGGAACGATGCGCTGCGCGATCTGTCGCGGCAATCGGTGAAGCGCACACCACGGAAGAAGAGCAGTCGAAAGGACGGGTCAGCGAAGGGCGTGGGTTGAAGAGTTCGGGGCGCGGTGCTCGGCGCGCGCCTCAGCGCATCCGAGGCGATCGAGAATTCTTTTGAATTTCCTCTTGCGCCGCAACAGTCAGCAGGCGATTGCGTAGACACCTGCACACGCGGAGGTGCGGGATGCTGAGCGATTTGGTGAAGTCCATCGGTCCATCGGTCCATCGGTCCATCGGTCCATCGGTCTGGGGGCTGGGCGCTGGCAGGCATGCTCAGCGCCGTTATCGGGACGCATGCGAATGCGCAGGCGAATGGCTGCCTCAAGACCTATCGCCTGATCCGGCTCTGCGAGGTTCCCAACCCTGATGTCTGTGGGATTCCGGAAGGGAACGACGCCGTGTACGGCGCGGATAACACCTTCGGCATCAACGACCAGGGCCAACTTGTGGGAACGATGCGCTGGATTACGCCGACGGAATCGACCTGCGGCTCGATCTCTCATCAGCTTCCCGACGGCTCATACGAACGACTGTTCGCCTTCTTGTGGCTGCCGCGCGCCGCGATGGGCATTCCCGTTGCGGGAAACGATGGTTGCTCCGACGCGGTACTTGGCACGCTCGTGACGTCGTGGTCGGGAAGCGACATCCTGCGACCCGCGTTCGCGCCGTCGGGCACCACCTGCGCCTGCGGAAGCGCTGGCTTGTTTGCACCGCCCGATGCTCCTTGGGATGTTGAAGGTGCGCTCGCCGCGCTTGGCTTTGCATCGGTCGCAAGCTTCGCCGAGTGGGTTCAGAGCGCGGAAGAAACAAACGTCGAAGGGATCGTGCTCTACTTGCAGCAGTTTATAGCTGCTCAAGATCCGCAATTCTAATTGAGGTTATTCATGCGCCATCATCCAGCGATGTTGCTCGTCGGCGCGTTCAGCGCAGCTCTCAGCGCCGCGAGCTCAAGTTTTGCAGCGATCCAAGTTTTCTATGACAAAGCAGCGTGGGAGCAAGCGGTCGGATCATGGACCACGGTCGACTCTGTACAACCGCAATCAACGTTCTTAACTGACCAGTACGCAGACGTAGGTCTGCTGTTTCCGTTGGGTGACGCTATCGCTGGGCAGGGGAATGGCCCGAGTGGTGATGGGTGGGCGCTCTTCGGTGCTAGCCCTGATTACAACGCAACGCTTCAGTTCACACTCCGCGGCAGTGGTTCGCGATTGAGCAATCCGGAGACTCCCAATTCACCATTTCCATTGGCGAAGCGGTGATTGGAAGCGCATTCGCGTTTCCGACGTTTACGGGAATAATTTCAGATACCCCGTTCGACCAGGTCTTCATATTCGACGGTATCCAAGTCGACAACGTCCACTTCGGTGGCGTGCCAGCGCCGAGTGCCTTGGTCGTTCTCGCGTCCAGCGCGCTCTTGGGTCGCAGTCGTCGACGCAGCGAGTGAGATGGTGCAAACACTCGGACGGGGTTGCAATCGCCTGCGCGATTCGCCAGAGTACGACTCTTTGACTTCGATCAGGTACGACGTGCGGGGCGCGTTTTTCGTGTTGCGTATCGCGAAATCGTCGCAGGAGACAGCGACGAGCCCATGACGGTACTTCCTTGCAACCCGACCCTGGCATTCCGCGATCGCCACCCCGTTCGGTCGCCGAGTCACACCCGCCGCAGCTCATTCAGCGGCTGGCCACCGATCCATACCTCGTCGGGCTCGGGTCCTGCGTACTCGTACGCGAGCGTGCGTTCGTCACCTGACGCGAGAAGTTGAAAGTCTGCCCGCTTGCCGACCTCGATCGTCCCGAGCTCATCTTCGAGCGCTAGCACGTGCGCTGCGTTCACGGTAGCGCACGCGATGGCTTCGGCTGGCGAGAGACCAAGATGCCGTGCCGCCAGCGCAATGATGAACGGCATCGATGGGGTTGGACTCGATCCCGGATTGAGATTGGTCGCAATGGCTGCGGCACCGCCGAGATCGATAAGTTTTCGCAGTGGCGCGTACCGACCATCCAAATGAAAGCCGCAGCCCGGCAGCGCGACGCCGATGGCGCGGCTTGCCGCGAGACGCTGAACGTCGCCCTCCGTCGTCGCTTCGAGGTGATCGACGCTTCGGGTGCCAAGTTCGATCGCCAGCCCGACCATTCCGAGCGAATGAAACTGATCGGCGTGGACGCGTATCGGGCATCCAAGCGCGACTGCGGCGACGAAGTAGCGTCGGCACTCGTCCAGCGACCACGCGCCTTCCTCGCAGTACGCGTCGCAGGTGATGCCCGGTCGCACTCGCGCGGCGTTCGGCAGCGTGACGTTGATAGTCTCTTCAACGAACTTGGGATTGTCTGGATCTTTCGCGTGGGCACCGAGGAATGTCGACACGACAGTCTGGCGCGTACCGCGCGCGGCGTCGGCAATCGCGTCGAGCAGGCGCAGCTCTGCGTCGGTCGAAAGCCCGTAACCGCTCTTCGCTTCGATGCACGTCGTTCCCAGCCGAGCCGCCGCGCGAAACCGGGCGAGTGTTGCCGCCGCGAGTATTTCGCGGGTCGCAGCGCGCGTCGCGCGCACGGTCGACATAATTCCGCCGCCGCGTTTCAATATCTCGAGATACGGAATGCCCGCGCGTCGAAGGTCGGCTTCGTCGAAGCGATCGCCCGCCCAGCACGCGTGCGTATGGCAATCGACAAATCCCGGTAACAGTGCCCGGCCACGGGCGTCGATCATGTTGCCAAGGTGGGGCGGTGCGTCGCCAACGCCAATGCGCGCGATGCGCTCACCCTCGACCGTGACCCAGCCCCGCCCGATCACGCCGAGCTCGCTGAGCCAGCGTCCCCGCCGCGGACCTGCCGCCGCGCCGGCCGGTGCAAGCGTGAGAATCCGAGCGTTGGCGACTGTGAATCCTTGCATCGCGCTCGGGAGGCTACCGTGGAGAGCCACATGTGTGGTAGCGTCGTAACGAAAGGTGAACCATGAACCTTCTCCTCATACGGCACGCGAGAGCGTTTGAGCGCGACGCCAGCGCTTGGCCCGACGACCTGCGGAGGCCGCTGACAGCGGCCGGACGTACGGCGTTCGTCCGGTTGGCGAAGCGATTGGGCCTAATGCTTCCCGAGGTCGCTCGCGTCTATGCGAGCCCCGCAACTCGGACGTGGCAGACCGCACGATTGCTGCACGAAACAACGGGCTGGCCCGCGCCAGAGAGATCGGACGCGCTCTTGCCCGACGATACGACAGTTGTGCTTCGGCACGATTCGATACTTCCGCGGAGTCTTCCCGAAGGGAGCGCCCATGGTTCGAGCGGCACGATCGTATGGGTAGGTCACGAGCCATCGCTCTCGCAAACAGCATCGTGGCTGCTGACGGGCGACCCCGCGCGACTCGCCGTCGACTTCAAGAAAGGCGCAGCGCTGCTGCTCGAAATCGACCCGACAGCGCTCGCATTGCCCGCGGGCCGCGCGCATCTCCGCTGGCTCGTCCCGCCGCGTTTTGCGGCCCGGCGTGCGTCCCGCTGAGTCGTCGTGATTGCTACACTCGCCGTTCTTCGGAGTAATCGATGACGACCGGCGCAGACACGAACCCGAATCACAAAAAGACCGCTCTGGTGGAAGTCAGATGGGCCACGCCGTTCCTAACGGTTCGGCCTGCCGGACCTCAGGTCGGGCAGCGCGAGAGTCCGATCATTACCGATGAGGTCAACCCCTTCCTCAAGCTTGCGGGCAAGACCCTCAAGATGATGGTGCTTGACCTCTCCGACGTCACGTTCATGTCGAGTATGGGCCTTGGAATGTGCATCGCCTTTCGCAATCAAGCGGCGGCGAACGGGGCGAAGTCGGTGCTCTATGGGGCGAGCAAGGATTTGCTCCAGCTTCTGGCGATGATGAAGATCGAGAAGCTGTACACGATCGCTAAGTCTGAGGACGAATTGCGAACGCTGCTGAATTCGTGAGCGCTAAATTCGTGAGCAGGGCAGGTGGCGTGCTCTGCGAGCCGTACTCATGAAGAAGCGGCGACGGACCGAAGCCCGCCGCCGCATCCCCTCTGAGGTTCCCCGCTGAGAGTGAACGTGAAGTCGGTTACGCGCGACGCCGTCGGCCGCGCAGACCGACGAGTGCGATCAGTGCCGCCGCGGACGGGGCTGGCACCGTGAGCGCTGTGATCACCGCACCGCCACCGATCTCGCCGAGCAGCGTCCCGAGGCCAGTCTGAAGGTTGATCGACCAGAACGTGCTCTTGGCGGACTGTGCATCCAAGATGACGGCGTACGCGAGTCCAGTCGCGCCGGAGATATCGAAACCACCGATATCCGTCATGTCTGCGCCGATCGATCCCACCGTCATGAGGGTTCCGTTGTTAGGCGGCGACTGGATGACGAGCGTGTCGAGTGCCGCGTCGATGCCATAAAGCGTGGTCGTCAGCGCCCCAGCGAAGTTGTTGGTATACGCGGCGTGCACGACGTTTGGATTCGTCCCCGCGAACGGATCGCCACCAGCGAATTGCAAGTTTCCATCCACAAAGGCAACTCGCCCAGATGTGGGATTCAATCGCAAGTTCTGGTCTGCATCGCTCACGAGCCGAATGCGATCAACGGTCGGATTGAAGTCGAATCCGAACGAACTCCCATTCAACGCCGGGGAGAAATTCGCGCCGACCGCCGTAGCAACGCCGGTCGCAGGGTTGATCTTGTAGAGGCGACTGAAGCTCCCCATTCCGTACAGCTCGCCGGTTGCTGGCCGCAAGTCGAGGCCAACGATTTGTTCATTCTGAGCGAGCCCTTGGATCGCGACGCCTGCTGCCAGTGTGCCTGGCGTTGTGGAATCCCAACTCGTGAGAAAGCCGGTCTGTGTAACGCCATATATCTGCTCGGCGTTCGAAGCGGCTGACAAAAGTCCAGTGGACAGCAACGCGACGGCAGTCGCGCGTAGAGGTGACATTGTTCTTCTCCAAATAGAGTTGCCAGTGACGAACGGAACGACGCCTTCCCGTCCATCCCGCGACCGCATCGGAGCCCGCCGTCGGCGCGATTCAGCGAAACAAATTTTTCTGGGCAACGCGGTGCCGCTCCCGCCGATCGTGTTTGAGCGCCGGGCGCCGAGCAAAACGAGCTCCATGTCACACGGAACCCAACGCTCGACCGAGAGCGGCCTTCGTTGTTCTCGATGGGTGCCCGGCCAGCGGGACTAGCACTGCAGCGTTCTTACCTTCGTCGCAAGGGCTTCGCTTCGCGGAGCGAGCCTCCACGGTGGAAGTGGTATCAGTGTTAGGGCCTTCCTGCCGACGCTCTGGGTCATCTCCGCGCCCTCAGCGCCTCCGCGGTGAACGGTGTCGACAATTGGATGCGTTGGTCTCGCAGCCGAGGCGGCGGTTACGCCCCCCAACCAGCGAACAGGATCGAGAGGTCCGACGCATCGACGGTGCCGTCGTCGTTGAGATCGCCGAGTCCGGGACCTTGGTCGTAGCGACCGAGGAAGAGGTCGAGATCGGTTGCGTTCACGGTACCGTCGAGGTTCAGATCGCCCGGTTGTTCGCACCCATCCGGAATGCCGTTCGAGTTTTCGTCGGCGAGTCCTTCGGCGATCTCCGTGCTGTCGTCGATCGCGTTGGCGTTGCAGTCGTTGTAAGGATCGAGCAACCACAGTTCATCGGTGCTCGACTGCGGATTGAGTTTGTGCGCCAAGCTGGCCAAGGTTCCGTTCGCGGGGAACGTCACGGAGCTCCCGAAAGCCCATCCGTAGACGCCTTCATCGATCTCCGCGGTCTGAACCCACGCGCCGTTGGCGGCGCGGACGAACATCGGAATGCCCACGCTCGTTCGTCCGATCGCGATGCGATTGCCACTCATCGCCATTGACCGCGCGTTGTAGCTCGGCGAGATCGCGATCTCGCCTTCGGGAAGCCACGCTCGTGCGGCGGTCCGACGATAGATCGACCTGATGAATCGTTCCACCAGCGTTTTGCTAGTTCGGCTGCGCCGTCTCACCGGGAACTTCGACCGGCGATCCCGCCTCCGCCGTTGTCGCTGTCGGCCCTTCCGGCGCTGCGTCTCTCGGTGGCTGGCGCTTGCCGCTGTACGCCACGATGTCAGCGCGACCGCGATCGCCGTCGGGCAGCGCGGTGGCGTCGTCTCGTATCACGGTGACGACGAGAATTTTCGCGAATGGCTTGAGATCGCGGAGCTGGCCGAAGATTCCGCCGCGCCACTCGACGTGAAAGCCGCCGACGACGTGGAGCACTTTGGTCGCACCGTCGTCCAACGCTTTCGCAATCGACGCGGCCATCGTCGCATCCCAGAGTTGCTGCGAGCGAAAGATCGCGTCGTATTCATTTGGTGACGGATTCTCCGTACCGCTGTTGCCTGCCATGACATCGTTGAAGCGTTTGCGGTAGTCGCCCTGATCGAGATGCGCTGGAATGCTGAAAAGCACTTGCTCTTCGACGGGCAGCGCCCGCAGTGCGTCGTAACCGTCGTTCCGCGCGATGCGCGTGTATTCGCGCGGTGCGTTCGCGGCAATGACCAGCGTGCCGCGCGCCTTGGCTGCATCGACGATCGGTTGGTAAGTGATCTCCCACACGAGCGCCGGATCGGATTTGAACTCCCAGCGACGAGTCTTCGCGCGCTCGATGAGGGCCGCGACATCGATGCGGCTGGCGAGGTAATCGTCGAGCACCGCTTGGTGATTGCGCTCGAACATCTCCATCGATACGACTGCGCCGGGTGCGCTCGCAAGAGCGTCTTCGACCAACGCTGCCTCGAATTGATGGGCCGCGAGATCGTCGTGCGTCTCACCGATGAGGACGACGTCGGCCCACGTCACGCCCTGCATCAAGTCAAACCACGTAGCGATGCGACCGGTGTCGCCCTCAAACATCGCGAGAGTGCGCGGTGCTGCGGAAACCCAGGGCAGCACCGCGTCGGACGGCGCGTCCGATTGGGGCCGATGCAGGTAGTAGTGATCGTTGGCGCAGCCAGCGATGCCGCCGCCGATCCCTCCACCGAGGAGAACGACCCACGCCGTCAGCGATCTCAAGGTCCGAGCGGCGGACAGAAGCCGGAAAGTTTCTCCGAACCTTGGGACGTCCCGTTTCGGGTGGGCTGAAGGCTGTGCCATACTGCGAGGATCGCGGGGCGGGCCGCGGGCGTCAACGCCCGGTGTCCGCCTCGAACCGCTTTTGAGATTCCAACACAATGAGCCACTGTTTCTCCGTTCTCGTCGCGCCGCTCGTTTTGGCAACCTCCGTCTTCGCTGGCACCCCCGATTACGTGGGCGATCGCGTCGTGCGTGTGGTGCCCGCTGACCTGCGTCAGTTGCGAATCGCGCTCGCCGTCACGACTGACGTTTGGTCGCACGGCGCGGCGGTCGGACGCGAGCTTGATCTGCGTGTCGATGACGCCGGACTTTCGACGCTTCGGCGGGCCGGCCTTGCGCCAAAGGTGCTGATTGAAGATCTCGGCGCAGCGATCGCGAATGAGAAGTCGCGCCTCGCGGCAGGTGGCGCGAGCCCGCCACCAGAGGGCGGTGTTGCGGGAAACGATGCATGGTTCGCCGACTACAAGACGTTCGCGCAGCTCGACGCGAAGCTCGACGATTTTGTGGTGCAGCGCCCTGACCTCGTCTCGACGGTGGTTCTTGGCACGACGCTTGAGAACCGGACCATTCGCGGCGTCCGCATCTCGTCAGCGCCGCCCGGCGCCCCAGCGATCCTCTTCAACGCTTGTCAGCACGCGCGCGAGTGGATCGGCCCGATGACGGTCATGTACATCGCGAACAAGCTCGTCGACAACGCGTCGACGGATCCGGCGATCGCAAACATGCTCTCGCACTTCGAAGTGTTCATCATCCCGGTGGTCAACGCTGACGGTTACCAGTTCACCTGGGACGTCAATCGCTTGTGGCGGAAGAATCGCCGCAATAACGGCGACGGCACCTTTGGCGTCGACCTCAATCGCAACTGGGAATTCGCGTGGGGCGGTTCTGGCTCGAGCGGTGATCCGAGTTCCGACACCTATCGCGGACCATTTCCATTCTCCGAGCCTGAGACTCAGATACTCCGCGACTTCTACATCGCGCACCCGAACATTCTCGCGAGCATCGATTTCCATTCGTATTCACAGCTCATTCTGTCGCCGTGGGGTTGGACGCTCGGCCTCGCGCCAGACGCAGCCCTCTTCCAGTCCATGGGCAACGGGATGCGCAGCGCGATCTTGAGCGCCTCGGGAACGAGCTACACGGCGGGACCGATCGGACCGACGCTGTATCTCGCTGCTGGCAACGCGGTGGATTGGGCATACGGAGCCCGCGACGCGCTCGCGTACACCATTGAGCTCCGCGACACGGGCACGTTTGGATTCATCCTGCCGCCGGACCAGATCATCCCGACGGGGCAAGAGAACTTTGCGGCTGTGAGTTCGTTCCTCACCGACCTCTCGGCGCCGGCGGCGATCTCGTTGCCGAGCGGCGCGCCAACACCATTGCCTGCCGGTCAGACCGTACCGGTCTCCGTGCGCATTCGCGAGTTGAGCGGAGAGCTCTTACCGAGTGGGGCGAAGCTCTTCGCACGTGACCTGCCGAGCGCGGCGTTCTCGTCGGTCGCGCTGACGCCCGAGGGACCGAGTCAATGGACTGCGAACCTTCCGGCGACGCCATGTGGCCGCACGCTGCAGTGGTACATCGAAGTGAGCACGAACCTCGGTGTTGTGACGCTACCGAATAACGCACCGAGCTCGTTCTTCTCCGCGCCAGCGATCGTGACGACGGTGACCTTCACTGATTCGTTTGAGACGAACCTCGGCTGGACTGTCGGCGGTCCGGCCGACAACGCCACGAGCGGTCAGTGGGTGCGGGCCGATCCGAACGGTACGGGCGCGCAGCCGGAGGACGACAGTTCGATCGTGGGCACGATTTGTTTCGTCACCGGCCAAGGACCGCTCGGTGGTGGTGCTGGCGCCGCCGATGTTGATGGCGGACAAACCACGCTGACCTCACCGGTGCTCGATTGCTCGAATCTCGATTCCTTCATCAGCTACGACCGCTGGTACTCGAACAATCTCGGCGGAAATCCAAGCCAAGACTCGATGCCGATCGAGATCTCAAGTAACGGCGGCGCGACGTGGACGCAACTCGAACTCGTCTCGGAAAACGCGAATGCTTGGGTGACGAAGACATTCCGTGTCGCGGACTTCGTGCCGCCTAGCGCCAACACGCGCATCCGCTTCATCGCGAGTGACTTCGGTGCAGGATCACTCGTCGAAGCGGGGGTTGATGAAGTCAAGGTCACCGTGAGCACCTGCCCGCCGCTGCTGGGCGACCTGAACGGCGACGGTGCTGTCGATGCGTCGGATCTTGCAGTTCTGCTCGGTGCCTGGGGCGCGAACGGTGGGCCCGCCGATCTTGACGGCGACGGCCAGGTGAACGCCAGTGATCTTGCGGTGTTGTTAGGAGCGTGGAGCTAACGGGCTGCTAACGCGAGCGAGCGGTTGGTTTTCGGACGCGAGAGGCTTAAAAGATTGGTCTGTGCTACCGGAATCGACCGCTGGTCCGGTTCGCGGCCGCGCACCCGGTGTCGCACGCGGCACACTCGTAGCACGAGGATGCGAGTTCTCCACCCGACCGCCATAGTCAATCTGTGTGCTTTGCTCGCGATGTCGAGCGCAGCGTGGCCGCAGAGTTCCTGTCCGATCTACGCGACCGGCTTCGACGCCTTCAGCGGGCCACCCGACTTTACGCAGGGACAGTTCAGTGTGCAGTGGTGCTTGAACGGCGCGAGTGTCACCGGATCGAACTTTTGTCCAACTGGAAACGCTCTGAAACTGGATTCGTCAACCGACGATCCGGTGGTGCTCGTTCGCGTGGGGAACGCTGGCTGCTCGTCGGTCACTATCACTTTCATCTACGCGCAGTTCGCTGCGACCGGGACGACGCTCAAAGCCGGACTAACAAACGCGACGACGGTAAGTTGCACCGGTTCGACGCCGACGACGCTCGGCGTTCTCTCGACGACCGGAGGCATCTGCACGCAAGTAACGCTGACTGCGCTCGTCAGCGGCAGTCAAGGCGTGCTCTTCCGCTTCGATCACGGCAATACCGGCGCGACGGCGATCACGATCGACGATCTCACGGTGAGTGTCACAGGTTGCTGCTTCGAGACCCACACGTGCTGCGAGACCGGACCAGCGGGTTGCGCCGACGATGTGATTTCGGCGTGCGTGTGCGCGGTCGATCCATTTTGTTGCGAGACACAGTGGGACGCGCAATGCGTCGGCGAAGTCGAAGCGCTTGGCTGTGGCGACTGTGGAACTGGCGGCGGCACCCCCAACTGCGCCGACGCGCTCCAGACGAACTTCGGCACGCTCTACTCGACAGCGTCAGTCTGCTCGCTCTTTCCTGAGATCTTTGAGAGCTGCGAAGGGGCCGCACCGACGTTGACGATTTCAGGGTTGTGTGCGTCGAGCGCCGATCCAGCGATGCGATTCGGTGTTGGCTTTCCGTACTCATCGGCGATTACGCGCTGCCTCGATCTCACAGCGATGCCTGCGCCAACGCTTCGGTTCAAGTGGTCGAGGAATCAGGGTTCGCTCGGGCCGCGGCTCGACTATCGCCTCGCTGATGGAGCGTGGACGCTCGCGTGGCAGCCGACGACAGGGCAGGGGACCACGAACTGTATAGAGACCGTCATTGACCTCGCTCCGCTCTCTGGCGGAGCGGAAGTGCGGTTCCGCTTCGTGTCTGGCTCGAGCGTCTCGAACGGCGCGACGATCGACGACATCCTGCTCGATCCGGGTCAGCCGCCGCACGACTGCTGCACGATTGGTGGACCGTCGTGCACGGTCGCGTCGGTTGCCTCGTGCGTTTGTGCCGCCGACCCCTACTGTTGCGTCACCGCGTGGGACGCCGCGTGTGTCTCGTTGGCGACCACGACCTGCGCGGCCGGATGCACGGGTGTTCTCGTGTGTGGCGCGCCCGACGCAGGCGACTGCCTCGTTGCGCACCCATCGCCGTTCTGCGCCGATGCAGCATGTTGTTCGTCGGTGTGTTCGCTCGACCTCTACTGTTGCGCGACTGCCTGGGACGCAACCTGTGCCGTCGAAGCAGCGGGCGTCTGCGCCGCCAGTTCGTGCGGACCCGGTGCTCAGTCGTGCTTCGTCGCGCACCTCGCACCCAGTTGCGACGACCCGACGTGCTGTACGGCTGTCTGTATTCCCGATCCGGTGTGCTGCCTCGTCGCGTGGGACGCGCTGTGCGTCGCCGAAGCCATGAACGCGTGTGCCGCGCCGCCGAGCGCCGACCTCGACGGCGACGGAGCGGTCAATGGCGCCGATCTTGCGAAGCTCCTCGCGTCGTGGGGTGCGACTGGGTCCGGGATTGGCAGCGACCTCGATCTGAGCGGAAGTGTCGATGCGGCTGACTTGGCGATCCTGCTCTCAGCGTGGACAACGGGGTAGGGGTGTTTCACTACACTCCGCACCCCCATCAGCCGGTGGCGAAAGTCATTTGGGCTGTTCATCCTCGCTCTCCAAAGCACGTTCGCCACAGGCGTCTATGCCCCGAAAAACACCACGCGCGAAGCGCGGCTGGCGCACCGCAGCGACCAGCGATCCGCACGATCTCTACGAACTTGCTGTCCAGAACGTCGACTCTGAGTGCGCGTTCGTCGATCGCGCGATGAAAGCGCATCGCGGAAGACTCGCCTCGTCGCTGCGCGAAGACTTTTGCGGCACGTATGCGGCGAGCGTCGCGTGGGTGCTGCATCGCAAGGTCAATCGCGCGATCGCGGTCGACCTCGATCCGAAGGTGCTGGCCTGGGGGGCGAAACGGAATCTTCCAAAGCTCGACGCGGCGGCGCGGAAGCGACTCGATGTGCGACAGGCCGACGTCATGACGGTGCGGACACCCGAAGTCGATGTCGTCGCGGCCTGGAACTTCTCCTACTTTCTCTTCAAGACGCGCGAGCGACTCATTGCGTACTTTCGTCGCGCGAAGTCGGCGCTGGTGAAAGACGGACTGTTCATCATTGACGCCTATGGTGGAAGCGACGCGTTCGCGGAAGTGGAAGAAGAGCGGCATCTTGATGGGTTCACCTACGTCTGGGATCAACACACGTACAACCCAATCACTGGCGAAGTGATGAACTACATTCACTTTCGTTTCCCCGATGGCACGATGCTGAAGCGTGCGTTTACGTACGACTGGCGATTGTGGACCCTCCCTGAACTTCAGGAGTGCCTGAAGGAAGCTGGCTTCCGCGCGGTGACCGTCTACTGGGAAGGCACCGATACGAAGACCGGCGGCGGCAACGGCGTTTTTCGACCGACCCGGCGCGGTGAGGCGTGCGAAGGCTGGATTGCATACCTCGTTGCCGAAGTGTGACGGCCGCTTCGAACAAACCCCCGGTCACCTTATGATGACGACATGCTCGAAAGCGTTCATCAGCCGTCCATCGCTGCCGTTCTCCGCGAATGCCTCGCCGAGACGGAAGTGATCTTCGAGCGGCAGCTCGCGAGCGACTTCCCCGCCGTCAACACGCTCTGCCGTCATGTCGAGCGCTATCGCGGCAAAATGCTTCGCCCAACGCTCGTGATTTTGACGGGTCTTGCCGCGGGCCGCGATCCGCTCGCGCGCTCGACGATTACGGAACAGCATCTCGTCGTTGCCAGCGTTGCCGAGATGATTCACATGGCGACGCTGGTCCATGACGACGTCCTCGACGACGCGACAACGCGGCGCAAGGGCGAGACGGTCAGCGCGCTCCGCGGCAACGAGACCGCGGTGATGCTCGGTGATTATCTGATCTCGAACGCCTTTCATTTGTGTTCGCGGGCGGGGAATCCGGCCCTGAACTTGCAGTTCGGCGAGGTGACGAACACGCTGTGTGAAGGCGAACTCGTGCAACTGTCGCATCGCGATGACATGAGTCTCGACGAACCAACCTACTTCGAGATCATCCGCAGAAAGACTGCGGTGCTCGTCGGTGCGTGCTGCCGCTTCGGCGCGATGCTGTCCGGTGCGGCACCAAACGTCGTCCAGGCGCTCGACCGATTCGGCATGGCAGTCGGCACCGCATTCCAAATTCAAGACGATCTGCTCGACCTCGCTGGCAAAGAAGATGTCGTTGGCAAGAGCCTCGGTCGCGATCTCGACAAGGGCAAAATGACGCTGCCGTTGATTCTGCTCTTGGCGCAGGCGAGCGGCGCAGAGCGAGCGTTCGTGCTCGAAGCGATCGAGCGGCGCGACGACTCGGCACTCAGAACGATGGCCGAGCGCAGCGGCGCGATCGTCAGGGCCCGTGAACGCGCAGCGGCGATCGTCGCCAGCGCGCGCGGCGAGCTGGCATGCCTTCCGCCCAGCCCAGTGCGCGATTTACTGCACGAGCTTGCGGAGCGCACAGTGAGTCGGGAGTTCTAGGAGCGAGAATCGCTCCTTCTACGGCTGTGGTGTTAGTCATTCAGCACAGACTCGGGCGCTGCGAACAGCACACGCAGCACTTTGCGGTCAGCTTCGGTCCACGCCGGATCAGCCATCACCTCGCCGACTGCTTCCTTCTTATTCGCGATCGCTTCATCAAGGGCCGTGTAGCGCGAGCGCTGCGCGTCGTCCTTCGGCTTTCCGCCGATGGACGAAAGATATTCCGACATCGCCTTCGACGCCGCGCGAAGCGCGCGCACACGGGCGCGATAGTCGGCAAACTTGGGGTCTTTCATCGCCCCCGTCGTCGCCGGATCGGCAATCAACTGCGGCGGTACTGCCGGGAGTGGCACTGCTGCTGGCGGATCGTTGCCACAACTGGCAAGTAGCGAGCTTCCAACGAGAACGAACGGCAGAATCGTCGAGACATACCGGCCCATGATCGTCAAGATACCGCGTGTGGCAGTATCTCCGCTGCGACCTAAGGTATAAGGACCCTCACGACGTGCCCAAAGACGCGACTACAGATCGGCCCGATGGAGTTGAGTCGACGGAGGTCGATCGACTGACCGCACTGCGCGGTACTGATGAGTCTGCCCGCGCTGGGGCAATCGTTGAGCTGCATCGCGAACTCGTGTGGTGGGCGAGGCGGCAACTCGGCGCTGCCGCAGCGCGCGTAGATCTCGATCCGGAGAGCATTGTGCAGAGCGTGATCGCTCGTGAATCAGCGCGAGCTGTCGAGGCTGCCACCGACGACCATCATCTGTGGGCGCGGCTCCGCCAAGCCGTCGATCACAAAATCATTGATCGCCGACGCGCGGCGCAGCGGCACGCAATGTCACCGCTCGAGGACGTCGCGGCGCGCGTTTACGCCGCCGCTGATTCACCCGACGGTCTCCCGCGTGCAACTCTCGGCGACGTCATCGCATCGGTAGCCAGCGAACCTGCGCGGCGGAAAATCCTCGAAGCTATCCTCATCGAGGGACTCACGTGTGCGGAGGTAGCGCGAGCGAACGCATCGACCGAGGAAGCACTTCGCGCGATGCTTACTCGGGCGCGGCCAGCGCTGCTTCGTGCGGTTATCGAACCGCTTCGAACATTTCTTGCAGCAGATGAGTGGCGTTTGTGTCAAGAGATTGTCGCCTCGCGCCGCGGTATCGCCGAGGCGGGGCAGATCCTTGGATGGTCCGACGACGAGGTTGAACAGCACACCGGCGATGGAATCGTTGCTGGCCTCGTCGCGGTGTACGGGCCGGACATCGTCAGTTGGCTGCCGCGCGTGATGGGGCGGCGCAGGATTTAGATTCGGGCGCGATGTTGCCACTTGATCCGTCACGTGGCACTCTCACCGTCGCTTTTCCTCGGACTCGACTGCCACTTCCGTCGTGAATCCATATCGAGCCGTGCTCGCGAGGGTCCTGTGGCCAACGAATCGAATCAACCAGAGAGTGAAGCCGCGGAACGACTGAAGGCCGCGTGGGGTACCGGAGAGCAGCCGCGCCTCGCTGATTTTTTGCCGAAGCCGCTATCGCTCAGCGGACTCGGCGCGTCGACCGTCCTCGTACTCGTTCGCATCGACACGCTGGAGCGTCGGAAGTTGCGATTGCCTGCGGGCATTCGCTTATGCGAGGAAGCACTGGGTCTGATTGCGCCGAGTTCGCCGCTGGCGCAGTGGCTGATCGCAGAAGAGATCACGCATGCCTCCGCCGAAGGTGGCGCCGAGCGCGTCGAGGGCGTCATCACCGAGCTTCCCGACGCTCATCGTCCCGAGGCGCGACGACTTCGCTCCAAACTCGTGCCAAACTTTGATGCCGAAACGTCGGACTACGCGGCGTCGCGCCTGTCGAGCGGTGCGGGTGCCGACACCGCGCAGTCCGTTCTTCCCAACGAGCCGGCGCCTGAGCGCATTGGACCGTACCGACTGAAGCACACACTTGGTCGAGGCGGCTTCGGCGAAGTGTGGCTTGCCGTCGACGAACGGTTCGATCGCGCGGTGGCGCTGAAACTGATTCGCGCTGACAGGCTTGACGAGCGAACCATCAAGCGATTCGAGGTCGAGCGCGAGAGTCTCCGTCTGCTCGCGCATCCGAATGTCGCGAAGATTCTCGACGCTGGATTCGCGCCGGACGGACGTCCATTCTTGGCGATGGAGTACGTGCGCGGCCAGCCGCTCACGACGTATTGCGATCGCGTCCATCTCTCGTTCACGGAGCGGCTCAATCTGTTTGCGAAGGTCTGCGACGCGGTTCATTACATTCACTTGCAAGGCCTGCTCCATCGCGACCTGAGTCCGGACAACATCCTGGTTGTCGACGTCGCCGAGGACGGCGGTCGCGGTGAGCCGGAACCGAAGATCATTGATTTTGGCGTAGCGAAACCGCTGCATCCAGCTCTTCGGTTGAGCGAGCGCACGATGTCACTCGAAATTGGCGTCGCGGTCGGCAAGTGGTTGTACATGAGTCCGGAGCAGGCGGAGGGTGGGGTTGCTGGCATCGACGCGAGGTCCGACATTTACGCGCTCGGCGTCACGCTCTACCAACTTCTCGCTGGTGTGTTGCCGCTCGACGGCGCCGCGATCGCGAATCGCGCTGTGCGCGAGGCAATTGACATCTTGATTCATACGCCGCGACCCGAGCCCGCAACCCGTTGGCGCACGCTCGAAGAGAAGACCAAGCGCGAACTCGCGCAGCTTCGCGGCGAAACGGATCCCGAATCGCTCGCACGTCGGCTCGAGGGTCGCGTGCGTTATCTGCCGCTGACGGCGATGCACATCGACCGGCGGCGACGATTCAGTTCGGCTGCGGCCATGGCCGCCGATATTCGCCGTTTCATTCGCGGCGAAGATTTCTCCGAAGCACGCAAAGATCCGTGGTGGGATCGGACGCTGCGCGGTACGAGGCGCCACTGGATACCGGTGTCGGTGGCAGCGGCGCTGCTAGTGGCGATCGTGCTCGGATTCGTAGGGACGCTGATCGGACTGCGCCAAGCGCAGCTTGGTCGTGCCGCTGCTGATCGTGCGGCCGGAGAAACGACGTCGGTCGTTGAGTTCCTCGCGGAGGGAATCGTCGACGAAGATGGCAAAGCGGTCGGTGATATCGGCAGTGTGTTTGCTCAAGCGGGAGAGTCGGCTCGCTCGCAGTTCACCGATCGGCCGGCGCTTCAAGCACGAATGCTGACGGCGCTGGGGGGTGTGCTCGTACGAGTCGGTGCCGTCGAGGCGGCAACCCGCGTGCTCGAAGGCGCGCGGAAAGCGACGACGCTTGCTGGCGACGGGAGTACGTCGCTCGCATCGATCAACTTGCTGGAAGCGGAGGCGCTCTGGCGAGATGACAAGTCGGACGAAGCGTTCGCGCTGGCGCGATCCGCAGTCGATGAGCTGCGACGAAGCGGGGCGCAACGTTCGGAACTCGCTGCCGCACTTAACATCCTTGGCGGGGCGCTGAAACACTCTGGTCAGCGTGACGAGGCTGAAGCGGTCTATCGTGAATCGCTCGCGATTCGTGAGTCGGAGTCGCCTCCAAAGACACGTGAGAAGTTAGTGCTACGTCACAATCTGGCCCTCGTCGAGGTGGAGCGAGCCAAGGCAGAGTCGAAAACTGATCCTATCGGCGCGGAGAAGCGGCTCCGTGCTGCGATCGACACGGAGCAACAGGTTTGGAAGGACGCAGCCGCGGCGCTTGGTGCTACCGACCGCGACGCACTGGCGCCAGCGTCAGAGGTGGCCGTCGGGTACCTCCGCCTCGCAACGCTCAAGCCGGAAGGGACCGAGCGGGCCTTACTCCTCGCTGATGCGGAGCGAGTCTATCGCGAAATACTCGCATTGATGCGGCAGTCGTTCGGCAGTGGTCACTGGCGCACTCTCAACGCGGTCGCAAGCTTCGGTTTCATGCTTCAACTGCAAGCGCGCCACGCCGAGGCGATAGGAATGCTTGAGTCAGCGCTCGACGAGTATCGAGTCTATCGCGGTCGTGCACACGGTGAAACAGTCGCTGTGACGAAGTACCTCGTGACGTCGCTCGTCGCGACGAAGCGCGATGTTGCGGCTGCGGATCAAATTCGTCGCACGCTCGCAGACGTGCGGGCGGCCGACCCGGTAGCGGCGGCCGAACTAACAACGAAGTGGCGGGCGTTATGGCCGGAGCTCGTGCCATCTGACGGCACCTGAAACCGCGAAACGTTGCTGCCAAGGTCGAGAAGGACTCACCAGAGGGGCGTAGAGGACGCAAAGGACAGGCAATTGGCTTTTGGTCGCTCGGTGCTGGCCAGTCTCCTGAGTGCCTGAACCCCTTTGATGTTCCGTTCGACAAGCGTTCACGGCGCGTCGGGACCGTGCCCGTCGGCGATGACTACTTTGGTTTCACTGGAATCTCAACGTTTCCCGAGCAGTCTGCGAGCCGTGAGTTACGATCGGATCATGTTTGGACGAACGGTTTCACTCATCTTCGCTGCTGCTCTTCCCGTTCTTGCGACATCTTTCGCGATCGCGCAATCTGGACCGTCGTCGAAGCCCGGCGTCGGGGCGATCCCTTACTCGATTGCGGGGCAAGGCTTCGGTGTCACGTTTCGCACCTTCGCGCCGTTCGCGACGGGTATGCATGTCGCGGGCAGTTTTAACGGCTGGAATAGCACGAACAAGCCGCTCTTCAATGAAGGTAACGGCTATTGGTCGGTGGACGTACCCGGCATATTTCCTGGGGTTCAATACAAGTTCGTTGTCACGAAGAGCGGCGGGCAGACGCTTTGGAAGAACGACCCGCGCGCGCGGCGCCTCACGAACTCGGTCGGCAATTCGATCGTTTACAACCCAAGCTCGTACGTCTGGACGACGCAGAATTACACGACGCCGAACTTCAACGAGACGGTGATTTACGAACTGCACATCGGTGCCTTCAACGTCGCAGCGGGCGACACACCGCCGTCGACCTTCGATGAATGCCGCGCGCGACTCGATGACCTGAAGGATCTTGGCATCAACGCGATCGAACTGATGCCGGTGTGTGAGTTCGCGGGTGACATCTCGTGGGGCTACAACCCGGCGTATCCGTTCTCGGTGGAGAGTTCGTACGGCACGCCCGACGACCTCAAGGAATTTGTCGACGCCGCGCACGCGCGCGGCATCGCGGTCTTCCATGATCTCGTGTATTCGCATTGGGGCCCGAGCGATCTCGACATGTGGCAGTTCGACGGTTGGAGCGTGAACAACCTCGGCGGGATTTTCTTTTTCAACGACGCTCGTGCTGTGACGCCGTGGGGCGACACGCGTCCTGACTTTGGCCGTGGCGAGGTGCGTTCGTATATCCGTGACAACGCGCTCCTATGGCTCCAAGAGTTCCGCATGGACGGCAATCGCTGGGATGGAACAAAGTACATCCGCAAGGTTGATCAACAGGGCCCCGACATTCCTGAGGGTTGGTCGTTGATGCAATGGATCAACGACGAAGTGAATGCGGCGCAGCCGGGGAAGATGCAGATCGCGGAAGACCTCGACGGCAACTCGTGGATCACGAAGTCTACTGGCGAAGGTGGCGCGGGATTCGATAGTCAGTGGGATGGTTTTGTGCACGACATCCGCACCGCAGTGATCACATCCAATGATTCCGATCGCAACATGTGGTCGGTGGAGAACGCGATCACGAGTAACTACAACAACAGCGCGTTTCAACGCGTGGTCTACACCGAGAGCCACGATGAGGTCGCCAACGGCAAGCAGCGCGTCCCGGAGGAGATCTGGCCCGGCAACAGCTCCTCGTGGTTCTCGAAGAAGCGATCGACGCTCGGTGCCTTTGTCACCTTCTGCTCGCCAGGGATTCCGATGCTGTTCATGGGGCAAGAGTTTCTGGAGAACGGATACTTCGACGCCGACGATCCGCTCGACTGGACGAAGCGCACGACGTATGCCGGTATTCGTGCGATGTACAAGGACATGATCGCGCTGCGCCGCAATACAGCTGGCGTGACGCGAGGACTGACGGGAGAGAACACCAACGTTCACCACGTCAACGATTCATGGAAGCTGCTCGCATGGCATCGCTGGATGAACGGTGGCGAGAAAGATGATGTCGTCGCGATCTCTAACTTCTCGTCGACGGGGCGTTCGAATTACCGCGTAGGACTTCCGCGACTTGGACAGTGGAAGTGCCGCTTCAACAGCGACTGGAACGGTTACGACTCTGGCTTCGGAACGTGGCCTGCCAACGAGGTGACGGCCGAGAGCACGCCGTGGGACGGCATGCCGTACAGCGCGGTGTTTTCAGTCGGTCCGTACACCGGACTCGTCTACTCGCAGGGTGAGGTCGCGCCGCCGTGCGCGGCTGCCGACCTCAATTGCGACGGCGCGGTGAATGGTGCCGACCTCGCGATTCTCCTCGGCGCGTGGGGCACGGCTGGCCCGGGTGACGTGAACGGCGACGGCACGGTGAACGGTGCGGATCTCGCGGTCGTCCTCGGCGCTTGGGGGTAAGCGAACCCGGTCGAGTTCGTTCGTGTCGTCTTCGGCGCCCGATAATGCATTCGCCGCTTCTGCACAAATTTCGCTTGAATGCGCCTTCTCTGTGTGCGGCGGGCTTTTCTCGGATCAGAATTCCCGGCTGGACCAGATGCTGGTCTGCGCTTTTTCTTCTCAGCTTCACTCGGAGAGTTGCAGCGGCGCTCGACGTAGTGGAGCAGCGTTCGGCACGCGCCGGTTCGTTCACGCACCGTCTCTCAGTTTCCAGGTAACGCACATCATGAAGACCTCCCTCATCGTCGCCGCTGTTGCGGCTTCCGCCGTCTCCTCGTTCTCGCTCGCCGGTAGCGTCGTCATGGACGGCGCCTACGACAAGGCCTATGGGGCACCCTTGTCGACGCAAGACAACCAGACGCAGTTTGGTGACTCGAACCTCGGGCTCATCGATCGCGCGAATGGCAGCGAGCTCGATGTCGGCTACGGGTTCGTCGACAACGACGGTTTCCTCCGGCTGCTTATCACCGGCAACCTCGAGAGCAACTTCAACAAGCTCGAAGTTTTCATTGATTACAAAGAAGGCGGCCAGAACCGACTTCGCGGCGACAATCCCGACGTCGACTTCAACGGACTAAATCGCATGGGCGACGATGGCACCGGCATTGGTTTGACGTTCGACCGGGGCTTCGCCGCGGACTACTACATCACCACAACGTGTGGTGGAGACAGCTTTTCCACGTACGCTAACACCGCGCAAATTCTGACCAAGGGCGGCGGCACCGGCGAGTACATCGGCTCGGGTGGCGCTGGCGCTGGTGCGGTGCTCAATGGCAGCAACGGTACGCTCATCGCCCTCGACAACTCGAACGTCGCGGGCGTGCTCGGCGGTACTGATTTCGGTAGTGGCGAGGGCGTCCTTACGGGGATCGAGATCGCGTTGCCGCTCTCCCTGATAGGCGACTATGCCGGTGGCGACATCAAGGTGTGCGTCGCGGTGAATGCTGGCGGCCACGACTTCCTCTCGAACCAGATTCTTGGCGGAGTCGGTGGCGGCATCGGCAACCTTGGCGAGCCGCGCTTGGTGAACTTCGATGCAGTTCCCGGGCTTCAGTACTTCGTTATCCCAGGCGGCGGCGGCGGGTCCTGCGTCGGCGATCTGACGGGTAACGGTACGGTGGATGCCGAGGATCTCGCCTTCCTGCTCGGTGGCTGGGGCAACGCCAGCGGCGACCTTGATGGCAACGGTACGACCGACGCGTCTGACCTCGCGCTCCTGCTCGGTGGGTGGGGCGCTTGCCCCTGACGCTAGCGGCGGCTTTATTAGGAAGCGATCGTTTGAGAACTGACGGCCCGCGGCATGTGCTGCGGGCCGTCCGCATTCCTAGCGCGAGTCCTGCGGACGCCCAGAAATGCACTCCGTCCCACCTGTCCCCGGTCACGCCACATCGGTCGCCCGCAATCGACGTTGAATCGGCTCACCGTCCGGGCTCTTGCCCCCAACTGTCGTCGCGTTCCTGCGACGATGCCGCAACCGCGCCGTACGCGGTGTGTAATCCTCGCTGCGGTCTTGCGCCCCGATTCGTACAAAGTCGCGCTCGTTGGCTTGAGATTCGCCCAACTGGCACCGCCATCAAAGACCGGAATCACCATGAACACCGGAACAGCCATGCACAAGAGAACGCTCGTCGGCACCTTCCTTTCCCTATCACTCGTCGCCTCGGTGATTGCTGTCGCATCGCCGCAGCAGACGCCGCCGCCCGCGCCGCCTGGTGGTGAAGGCGCGCCGCCAGCCCGACCGCAGCCGGGCGATCTTCCTCCCTTCGCCGAAGTGTCGAAGGGTTACGAGAAGGTCACATCGAGCCCTGACGGGCAGAGTCTGTTTGGGCTCTACAGCAACAAGAAGGACGATCAGTTGCTCGCTGAGTTTCCCAAGGGTTGGGAGCGCATGAAGTTCCTAGTCGCCGCGACCCCTGCAGGTGGTGTGATCTTCTCGGGGCTTCAAGGACCGGCGCGATATGTCTTCTGGCGTCAATACGGCAATCGCCTCGCGCTGATCGAGCCGCAGCTCGACGTGCGTTCGAACGGTGAACAAGTCAGCAAAGATTCAGTGCGACGCATCTTCACCGACAAGGTGTTGCTTGAAGTGCCAATCGCCGCGACCGGACCCACCGGCCAGCCAGTGATCGATCTTGACAATCTTCTCGTGGGCAACGCGGCGCAGCTCACGGGTCAAAACCTGAACGCCAAACTTGTGAAGATCGCGAAGGCCAAGTCCTTCCCGCAGAATCTTGAAGTCGCGGTCGAAGCGCCCGATCAGAGTGGTGCGTTCAAGACAATTCACTATTCAATCTCCACCATTCCAGAGAGCGCCGCGTACAAGCCGCGCGTGGCCGACGACCGCGTGGGTTACTTCGTCACCGACTACCGCGATCTCGGCCTCTACGGCACCGATACGAATTGGGTCCGCTACATCAACCGATGGGACTTGCAGAAGCGCGATCCGAAGCTGTCGCTCTCGCCCGCGAAAGAACCAATCGTGTTCTACATCGAGCACACGGTTCCGGTGCGCTATCGCCGCTATGTGCGCGACGGCATCTTGCAGTGGAACGAGGCATTCAAGAAGGTCGGCATCGACAACGCCGTCGAGGTCTATCAGCAGGATGAAGTGACCGGCGCTCACATGGAGAAAGACGCCGAAGATGTCCGCTTCAACTTCATCCGCTGGCTCAACAACGATGTCGCAACCGCGATCGGGCCGAGCCGCGCAAATCCGCTCACGGGTCAGATTCTCGACGCTGACATCGTGCTGACCGATGGCTGGATTCGCGCGTTCTACAACTGGTACGAAGACCGTCCCATGGACATGGCGATGAGCCTTGCGCCTGAGTCGCTTGTCTGGCTTGAGTCACACCCAGAATGGGATCCGCGGCTGCAACTATTGCCACCGGTTCAACGCGACGCGGCGTTGAAAGCGCGGGTTGCGCGGGCGGCGATGGGCGATACCGACCCCGCGGATAGCCGCAAGGATCCGCTGATCGCTGGGCGTCCGGAGTTCGAAGAGGCAGCGCGATTGAGTTCGGGCGGCGACGCGACACCGAACGCTCCGCACGCTCAGGCCGGCCACAACTGCGGAGCGTCGTGCTTCGCCGCGCAGGGCCTCGCGATGGACATGGCTTTCGCGTCCATGATCTTGGATGCGTACGGAGAAATTAGTCTCAATCCCCAAGACGCTCCCAACCCTGACGCCCCCAAGCCCGATGCACCCAAGGACGGCACTCCGAAGCCTGATGCCCCGAAGCCTGATGCCCCGAAGGATGGTCCGCCGAAGGAAGAAATGCTCGACGGCGTGCCGGAGAGTTTCGTCGCTGTGCAGCTCGCGCACCTCGTCGCGCACGAAGTTGGGCACACGTTGGGACTTCGCCACAACTTCAAGGCATCGAGCATGATCAGTCTCGATGACATCAATAGCCCCGAGTACAAGGGCAAGAAGCCGTATGCCGCGTCGGTGATGGATTACATCGGCACGAATTTCAATCTCGACAAGAAGGGCGTACAGGGCGACTACTCGATGATCGGCATCGGACCGTATGACCTCTGGGCGATCGAGTACGGCTACACGTTTGACGATCCTGCGAAGGTGGCGGCCCGCGTCGGCGAACCGGGACACATGTACCTCACCGACGAGGACACGATGGGCCCCGATCCCCTCGCGCGGCGTTACGACTTCTCCAGTGACCCGCACCAGTGGGCGCTGTCGCAGATCGCGCTCGTGAAGAATCTGCGATCCACGCTGCTCGAGAAGTACGTGAAGAACGGCGATAGCTGGGAGAAGGCGCGTAAGGGCTACCAGAAGACGTTGAATAAGCAGCGTCAGATGATCGACGTCATGGGCTCATGGGTTGGCGGAACTCACGTCAACCGCGTGCGGAAGGGCGATGCGAACACCGGTGACCCGCTCGTTCCGGTCGCTGTGAATAAGCAGCGCGATGCCATGAAGTTCATCATGGACAACGCGTTCCTCGACGACGCGTACGGCATCACGCCTGAACTAGTGAACAAGCTCTCCGTCGAGAAGTGGGGCGACGGCCCGTCGCTCTTCGCGCAGTCGTCCGACTGGCCGATCAACGATCAGATCGCCGCGACGCAGAACTTGGCGCTCACGCTGCTGCTCAACCCGGTCACGCTCGGACGCATCGCCGACAACGAGCTCCGGGCCAAGACGGGCGAAGACGCGTTCACGATTCCCGAGTTGATGAAGGCGCTCACCGACGAGATCTACCGCGAGGTGGATGCGTCAAACCTCGGCAAGGGGTGGAGTGACCGGAAGCAGATGATCTCGCCATTCCGCCGCAATGCGCAGGCGGATCTGACGGATCGCCTGATCGCGATCGCTAACGGCAAGGCGGCGGTTCAGCGGACCGTGCGCCAGCTCGCGCTGTGGCATCTTGAGCAGCTCAACACCAAGCTCGAGACCATGATGAAGAGCGCGAAGCTCGACAACGTTGATACCTACTCCTGTCTCTTATACACATCTGACGCTGCCGACGAATAGAGAGGTGTAGATCTCGGTGGTCGCCGTATCAT